>Ga0272444_10000363_pt1 | contig 49832 bp, 43 predicted proteins | sample SSMForm13_FD_201033 | JGI IMG/M metagenome (GOLD analysis project Ga0272444, IMG submission 201033) | Marine sediment archaeal communities from Little Sippewissett salt marsh, Falmouth, MA, United States - SSM-Form-13 | ecosystem: Environmental > Aquatic > Marine > Wetlands > Sediment ... | reverse complement strand
CGTATGTTATTTCGACGCATACAGGATGCAGGTCGATTCCGCCGACCTGTTGAAAATAGGTAAATTGCGTAATCTCCATGCCGTCGAGCCACACCTCCCAGCCTAATCCCCAGGCTCCGAGGGTCGGCGATTCCCAGTCGTCCTCTACGAACCGTATATCGTGATCGAGCGGGTCTATACCGAAACTCTTCAGCGATTCGAGATAAAGATTCTGAATGTCGAGCGGAGATGGTTTCATGATTACCTGGTACTGGTAATAATGCTGAAGTCTGTTCGGATTTTCCCCATATCTGCCGTCCGTGGGCCGGCGTGACGGTTCAACGTATGCAACATTCCATGGTTCCGGACCAATTGCCCTGAGGAAGGTGGCGGGATTAAATGTCCCCGCGCCAACCTCTATGTCGTAAGGCTGCTGAACGATGCACCCCTGATCGGCCCAGTATTTTTCCAGGGCGAATATCAATTCCTGAAAGGTCACTTTTACCTCCTTGGACTTTCCTGCAACTATTCTTAAACGCGAGGGAAACTATCATTAAGGGGGGATCACTGTCAAGCAGCAAAGTTATAAACACATAGAAAAGACGAGGGATTTTACATTATTCTGCCGATCTCGTCGAGTACATGCAGGGACTTCGGCTCTTTTCCGAGAATATGTTGTATGAAGTGGCGGAATATGTCCCGGCTTTCCTGCAGGGCGTTCCCCGACAATATGAGCCTGTGTATCCGGTTTGTTTCTATCTGTTTCCCCAGGAGAAGTGTCTTGAGAGTCCCGGTAGCCACCGGTATATTGCTTTGATTACCCCGGCCGCATTGCGAGCACCGTATGCCGCCCCGTGTCGCGTCAAAAAACGCTGCGGTTATTGTGTCGAGTGATCTATTGCAGATCGAACATTTTCCCAGTGTCGGTTCATATCCTGAAAGCGTGAGCAGACGCAGTTCGAAAAATCTCTCTGTCTCCTCCGGACCGTTTCCGGTCTCCAGAAGGTGCAGGAAATCGTTCAAAAGCTGGAAAATGACGGAGCTTCTCTTGTTTTCCACAGTGAAATGATCCGTAAGATCGATCATATATGAAGCGGTCATGGTTTTTCTCAGATCAGATCGTATCGCCGGGTAGTGGTTAATGACATCGCAGTTTTCTATCAGGGCGAGGCCGGAATCTTTTCTCCGTGAAAATAGCAATGAAGAATGAGAGAACGGTTCGATTGCGTTGGAAAATCGTTTCCGGCTGCGTCTGGCTCCCTTGGCAATTCCCCTGAGTTTTCCGAATTCTCTCGTAAAAAAAGTAACAATACGGTCGGATTCTCCATAATTGATAAAGCGGAGGACAAACGCCTGTGTCTTGAAAGACGGGTTTTTCATGTCAGTAATTTCAGGAATATGGTTGCAAGTCCCAGGAAGGAAAAGAACCCGAATGCGTCTGTAAATGCGGTGACAAAAATGTGGGAGCCCAGGGCCGGATCAACCTTCAGCCACTTGAGACTCAGAGGGATCAATGTTCCTACCAGCGTGCCTACGAACACGTTTATTATCATGGCAAGCCCAAGCACCAGGCCCAGAACAGGCATCCCTTTCCAGAGAAATGCGATGACACCGAGAACGACACCCACTGCCAGGCCGTTCACAATCCCAACGGTGATCTGTTTATAGAGCGCGTTTTTTGAATTCTCGAACGTGACTTCGCCAAGCGCCATTCCCCTTACGATCAGGGTGAGTGTCTGGCTGCCGGCATTTCCGCCTATGGCCGCCACCACCGGCATGAAAACGGCGAGAGCTATTACCATCTGTATGGTATTCTCAAAGAATCCTATAACCAGCGCCGACGCAAGCGCTGTCAGGAGATTGACATAGAGCCAGGGAAGTCGTTTCTTTACGGACTGTACGGGTTCATTAAAAATGTTGTCATCTTCGTCAAGTCCGGCAATCCTGTAGATGTCCTCTGAAGTCTCCTCCTCCATAACGTCGACGATATCATCTATCGTGACTCTGCCCAGCAGACGCCCGGTACGATTCACGACGGGCAGGTCGACAAGGTTATACTTTTCAAACATTCGTGCGACTTCTTCCTGGTCAACGCTTGTCCGGACACTCGGTATTGTTGTATCGATAGCGTCTATCACGGGACTGTTTCGCCGGGAGGTAATCAGTCTCTGAAGGGGGATTGCGCCAACGAGTTTTTCGTCAGGGTCCACAACAAATACGTTATATACATTTTCAATCTCATCTGATGCCTGTACCACGGCCTGCAGAGCATTGTTGATAGTGGCGTCTGAATGAACGGAGACCAGCTCAGACTGCATAATACCGCCTGCCGTGTCCTCTTCATATTTCAGAAGTTCTCTCAGGTCCTCCGATTCTTCAGGCTCGATTTCCTCAAGCACGGTCTTTGCCTGATCTTCCGGTAACTCAGCGATAACATCTGCCGCGTCATCCGAGTCCATCTCGTCGATGATCTCGGCGAGTTTTTCGTCGGACAGATCCTCAAGTATCTGTTCCCGCGAGATATCACTGATTTCGGTTATAACATCAGACGCCTTTTCGACATCAAGGAGAGAAAACAGATGTATTTTTTCCTGCTCCTTGAGGTTATCAATAAGATCGGCAATATCGGCTGGATGCAGCACTGAAAACAGGTCGATAATATTAAATTCCCTGTTCAGACTGATCCATTCCTTCAGCTGACTGAGATGTTTTATCTCTTCTTTTCTTTGTTTTCCCATGATAAACACCGGTTAACTACATAATTTACTATGTGTTACCACGTCCTGCAGGCCGGAGGCAAGGCGGAAATAGAACACGGTGTCCCATTATCGACAGAATGGGTGAAAATATGTATATGAAATCGTGATTTTTGTGAGTTTAAAGCTCGGAATCCGCGTACCTGACATCTCCGCCGACTATAGTCATAACCGCTTTTCCCTTTAGTTCCATACCGTTAAAGGGGCAGTTGCGTCCCTTTGAACGGAACTTGTGGATGTCAACTGTCCATATCTTATTCATGTCTATAACCGTGATGTCGGCGTCGGCGCCTGTTTTCAGAGAGCCTTTATCTATTTTCAATATGGCCGCGGGGTTTACGCTCATTTTTTCTATCAGCTGAGATATGGTAAGTATGCCGTCATGTACCAGTTTCAGAGAAAGGGGCAGTGATGTTTCCAGCCCTATAATACCGTTCGCGGCATATTCGAATTCAAGATTCTTCTCGACGGATGAGTGCGGCGCATGATCACTGGCAATGGCGTCAAGCGTGCCATCCCGCAGACCCTCCTTTACGGCTTCTACATCGGTTGAACTTCTCAGAGGGGGGTACATCTTGAGGTCTGTTGAGAATTGCTGCAGCGCTTCATCCGTAAGTATAAAGTAGTGAGGAGCGGTTTCGGCGGTCACGTTAATCCCCGCAGCACGGGCTTCCCTGACAATCTGAACCGAGCCGGCCGTACTTACGTGGGCGATGTGTATACGTGTCTTGGTAAAATCCGCGAGTTGTATGTCTCTTGCCACCATTATGTCTTCCGCAACCGAGGGAATCCCCGGAAGACCCAGCTGAGTAGATATAAAACCCTCATTCATGAGACCGCCCGATGACAGCGAGCTATCCTCGCAATGTGAGATCACGGGCATATCGAAGGAGTAGGCATATTCCAGCGCGTGTCTCATCAAACCGCTGTCGGTAACCGGATTCCCGTCGTCGGAGAAGGCAACGGCTCCGGCAATTTTGAGATCACCGAATTCCGTCAGGATTTTTCCATCCTGTCCTTTGCTCACCGCTGCAATGGGATACACATTTGCCATTGCGGCAAGACGCGCCTGTGTTTGTATAAATTCAGTCACCGATCGGTTGTCATTTACCGGATCGGTGTTTGCCATACAGGCAATAGAGGTGAACCCTCCCGCCACCGCGGCCTCGCTTCCTGTCCGTACGGTCTCCTTGTACTCAAACCCGGGTTCGCGCAGGTGGGTATGCATATCGATGAGGCCGGGTGCAACGATCGTATCTTTCAGGTCGAATACCTTCATGTTATCCGTGGAATCTGCTTCGGAGAGGGAGATATCCTTTTCGATCCTGGATATGACCCCGTCTTCTATCAGGATATCCGCGACCATATCTATGTTTTGCGAAGGATCTATAACCCTTCCGCCCTTGAGCATCAGCTTCATTCTCTGCCTCCTGATAAAAGATATAAAAGCGCCATCCGTACGGCAACACCGTTTGTAACCTGTTCAAGGATAACGGAATAAGGACCGTCGGCTATCTCCGAGGTGATTTCGACACCCCTGTTTATCGGCCCCGGATGCATGACGAGCACATCCTCCTTTGCCAGGGCGATAGTTTCCCGGTTAAGAGAAAAGTGGTTTGCGTATTCGCGCAGGGATGGAAAGAGGTTTTTCTGCTGCCTTTCGAGCTGCATGCGGAGCATCATAACGACATCCGCATCTTTTAACGCATCGTCGATGTTATAATAGACCGAGACACCCATCTTCTCAATATCCCTGGGTATCATCATCGCCGGGCCGCATACCGCTACATCCGCCCCCATCTTTGTGAGGCCGTATATGTTGGAACGTGCCACCCTGCTGTGGGCGATATCGCCTACTATTGCGATCCGAAGTCCCTCTATGGAACCTTTTTTCTCCCGTATCGTGAGCATGTCGAGGAGAGCCTGTGTGGGATGCTCATGTGCTCCATCTCCGGCATTGATGATGGATTGGTCCAGCAGACCGGCCAGGATATGCGCCGCGCCGGCCGCGCTGTGGCGGATTATTATGATATCCGGGTTCATGAACTCCAGGTTCCTTGCGGTATCAATCAGTGTTTCACCCTTTACAACGCTGCTTGTGGATGCGGAGATGTTTAACGTGTCCGCGCTCAGTCGTTTTGCGGCGATTTCAAAGGATGTCCTTGTCCTGGTACTTGCCTCGAAGAAAAGGGTAATGACCGTCTTTCCTCGAAGGGTCGGGACTTTCTTGATTCTCCTGGTCGATATCTCTTTAAAGGATTCCGCGGTATCGAGTATAAGGTCGATTTCCTCCCTTGAAAGATCAACTATCCCCAGCATGTCTTTTCTCGATAAGTTCATAATGTTTTGCAACCTCCAGTTCCGAAGTACCCCGACAGTCGGGAAATATTTCGGTATAAAACCGCCTGTACACCAATACGAATATCTGCTCTAAGCTTAACTTTCTTCAATTACAACTTCATCGGTATTCCTGTCCTCCGAGAGATTGACGCTGATATTCTCCCATAGAGACGAGGGGAGGGTTTCACCTATGAAGTCAGCCCGTATGGGAAGTTCTCTGTATCCTCTGTCGATGAGAACCGCGAGTTGTATAAGCTCGGGTCTTCCAAAGTCCATAAGTGCGTCCATAGCTGCCCGTATGGTTCTCCCGGTAAAGAGTACGTCATCCACGAGGATAACCTTTTTTTTGTCGAGGGGGAAGGGGATATAGGTCTTTTCAAGTTTTGGTCTTTTCCCTGTAGTTAATACGTCATCACGGTACAGTGTTATATCGATAGTCCCGCACACGATCTCGCCCTTCTCAATGGAGGATATCTTTTTACAGAGCCTCTTCGCCAGGAAGAACCCCCCCCTTGCGATGCCGATGATAGCAAGATTGTCCGTGCCCTTATTCTTCTCTACTATTTCGTAGGCAATCCTTGCTAGAGACCTTTCAATCGTTTCCGCATCCATAACCACTTTTTTCTTTTTCATCTTTTGTGTTCCTAACTCGGATAAACCGGAATCAAACAAGATACACTGTTTCACCACGAAAACCAGGGGGTAAGAAGAACCAAACAACAGAATTGTTCGCGGTCGTTCCCTTTCTTCACGGGCTTATGGTTTTTAAATCCATTTACCATTTCTGCATGTCTGTGTGTAACGAACAGGCAGAAACATTACAACCGGCTTACATACATTGTTGTTTTAAGTGTCGCTCGCAGAATTTGTTTCAAAAAAAAACCTTCCCACAAAATGAGAAGGTCTTTCAGTACGGTTTTTTTTCGGCGAAGCATTTGAGGCACATCGGAAATCCTTTTTGCTGATTTCTTTGTTCGGTAAACTCAGATTAAAATACCAGTGTTTCTCCGTTGTGTCAAGATGTTAATGGAGTAATTTACCCATTCTGCTCCACCGTATTTCTCTATTGCCTTTATCCCATGACCAGGATCCATATATGATGAACGCCTTGCCCAGTACATCTTTCAGATCGACAAATCCCCAGAATCTGCTGTCATAACTCTGGTCCCGGTTGTCTCCCATGACAAATATATATCCGGTGGGAACGGTGACCGGTCCGAAATTATCGCGGGGCTGTATTGCGGCAGGCAGAATAGTGCTGTCGGTGTAGACCCCATGGCCGTCGGTATAGAGAGAGCCGTTCAGGTATATCTTTTTATCCTTTATTTCGATGGTGTCACCGGCTATGCCGACCACTCTCTTGATAAAATCCTTTGTCCTGTCCACAGGAAACTTAAATACAACGATATCTCCCCGTTGCGGATCATGTACCGGTATCAGAGTTTTTCTTGTTAACGGCATCTTTACACCGTAGGTAAATTTATTAACGAGCAGGTGATCTCCGATCTTGAGAGTCGGTTTCATTGAACCGGAAGGTATCTTAAATGCCTGCACGACAAAGGTCCTGATGAAAAGGGCGATAAGTATAGCTATGATTATTGCTTCCGACCATTCTCTGACAGTGCTTTTTTTGTCTTTACTCATAAGATGTTCTTTCCGAGAATTTCTTTATCTGTATTTACTATGAAAAACAAAAGATTACTTACCTGTCCCTTTGTGCCATTCCTGATTCGGCGCTCACGAATAGATAGCTGCCATTGCTATCGTCACCATCACGATCGCAAGAAATCCCTTCACCAGTATCCCGGCAAATCGTCCTACCACGGAGCCCCACCCCGCCTTAAAAGCCGTTTTTACCTTCTTCTGCTCCAGGTATTCCCCGAGGAACGCTCCAGCAAAGCCTCCGATAAAGACTCCTATTACCGCTCCCAGCCCGAGCAACACCGGAGTCATCAGAATTGCCCCGATTATTCCTCCGATGATGGAGAATGTCACGCCGGTCTTTGATGCCCCATACCTTCTCGCGCCCGCGATTCCCAGGAAAAAATCTATGGTTTCCGCAAGCAGCGAGATAAAGACGAGAGCGATAATTATTTTAAAGCCGATCTTTTCAAATCCTGTTATCCAGGCATAGATAATAACATCTCCGAGGATCAGAAAGGTCCCCGGCAGACCGAATATAATGAAGAAGAGTCCAACAAATAATATAATAACGAATACCGTCAACACGGTTGCTTCGAAGAGAGGCAATCTATTTTTTCCTCTTTTCCTTTGAAGGACTGACAGATTCCCACACCAAAACTGTAGGGCTGGCAATAAATACGGAGGAATAGGTTCCTATCAGTATGCCTACCAGCAGGGCAAAAGCGAAATCATGGATGACTGCTCCGCCCAGAATAAACAGGGCAAGGACAACAAGCAGGGTCGTGGCCGATGTGAGTACCGTTCTGCTGAGCACCTGATTTATACTTGAGTTTACAATATCTTTAAGCGATTTCTTCCTCGCGCCTTTTATATTTTCCCGTATCCTGTCATATACGACGATAGTATCATTGAGCGAATACCCTATGATTGTCAACAGCGCCGCGATGATGGGAAGGGTGAATTCTTTTCCCATGAGGGAAAAAACACCAACGGTGATGAGCACGTCATGAAGAAGGGCGATAATCGCCCCGACAGCATAGCGCAGTTCAAATCTCCAGGTAACATAAATCAGTATTCCTATTACAGCGTAAAGCATGGCCAGCATGCCCTTTTCTCTCAGGTCCTTGCCGACCTTCGGTCCCACGACTTCAACTCTCCGTATTTCAAACTCATCCTTGTTATAGGAAGCGTTCAGGGTCTCTTCGATCTTGCTCGTCAATCCCTTGAGAGCGGAGCTGGATTTCTCTGTCTTGATAAGAAATTCGTTGTTATCATGATATCCGAAACGCTGGATAATGCTGTTTCCGAGGCCGATGACCTGCAGGGCGTCCCGTATCTTGTCCGCGCTTGTTTCCTGAGAAAATTTTATCTGTACCAGTGTCCCTCCGGCGAAATCTATGCCCAGATTGGGTCCACCGTGAAATATCAATGATGCAACGCTTACAATTATCGCGAAGAGTGAAGCCGCGAAAGCAATCTTCATCTTTCCGACGAGATCAATATTTATTCCAGGCTTTATAATTTCCATCAACGTCTCCGTTCAGGTCTAGATTATTTGTTGTTATATACTGACTCTTTGTATGTTTCTGCCCCAGATGAAATAGTCGTAAATGATCCTCGTTACAAAGATGGCTGTAAACATACTGCATACGATACCTATGCTGAGTGTGACGGCGAACCCCTTAACGGGTCCTGTTCCAAACTGGAAAAGCACGAGGGCGGCGATGAGAGTCGTAACGTTTGCGTCGACAATGGTCAGCAGGGCTTTCGAGTACCCTCCCGCTACGGCTGCCCTGGGCGATTTCCCCAGTCTCAACTCCTCTCGTATTCTCTCGAATATGAGAACGTTAGCATCCACGGCCATACCGATGGTCAGCACGATACCGGCGATACCGGGGAGGGTGAGTGTCGCCCTGAAAGCGGCAAGCGCGCCCAGAATCAATAGTATGTTCAGGAAAAGCGCGATATCGGCAATTATTCCGGACATGTTGTAGTACATAACCATAAACAGGATAACCAGTATGCTGCCCACAATTATGGAGAGTATACCCTTGTCTATGGAATCCTGGCCGAGAGAAGGCCCCACGGTTCTCTGCTCCAGTATTCTCACGGGAGCAGGCAGCGCGCCGGCACGCAGAACGATAGCCAGATCGTGTGCTTCGTCCGTGGTGAAGTTTCCGGTAATCTGCGCGTTACCGCCTGATATTCTTTCCTGTATTACGGGTGCCGAGTGAACGATGCCATCCAGAACAATTGCCAGACGTTTCTTGACGTTAGCCGCCGTTATCCTGTCAAAATCTCTCGCGCCCTGCGAGTCAAACTTCAGGGAGACATACGCCTCGCCGAACCTGTCGCTGATTGCCACCCTGGCATCTTCGAGCGCTTCACCCGTCAGCAGCGTCTTTTTCTTGAGGAGGTAGGGTATCTTTGTCCTCCGTCCCGTATTCGGATCCACTCTGTATCCGTATGCCAGCATGTCTCCGGAGGGCACATTCCCGCTGAGCGCGTCATCCAGACTGTGGCTCTCGTCCACCAGTTTAAATTCCAGAAGGGCCGTTTTCCCGATCAGGTTGATCGCTCTCTGCGGGTCTTTTATCCCGGGCAGCTGTATAAGTATGCGATCTTTGCCCTGGGGGATGATCTCGGGTTCGGAAACGCCGAATTCATCCACCCTGTTTCGGATGGTTTCGAGACTCTGCTCCAAGGCAAACTTTTCTATCGAGGCAGCCTGCTTGTCTTTAATTTTCAGATAGATCTTTTCTCTTCCCTCTATTATTTCCGAGGACTTGATATCAAGGTTGGGGAAATCGTTCTTCAATATCGTTTCGAACCGGGTCCGTTCCTCCCTGTCCGACAATTCAAGGGTGGTGACCGCCCCGCTTTCCCGATCGAGATGTTTAAACCGCACCCGTTTCTCCATAAGGGTGTTTTTCAATTCATTCGAGATCCTCTCCATTGAGCTCTCGACCGCTTTCCCGGTCTCCACCTCCAGGACCAGATGCATTCCCCCCTGAAGATCGAGTCCCAGATGGATCTTTTCCGTGTTATCACTCCATACCGAAGGGAGTTTCTCTGTTAAGGATGGCATAAGAAAGAATAACGCGGCTGCTATGATTACAAGCGTTGCAATTCCTCTCAGCTTGATATTTTTGTCGGACATTTGAGTTCCTTTCGCTGTTGCCTATGGAGTCGCTTTCTGTGTGATAGCCGCAATATGGCCCCTTGAAACCTTTATTTTGACATTGTCGGCTACTTCCAGGGTTACAACCTGTTCCGCAACGGCTGTAATCTTTCCGTACAGTCCACCCACTGTGATTATCGTGTCTCCGTGAGTGAGATTGTCCAGCATTTCCTTTGTCTCTTTCTGTTTCTTCTTCTGCGGCCGTATGAGAAGAAAATAGAATATTGCGAAGATGGCGATCATGATAACAATAAAGCCCATATCTCCTCCGCCGGCTGCACCGGCTCCGCCTGCCCCGCCTGCGCCCATCGCATATGCTATGCCTGTCATTGTATCGCTGCCTCCTTAAAATGTTTATTTGTTTTCGGTCTCTGTCCCTGACAATCCGGAGAAAAAATTCTGTCTGAAGGTCGTATAATAATCATTTTTAATTGCTTCCCTGATTGTTGCCATCAGATTCATAAAATACCTGATATTATGAATGGTATTCAGCACAACTGCCAGGATTTCTCCGGCGACGAACAGGTGCCTGAGATACGCCCTCGAGTAATTTCTACAAGTATAACAATCACATTCACTATCAACAGGCGAATTATCCTCCCGATAGCGAGCGTTCCTTATAACAACTTTTCCGGAACTTGTAAACAGCATTCCATTTCTCGCGTTTCGGGTCGGCATCACGCAGTCGAACATGTCTATTCCGTGATACACCGACTCCACGATATCTTCCGGAAGGCCGACCCCCATGAGGTATCTTGGCTTCTCTTCAGGGAGAAGCGGGGTACAATCGGCGGTTATCTCACGCATAACCTCTTTCGGCTCTCCCACGCTCAATCCTCCCAGGGCGTATCCGTCAAATCCGATATCGACCAGTTCTTCAATGCCCCGTTTCCTGAGAGTTGTATATTTGCCCCCCTGTGATATCCCGAAAAGTGCCTGAGATTCATTGTGCCTGGCGGCCCGGCATCTTTTTGCCCACCGAAGAGTCATATCCAGTGATTTTTCGGCGTAGTTAAAGTCGGCGGGATATGAAATACATTCATCAAGGCACATCATTATATCGGACCCCAGCGCCTCTTGAATCTCCACGCATATTTCAGGGCTTATAAAGTGACGCGAACCGTCTATGTGAGACTGAAACGATATTCCGTCTTCCGTTATCTTCCGCAATGCCCCCAGACTGTATATCTGGAACCCGCCGCTGTCCGTCAGGATAGGGTGGTGCCAGTTCATGAATGTATGAAGCCCGCCGTGAGCCCTGATTAATTCGTGCCCGGGTCTCAGATGCAGATGATAGGTATTTCCGAGTATTATCCGCGCCCCCAGATCGTGTACCGTTTCCGGAGTGAGGCCCTTCACCGTTCCCTGAGTGCCGACCGGCATGAAGACCGGTGTCTCCACTTCCCCGTGCGGGGTCGTGATTTTCCCGAGCCGGGCTTCCGATTCACTGTCCCTGTGGAGCAGTTCGAAATCAAATCCGCGACTTACGGATTTCTGTTCCTGAGATCTGTCTTTTGTGCTCATACGCGTCCTGATCCGGACAACCCCGCAATTAAATACTCATCCCGGTTTGCGGGCCCATTCCAATCCGGCATTGTCATCTTTACCTGCGTTACCCCTCGAACCCTTTGCACCTTTGAACTTTTGAACTTTTGAACCTTTGAACCTTTGAACTTTTGAACCCTTTTATAATATCAGCATACAGTCGCCATAACTGTAAAACCTGAATTTTTCCTGTATGGCCTTTTCATATGCTCTGAACATCAGATCTTTTCCCGCGAAGGCACAGACGAGCATAAAGAGCGAAGATGCCGGAAGATGGAAGTTTGTTAATACCTTGTCTACGGCTTTGAAGCGGTAGCCGGGATATATGAAAAGATCGGTGCTGCCTTTCCCCGGATGTACCGTTCCGTCGCTTTCAGAGACCGATTCCAGCGTTCGTATGGAAGTCGTGCCTACGGCCACAACGTTTTGAGCCCGGTTGATTCTTTCGGCTGTCTCTTCACTTATTTCAAATGTTTCCCTCTCCATCCTGTGATCTGTCACAAACTCCGATTCGATGGGCAGGAAGGTTCCGTATCCTACGTGCAGGGTTATCTGTGCTGTCTCTATCCCTCTCGTGAGCAGGGCGTCAAGCGTCTTTTTCGAAAAATGAAGCCCGGCGGTGGGAGCCGCGACCGACCCGGGATTTTTTGCATAAACAGTTTGATATCTCTTCAAATCCTGTTCGTCCTTTGTTGCCCCTTTCTTTCGTTTTATGTATGGCGGAAGGGGCGCGCTTCCACACTGTTCGAGAAACGTATCAAAATCGCTTTCCGGGTGAAATGCCACTATCCACTTTTTATCGGAGACCCTCTCTCGTATCTCGGCCCATGAACCGTTGTCGAAGGATATCTTCGTCCCCGCGCTGACACGCTTGGCGGGCCTGAGCAGGACCTTCCATGTCATGGGCAGGTCGGTTTTTTCGAGAAGGAGCATCTCTATTGTCGCGCCTGTAGATTTTTTCCCGGAAAGCTTTGCCGGGATTACCTTTGAATTGTTGATAACCAGAAGATCGTTTTGCTCCAGAAATTCAGGCAGTTCATAAAAACGTCTGCATTCGAAGGAGCCGCTGCGTCTGTCCACCACCATCATCCTGGAATGATCCCGTTCCGTGCATGGTTTTTGCGCGATTAATTCTTCCGGGAGGTTGTAATAAAAATCTTGAGTTTTCATGGCAAGTTCCGGGAAATAATCAAAAAAGCACTTTAAAGTCAACAAATAAATATAAGGCTTGAACCAAGGCACGGTTTATTGTTGAAGTTCTTTAACAATAATGTATGGACATCGGTATTCTGGTTATTGAACCTAAATTCACATTCTCTACAGTGAAGGCAAAACGTTGATTGTGGAATGCTATGGAATGTAATACGCCCTCTTTTGACACATGATCGGAACAATTCCACGGCTTCTTCCTCTCAATTCATTTATAAATGGTAACGAGACAATTTCCCCTGCGGTATGTGAGGTGCTTCGCACAAAAATGATATGGTCATATTGTAAAGGTGTTTCCTGTGATTGTTTTTCCTTTATAAAACAGGCCAAATGAGTTACCTACGTGCAGAGTATCTACAGCCGTCACTATGTCACCTGTTTAAGTGGATAGAGTGAGGTTTTATTTGCGACTGGTGGTTGGCTTCGTTACAAATCAATAATCCAGGAGACACAATGATAACGTTTCTATTCGTACACGGAGGGTGTCACGGGGCTTGGTGTTGGGAACGGGTGATTTATAATCTACAGAACCTGGGACACCGGGGAGTGGCCCTCGACCTTCCAGGGCATGGATTGGACAAAACCCCAAGGCAGAATGTTACATTTAACCACTATATTGAAAAGCTCTGTGAATATATTGAAGAGAAGGAGTTATCTAACCTGGTCCTGGTCGGCCATTCCCTTGCCGGCATAATTCTTGCCGAAGTTGCTTCAAAGTTCCCGGAGCGCATACAACATCTGATCTATCTCGCTGGTTTTGTTTTGGATGAAGGAGAGTCGGGTATTGAGATTATCCCGGCTAATCGCCGCCCGGACTACCTCAATATGGCCGATCAATCCCCGGAAAACAGCATATCCATGGACTTCGAGACGGTACATTGGCGTTTTCTCAACGATCTTGACCGAGAACATGCGCGCAAAATCTATGCGAGATTGACTCCCCAGCCTTTCGGGGTTTACTTGCAGGCGGCTTCAGTTTCTCCATCTTCCCTGTCCCAGAGATTGACCTATATTATATGTACAAATGACCATACCATGTCGTATAAACTGTGCACCTTGCTTGCCAAAAAGCTGGCCGGAGATACATATGAGATCGAGTCGGATCATGATGCTATGCTGTCACATCCTGAAGAACTGACGGACTTGTTGATTAGAATTGCTGTATAATATCCGGATAGAACCGACTATTGGATAACACTACATACTCGGTCTCAATCGGTTTTTGCTTTGTACGATGCCTGGTTGGTCTCTTTAATGAGTTTTGTCACATCCGGCGTGAGGCAACTGTTTGATACGCCAGTGCTGATGGTCAAGCGAAGAGTATTTTGGGGGATCGTGATATCAGTGATCTGCTTGAACAGGTCAATATCCACTATGAGCAGAGCCAGCGGTATGCGGGGCGAGCACGTACCTGTATCCGGCACGTCAATAAAACGTTTTTAACGATGTCTCAAGGTCACAGTTCAATGGCGGAGCCATAAATAGTGACAGCGACTAGTTATGGTTGTCAGCTTTTCCCCAGATAGACCAGGAACAGACCAATTATGACCGCTGAAAGCCCCAGCATTCTGAGTGTCCTGCCGGGTGTCTCGTAAATCATGATGAGATACGATTTAATTTTATCGGGGAAGGTAAAATAAGGGAGGCCTTCTATTATCAGAACCATTCCTATGACACAGAGGAAAAATTTCATTACCTATGAAGTACCTTTCTCTATTTTCTTTGCTGTATTCCATAAATCATCCAGTCTTTCCAGAGAAACATCGTGTGGAGATTTCCCTTCTTTTTTAAGGGTTTCCTCAATAAATAAAAATCTCCGGTCAAACTTCTTCAACGAAGATCTGAGAGCGCGATCGGGGTCCGTGCCGGTAAAACGGCACAGATTAACAAGGGACAGGAACATGTCGCCTATTTCGTTTTCGATGGACCCTTTTTCCCCGGCTGAAACCGCTTCCCTGAGTTCCGCTATCTCTTCCTCGATCTTTCCAACGACGCCCGCGGTGTCTTTCCAGTCGAAACCCTCACGGGCGGCTCGTTTCGTCATTTTATACGCGGTTGCAAGGGATGGCAACGATCGAGGTATGCCATGGAGAAGCGAGCCGCCTGCCCGGTCTTTCTTCCCCTCGGACTCCTTTATACTCTTCCAGTTGGACCGTATATCTTCGACGCTCTCTACTTTCGTATCTCCAAAAACATGGGGATGACGGCGTATCATTTTTTCCGATACTTCGTCTACAACATCGGATATGGAAAATGCTCTCTGCTCCTCCGCCAGTTTTACCAGGAATACTATCTGGAAAAGAACATCTCCCAGCTCTTCTTTCAGGGCATCCGGAGAGTCTTCGTCGATCGCGTCGATAAGCTCACATACTTCTCCCATCAGATATTCCCCGACGTCTTCCTTTTTCTGCTGCCGGTCCCACAGGCATCCGTCGGGAGCCCGTAATCTGTCAATGATTTCTGCGATTCTGCTGAAACAATATTCCCGCTGGTTGTTCAATTGTCCATTGCCCCCCCCTTTTCAGGACACCGCGGTGCATCGCCGGAGCTTCTTTTGCCACGTTCGTTATTTGACTATGAATATATCCCTGTCTCTGTCCTGGAAATAGACATAGTCATATATTCCCCCGGCTATTGATTCAAAGATCTCCTCTCCCTTTTTCCTACATGTGGGACAGCTCTGCCCCGGAATCATGACAGCGAAGATGTTGTTTCCCGTGTTCGCACTGGAACTGATGGTTATCAGGCCTCCGCATTCGTCGCATATACGGACGGTTTCTTCCTGGTGTTCGCTTATCCCGTCGGTGTCGTAGAATATACTCTTGTCGCGGCGCATATATTCCCCGCCCTTTACCACTTTTGCTCTTTGAGATTCGCGATTTTTCCATTTGCTGTAGATGGCCGGAACCTCCTGCTCTATATACCTGCTTGTCTGCGGGGCCTGTTTGATGGCGGTGGCGTTATAATCCGGTTCGGTTACGTGGCTGTAGTCGATCCCGGCCATCGCGAGTATTATCCCCACGTTGACATAGGGGAGCGCGCTCTCGATCGAATAGCCCCCTTCGAGTACTGCTATGTCGGGCGAGAGCCGGTCATTTAAAATCGCGTATCCCTGGGCGGAAAACGACATGTTGGTAATCGGGTCGCTGTAGTGATTATCCTGTCCGGCGGAATTGATGATCAAGTCGGGTTTGAATTCATCCAATACGGGAAGGATCAGGTTATCCAGGGCGAAAAGAAATCCCTCGTCGGACGTATTGGGGGGGAGCGGTATGTTGATTGTGTATCCCAGGGCATTCGGCCCCCCGAATTCGTCCGGGAACCCGGAACCCGGATATAACGTTCTCCCGTCCTGGTGCACCGATATGTAGAGTGTGTTCGGATCGTGCCAGAATATATCCTGTGAGCCATCGCCATGATGACAGTCGGTATCGACGATGGCAATCTTCCTGGGTCCGTATTTATGCCGTATATATTCGACCATGATCGCTTCGATATTTATGTTGCAGAAGCCCCGGGCACCGTGGACGATCCGCATGGCATGATGTCCGGGAGGGCGAACGAGCGCGAAGGCATTATCGACCTCTTTCTGCATCACCTTTTCGGCGGCGGTTATGGCTCCGCCGGCGGAGATAAGATGAGATTCCGTGATAACTTTTTCAACGTCCGGTACGCAGATGTGAATGCGTTGTATGTCCTCGATGGTAGCGAGTCCCGGTTTATACTCTATAATGTTATCCAGATCGAGCAACCCTTCTTCAAATACCTGATCCTGCGTGTAAAGGAGCCGCTCTTCTCTTTCCGGGTGGGTCGGGGATATCGCCCAGTCAAAGGCGGGGAAAAATATCAAGCCCGTTTTTTTATTATTATCCGGCATGAAAGGCCTCCTTTCCGAATCCCGCAATCAGCCCCGGTTTTACCTGGGCCTTGATCCGTATATTTTTACCGGTGGAATATCCCATGCCCCGTACCATGTTGAATACCTGGTCTTCTATAATCTCTATATCGATATCATCCTCCGGCGCGCCCATCCGCAGCGCCCTGTCGCGCAGCGTATTTCTGCACATCTCGATTGCGTTTTCCCGTGTGAATCCGCGTGGCGCCTCGGTTTGTATCCCCTCTTCCGCGATCGTCAGCTCGCCCTTTTCGGTGTCCGCCAGGAGAGTCAATTCGGTGGTTGTTCGTGCCAGGGCGGCCCCTATCGCGTTTGCGACCTCGGCGTGTTCGGGGATATAGGAGGGAAACCCCAGTATTTTATCCAGGTACGGTGCCATCGGTTTGGCCGGCCCCCCGACGACATATACCACTTCGGGCTGTATCTTTTTCCCTTCCAGTATTTCATGGACGGTATAGACGGGTTTGTTGTTGATCTCCCTGAGCATGTCATTTATCGCTGCAATTATTTCCCGGCATGCGAGGTCGAATATGTTTTTTGCCATCTCCTCAACGGAGCAGTTCTGTGCCTCCGCGATGGTCCGCACAGCCGCGATCGCTTTTTCCCGGTCGCCGATATCGGTAAGGTCGAGTGCTATCATGGCGTCTGTCGGAGTAGGGGAGGAGCCGCCAAATGCCGCCGCCGGACCGTCCCGTTCCGGCCCGATTACGAGCCGACCGTCTTCATGCCTGACCCGGCTGTCACCGCCTATTCCTATCGATCGTGTCAGCAGACCCCTGATAAGGGTCTTGTGTCCCGCTATTGTCACGCCGAGGGGTTCCAGGAGCGGCGTGCCCCCGGCAAAGATAGCGATATCGGTTGTCGTTCCGCCTATGTCGAGGGCCACGGCATCTTTGTTGCCGTTTGTCAGGCTCAGGATTCCCATGATGCTGGCCGCGGGTCCGGAGAGGATCGACCCGACGGGATATTCAGCGGACTGACTGATGCTGCATGTCCCGCCGTCAGCTTTCAGGACGTATATGGGAGCGGTCGTATTCGAGTGTCTCACAAAATTCATGACATCTTTAACGAACGCGTTGTATGTGTCCCATATCGCGGCGTTGAGATACGTTGTCGCGATCCGTCTCGGGAAGTTCAGATTTCCCGACATGCGGTGACCGAAAGAGATATGTTCGAATCGGTCGCTGATGATATCTCCTATTTCCGTTTCGAGGCGGGGATTACGCGTGGAAAACTTGCCGACGATTCCCACATGGTCGACCCCTTCTTTCTCGAAGAGATCTCCAATGCCGGATACTTCTCTTTTGTCCGTTCCCGTGATCCTGATTCCGCGGTGGTTTACATACCCTGATATGAAATGTGTGTCTTCATTGATTCCGAGCATTTCAGATGAGAGGCCGGGACCGGCTGCCAGAATCATGCCGACCCGTTTCGTCTTGCCCTGCACGATGGCATTCGTTGATATGGTGGTGCTGAGAACAATCTTCTCCAGTTCGCCGGGATCTTCACCTTCAAAGATCTCTTCAGTCACCTCCATGAGTGATTTCAGCAGATCATCCCGGTCTGTTACGACTTTCGCGGTCTTCTTTATTTCAAAGTTATCCAGTAACACCGCATCGGTATGGGTTCCCCCGACATCAATACCTATTATCATGGTTATCCCCCGGCATGCTTCGTTTAAAAAACCGACTGGCGCACGAACCTGTATCGCTCAGACAGGCACGCGCCTTTCTCTTTAACTATCTGTTCAGGAACCGAAAATATTCATACATCTTGGCGAGGGCTTTTACCGCCCTTTCCGGATTCGGGTAAAATACACTTTTAAAGGGGCAATTTTCGACACTGTATACTGTCTGGCGCTCCTTATCTTCAAGCAGGCTTACACCCAATATGGGCTTTTTGTATTTTTCCATCATATGCGCTATGCGAACAATATAATCCTCTTCGAGACTGTCAAGAATCTTCGCCGCGTCACTCAGGAATTCATCCGAATAGCTGTGGTCAACTTCACGGATCGATTCGCCCAGGCGCTTCGCGTATATCCCCATTCCACGTATGCCGAGATTGATAACGGCATCGCAGCCATCCCACTTCATAAATTCCTCCATTACTTTCAACGGGATGGTCTTATCGCTTTCACCCACAATATCCGCCGGATTGGACCTGCTCCAGTAGGGTGGAAGGATTTCGTCCATAACCTCAAGCATGCTGTCCGGCACGTCCGGCACGTCGAGCCCTTCCCGCGCGCACATGTCGGCGGTGATAACGCCCCACCCGCCGCCGAGCGTGACAATGGCTATGCGGTTTCCCTTCGGCAGAGGCAGGGAAGAGAACGCGGCGGCGAGATCGAGAAGTTCCATTGACCGTTCCACCTTTACGATACCCGCCTGTTTGCAAACGGCATCAAATATACGGGAGTCGGAGGAGAGCGCCCCGGTATGACTGGAAGCGGCGCGATTCCCGGCCTTGCTTTGTCCCCCCTTTATCAGTACGACCGGTTTGTTCTTTCCCGTGCGTCTGGCAGCCTCGAAAAACCGGCGGCCGTTCTTGACGCTTTCGATATAGAGTATGACAATCTTTGTAAGCCTGTCGATCTCAAGACCTTCGATAAAGTCTTCAATCGTTATCATGGCTTCGTTTCCGGATCCGCAGAACCCCCTGATTCCTATCGCCTGTTCTTCCGCGAAGGAGAGAAGCTGGACCCCCAGGTTGCCGGACTGCGAAACAATGGCCGCCGAACCTGCCAGGGGTTTTGTGGCGGAGCTTACACAATTGAAATGTATATGCGGGTTGGAGATACCCATTGTGTTGGGACCGATGATGGATATGCCCGCTTTTCGTGCCTCCGTGACGAGTTTCTTTTCCAGGGCTTTCCCTTCGCTTCCCGCCTCACCGAATCCGGAGGTGATGAGAAGCATATTCTTGATGGATTTTTCCTTGAACTGAGGTATCAGGTCCATAACCATTTTTGCGGGTATTGTAACCACGCCCAAATCGACATCGCCCGGAATTTCGGTAACAGACTTGTAAACGGGACGGTCGGCTATGGTTCCCCCCTTTGGATTTACCAGGTATATTTTACCCTTGTACCCGCCGCTTATCGTATTGATAAAAAGCCGGTGCCCCCATTTTCCTATAGTCCCTGACGCGCCGACAAAGGCGATGGATTTCGGATAAAAGAGCGAGCGTATAACGCCGGCGGATACGGGCGGACGATATTCTTTTTCGACCTGTTTCTCCCCCGGCACAACCAGCGCGTCGACAGCTACCACACTGCCGCCGGATGTAACGACGAGCGGGTTGATATCGATCTCCGCAATTTCAGGAATCTCTATCCCTATTGTCGACAACCCCATCAATGTTTTTATCAGCTCGTCCCGGTCGGCGGCCTTTTCCCCCCTGAATTCTCCCAGGAGCGATTGCGCCTTGATTTCATCGATCATTTCCGCCGCGTCGATTTCAGTCAGTGGGGCGATGCGAAAGGCGACGTCGGAGAGCGCCTCTGTAAAGACACCGCCGATACCGAACATCACCACGGGACCGAACTGCTCATCCCGGAAGAGTCCGGCGACGAATTCTCTTTTTCCCTTAACCTGAGGCTGTACCAGTAATCCTTCGAGTTCATCCCCGGCTTCCTGGGCGACCAGGAAAGCCGCGTTCTTCACCGCTTCCTCATCATTGAGATTAAGATGAACAAGCCCCCTCTCCGTTTTATGCAGCAAGGTTGCGCCGAGCGCCTTGAGTACCACGGGGAAGCCTTTCTTTTGCGCGGCCTTCACGGCTTCATCTTCACTGAAAGCGACCGTTTCGTTTACAACAGGTACGTCGTATGCCTTAAGCAGCTGCTTTGATTCGTTCTCTGTAAGGGCCTTTTTCCCCGGCGTTCTGATTGCCTCGAGCAATTTTTCTATATCCACATCATGCTCCTTTTTATCGATAAGAGTTCAATGCCTGATTGTGTAAATACGTCCTGTCTTCTATATCATTACACTATAAAAGTGAAGAAATTTATTGTGTGTTATCATTCGTAAAGCGCGCATCGTCATGTGCCGTGCGAACCTCCGTTGACAATCTTTCTCCCTTTGTTTATAAGAAAACTATCAAACGCGCGTCGTTACATTTCGGCGGACCGAAAGGGAGGATTACTGGGGTTGGCAAAGATTTCTTTCGACGGCAGAAGGGGGCGTATAAAGTCTACCGTCAGGGCCGGCACACAGAAAACGCAGAAATCTGTTAATGATGTTGTGCGGGAAATCAAACAGGGTATGAAGAAACCGGGGGGTGAAGACTACAGGGAGCGCTCTCTTGCTATTCACGGTCTGGTATGCGCCCGGTGCGGCAGGGAATTTAGTCATGCCGACAGGCATCTCCTGACAGTCCATCACAAAGACGGCGATCACCATAACAATCCCCCGGACGGAAGTAACTGGGAAAATCTGTGCGCCTACTGTCATGACGATGTACACAGCAGGGAAATTCTGGGTGAATATCTCGACGGTACGCGGGGCGGCAGGGACGATGTCGTCGTGTACGATGATGAAAAATCTGACAGCGGGCTCGGCTCCCTGGGCGCCAAGCTTCAAGATGCTATGAAAAATAAAAGGGATAAGGATTAACGGTTTAACGCTTCCGGCACGCTGTGGCTTCATGTTGTGCCGGGCCAGGACGGCCGGGACAGATTAGAGGGATGGAAGGAACCATAGCGGTTTTTTATGTGCGGATGAGTCGACCGTCAGGTTTAATCGATCGGTGCTGACAGTACCCGCTTTTATTGTCACGATGTGTAACCATTCTGTCGTTGTCGACAAACCCCGCGTAATGCCGCGCCGATTTCTCCGCTGGGTTACATCTTAAGCCCTTGAACCATCAACTGTATCAACGTAATTACTCCAGGTAACGGCTGAATAATCCTTTCTTGAACGTGAACAAAATTGGATGATCGGCAGCAATTTCACACGACACTATGTAATTCAATGGATTTAACAAAACAAATATCCGGGCACAATTATAACGCGCTTTTGTGGCATGCCCTGTTTCTCGCATTGGCTAAAAACTTTATGGATGTCGATACGATTATTCCCGCCATGGTGGTCGATGCCGGTGGCACCTCCGTGCACATCGGTTTTCTGGCGGCTATAATGCTCGGGGGTTCCCGTCTCAGCCAGTTGTTCTTTGCCCCGTTCATTAACAATCAACCGGCAAAAAAGGGGTATTTGTTGTGCGGGATAAATACGAGGATAGGTGCGCTGGCATGCCTGGCGTTCCTTTTCTTTTCATCTTCATGGATAACGGGCAACACCTTGATTGCACTGACCTTTTTATTCATTTCCATATTCTCGATAAGCGGCGGATTTGCCAATATCAGCTATACGGATATACTCGGAAAATCCATTGTGCCGGAGAGTAGAAAATCGTTCCTCTCAATCAAACAGGTAATTGTAAGCGTCGGCCTCTTTACCTCGGCGTATTTCGCGAGCAGGACTCTGACGGTATACGTCTATCCAAACAACTATGCGTCTCTTTTTGTGATTGCGACTGTCATGCTCGCGATCGCCTCCGCGGGTTTCTGGAGACTGAAGGAGGTTACACTGGCAAAAAAGGAGAGGTATAAATACAGGAACTTTATCGGCATTATTGTACACGAAATCCGGACGAACAAACAGTTGATGTATTATCTTCTGGTGACAAACACTCAGGGGGTTTCTCTTGCCCTCATGCCCTTTCTCATCCTGTACGCGAAAAACGTGTTGAATGCCACCGGCAGTGACATTGGTAATTACCTGATTTTCAAGGTAATCGGAGGAGTCTTTGTCGGCATGTTCCTTTTTTATTATTCCAGAAAGGTGAAATATCAGCGCCTGTTGTATAGTACCTCGGTACTCGCCTTCGGTATCCCCCTACTTGTGCTGATATTCCCGGGACATCTTTTTCTCAACTTGTCATTTTTGGCAGGCGGCATTGTTTTTACGCTGTACACGATAACGGCGAGCGGTGTTCTGCTTGAGGTCTCGACCAATGAAAACAGGGCATTGTATACAGGGATAGTCGGTGCGGGGAGTGTGCTGCCGGTTGTCTTTCCCCTCGTCGGCAGCCAGGTGATAGATCAGTATGGATTCTCACTCTTCTTCATTACATTCATGGTGATAATCAGTCTTTCCTTTTATTTCATCTTTAAGCTGGATTGTAAGGCATGAGAATTCGCCGTTGAGTCGGACAGGGCGACGGCCTTGCTCCTGTTCATGAAATTGGTGATGAAGACGGCGACGAGTACGAGACCCCCACCCGAAAGCTGGAGAGAAGTCAGGCGCTCACCCAGAATAATCCATGCGCCGATAGCCGTTACCACCGGAATGCCGTTGATGAAGATAGCGGCCCGTGCGGCCGGTATCCTGGAGAGGGCAAAGTTGTAGCAGAAGAAAGCGGTCACAGTGGCAAAAATCGTCAGGTATAACAGGGCGATAAGGGAACGTCCGCTGATCGCCGCCCATGAGAGTGTCGGAAAATCCAGAAAAAGGGCGGGGGAGAAGAAAAGCGCGCCATAGAAACACTGCATCCCCGTAATTTCCATTGACGAATATCGTCTGCCGAGATCCCGGGCGCTTACAATATAGAAAGCCGCCGAGAGCACGGCCCCGAAAACGATCAGATCCCCCTTCAGCGATCCCCCCAGACTCCAGCTGAAATCGGGGTCGCCGATGACCAGGATGGCGATCCCGATAAGAGAGAGGAATACCCCGATAATGCCGAGGCGATTTGTCTTCTCCTTCAGTATGAGTGCCGAGAGCATCACGACTGCTATCGGAATGGTGGCGATAATGAGCGATACCTTGGCCGCCGAGGTGTACAGGAGCCCGTGGGTCTCGCAGAGAAAGTAGGTGCCCGGTTGAAAGATAGCCATCAGGAAGAGTTTTACGTGATCTTTTGGCGTTAAGGCCGGTGCGCCGTGACGAATCATTACGGCGGCAAAGAAAAGCGATGCCAGCACAAACCGGGCGAATATGAGCGTAAAGGTGGGAATACTTTCAAGGGCCACCTTGGTAGCCACAAAAGAAAGTCCCCAGAATAGAGTCGTCGCCACCAGCGCGCCGTATATTTTCATCCATTCCCGCTCCGGCATAGATACCTTCCACATAAAAAAGAAGAGGATTTGTACCATACCGGCTTCTATTTGTATATTAGATGTTTTGTCGTAATAGTTCTTGACAAAAAATCATCATGCGGTGAATGATATGCCCTGTCGGGATAGACACTGTCATCTGTGTTGCTGCGTCGTGACGAGAGACTTCCCCGCGCGTCACGACAGTCACATTCTACGGGGATCAAATGTAATGCTATGGATATCTTCGATGCGCTCATGACCGTGCTGGCAATTGTGCTGGCCATTGTCAGTTCATTCCACGCCCTGATTTCAAAGCGCGATCCGAAGTCGGCGATCGGGTGGATTGCTTTCTGTGTCCTGATCCCCTTTGGCGGTCCGTTTTTGTATTACATCTTCGGCATCAACAGAGTCCGGACCCGCGCGGAGAAACTTCAGCGCCGTTCAGACGTATCGCGCGGCGAAATAAAAATGCCGACGGATACTCCCGACATTGACTCAGCCATCAAAGACGATGACCGTACCACGGGTAAACACGCCGAACTTGTTCACCTCTCAGATACGATTACAGACAGGGCGCTCGTCGGGGGTAATCATATCGAGGTTCTCAATAACGGAGAAGAGGCATATCCGGCAATGCTCGACGCCATCGAAAATGCCCGTCGGTCTCTCTTCCTTACAACCTATATCTTTGAGAGCAACGATACCGGAAAGACCTTTGTCGATGCATTGGCCGGAGCGGTTAAAAGGGGTGTCGATGTAAAGGTTATTGTCGACGGGCTCAGCGATGCCTGCAGCTTGAACTGGTGCAGCAGACAATTAAAAAAAGCCGGGGTCCCCGTCGCGCGATTTCTCCCCCCGCGGTTGATCCCCCCTACCGCATCCATCAACCTGCGCAATCATAGAAAAATCCTCGTCGCGGACGGAACAATCGCCTTTACAGGCGGAATAAATATCGGCGACAGACACCTGGCAGAACGATATGACAACCCGGACCGTGTCGTTGATATGCATTTTCGGCTGACGGGACCGGTAGTGCAGCAGATTGAAAAGGTCTTTATCGATGACTGGCGATTTATTACAGGGATTGACACACCCCCGAACCCGGTCGAACCAAAGCAGGCGGGATCGGCGCTATGCCGCGTCATTACCGAAGGCCCGAATGAGGACATGGATACGCTTGCCATGATACTCGCGGGCGCCATATCGGCCGCCAGGGAATCTGTCGTGATCATGACACCGTACTTTATCCCAACGCGGGGATTGCTCGCTGTCCTGCAGGCGGCGGCGCTGCGCGGTCTTCAGGTGACGATCATACTGCCCGAAAAAAACGATATCCGGATCCTGCACTGGGCGACCCGCAACCTCCTGTGGGAACTTTTGGAACGCGGGGTGAAGATATACTATCAGCCCCCTCCCTTTGTTCATACCAAACTGGTCATTATCGACGAGTATTACACGCATATCGGTTCGGCCAATATCGATCCCCGCAGCCTCAGGCTCAACTTTGAGCTGGTTGTCGAGATCTTTGATACACCTCTCGCCGAAATTCTCACAAAGCATGTAGAAACCGTAATAGAACAATCCCAGCCCGTCACCCTCGAAGATGTTGACGGGCGCTCATTCCCGGCACGGCTGCGTGACTCGCTTGCATGGCTACTTTCCCCGTACCTGTAAATGCCATTGCGGTTAATTTCCGAAAGCCCTGCGAAATGATTGAGTCGAGCGAATTGTTGTGTTCACCTACAACTCCTCAAGATCGTCCGAAAGATGAATTGATCACTACTGCTTGAAAGTTTCACGATGATATTTCTTGACAATATAACATAATGGATTTAGTCAATTAATTTATTTAACGATGTTAAACGCCTCATATGTGCTTTTGAGTGGCTGTAACCAGGAGAGGATTATGGTCTGATCAACTAAAGCTCTGTTTCTTGAAATGGGAGATAGGGGCTTTTATTTTTTTGTAAATATCTTATTAATATTATTCGCCGCCAAGGTAAACACATGAGTGTTATACGGGTCTACTTGACACCCAATTATACTGATCAGAACAAGAACAAGATGCAATTAATTTTAAGGAGGAGTGGCTATGAGTCATCCAATTCTTGAAGATCTTTTGTGGAGACATTCTACCAAGAAATATGATGCCAGCAAAAAGATTCCCCAAGAGGATCTTGATGTGCTTTTTGAGGCAATGCGCCTCTCTGCATCGTCTATTAACTCACAACCATGGAAGTTTGTAGTTATTGAAAGCAGTGAGGCAAAAGAACGGATGCATAAAACATTTGCTCGGAAATTTCAATATAACCAGCCTCATGTTTTTGATAGCTCACAAATTATTCTCTTTGCTTACAACCCACGCTACACGCGTGATGATTATTCTGAAGTTGTAAATAAAGGCATTGAGGATAAACGAATTAAGCCGGAAGATCGAGAGGATGCTTTTAGTAAATTTATGTTTGCTGAGCTTAATACCGACGAAACTGGAAACACATCTAGTTGGACAAAAGCACAAACCTATATTGCCCTTGGAAACACTCTGCATACCCTGGCTCGTCTTGGAATAGATTCCACTCCCATGGAGGGAATTGATACTGATTTAGTAAATGAGGAGTTTAAGGAGGAGCTTAATGGCTATCAGTGCGATGTGGCTTTGGCCATTGGGTATCATCATCCACAAGAGGACTATAACGCAAAACTCCCCAAATCTCGACGTAGCTTAGAGAGTATTTTAGTGCGATTATAAAGAGAGTATAATGAGCACATGAAGCAGGAGGTCTCATCAAAAATGAATCATTGCTTATGGACAGGGTTACTCATTACAACAAGAAACATATAGCTATTCGACCTTGATTAATTGTATCGATTTCAGGAAGAAGTCCGTTTTCCCCATGGCAGATTAGATCCGTTCTCAAGATGGCTTTTCATACTGCTCGACGATCCGGCAGATCTGTGGTTCGTACCAGCATCCGAAGGGGAAGGGGTCGAGAAAGCCACAATGACCGCCGTATCGATGGATAATGAGATTCATGTGGTGATTTGCCCGAATGTTGTAAAAATCAGTTACGGGGATCATCGGGTCGTCTTCGGAGGTGACGACCGTAACGGGAACAGCGATGTCCCCGAGTGTGTCTCCCAGAAGCGTGTACTGATTGAAATAGTCCCGATAATCGCGAAACGGGGTGTAACGGTTCACCAGGATCTTTGTCATCTCTAGCGAGTCGTTTGTATGCAGGAGATCTTCGAAGTTGTAGAGACGGGGAAAGAGCTCTTGCTTCTTCCTGAGAGATTTTCTCCATTTTCGCACGAAGTAATACCGGTACACGGCGGGTCCCCTGTCGATGCATAGAACGGATTTGTAGGGATCGATCAAAGGGCTGATGCAGATTACGTGGCGCAGGTTTTGAACAGCAATCCGTTTCGTGTGCAGTGCTACGCGGAGAGCAAAGTTGCCACCCAGGGAAAAGCCGACCACAAAGAAGGGCCTGTTGCCTGCAAGCTGCGAGGCGTTGCGAACTGCCGTGATCGTTTCTTCTGTCAGGGCCCCGTGGAAAAGCCCTTCGTTCAGGTGGTGGCTCTCTCCGTGATCCCGCAGGTTGAGCCTGAAGATATCGCATCCCCGCTTGAATAGATATTCTCCCGTGTGAAGGACATAGGTGGAGTTCGAGCTTCCTTCCCATCCATGGATAATCAGTACCAATGCCTTTCCTTCCCCATCGGGACGGCGGGAGTGGTACCCGAGCAGTCGAACACCGTTGCCCCCGTCGACGATTACCTCATCGGCGTGGTCGACCATCTCGTTTCCGCCCAGAGTCCGCAGGTGAAGACTCGCGAAGATACTTTGGAGATGAGGATTCCTCGCCCATGGGCGGGGGTTGAAGCCATTCCCGATCTGTCGCTGATTTGTGGTATATTCTGAATGATCCATCACTGATTCACTACCACAATAATTCATGTATCATATCATCTGTCGGCAACTAAACAGCCGTTTGCCGAGTATAAATCATGGTAACATTTTAAGGAAGTGGATAATTGGTAAGATACTGCTTTCTGCCAGCGCAAATATAGATAAGTTCCGTTCGTATGTCAATTATTTCTCCCCACGGAATGTTGTGTCAAAATTCACTGACTTCTGCTGCTGGTTGTCAACCGTAATTTACAACAAATACGCCCATTCAAACTTTATCTGTTACGAAAAGAAATCCATTGTGTTACCTTACGTACTTTTTAAGGTGTATTTCTTCTCTTGATAGTTGCCAGCGGCATTTGGTATTTTGCTTTTTTGTCAGTTCATACATTACTTTTATACAGGGGGATCTCTTGAACAAACCCATCTATCTTGATTACAACGGTACAACGCCCTGCGATCCCGCAGTGGTTGAAGCTATGAAGTTATTTTTTACGGATGACTTCGGGAACCCATCCAGTTCTCACTGGTATGGCATTAAACCGAGACAGGCTGTTGAAGCGGCCCGGCGTCAGGTAGCTGATTTGATTGGCTGTCTGCCCGAGGAAATCTTCTTTACTTCCGGAGGTACCGAGTCTAATAACCACGCGATAAAGGGAACCGCCCGCGTACTCGGTCATAAGGGCCGGCATATTGTCACAAGCGCTGTTGAGCATCCGTCGGTGTTGGAGGTATGCCGATATCTGGAGGATGAAGGTTTTGAGACTACACGAGTTGCGGTGGATAATCAGGGGATGATCGACCCCGTCAAGATAGAACAGGCTCTTCGTCCGGATACTGTTTTAGTGACAATCATGCACGCGAATAATGAAGTAGGTTCGCTGCAGCCTGTCGCAGAGATCGCCGGGTTGCTGAAAAAGCGCGGAATTGTATTGCATACCGATGCCGCCCAGTCACTTGGGAAAATCCCGGTTGACGTGTCTTCGCTTGGAGTGGATTTGCTTTCCATTGCCGGACATAAACTGTATGCCCCGAAGGGTATCGGGGCCCTGTACGTGCGCAACGGTCTGAAACTGGATATGTTCTGCCATGGCGCGGGACAGGAAAAAGGGTGGCGGGCAGGGACCGAGAACGTACCCGGAATAGTCGGCCTCGGCAAGGGATGTGAGCTGGCGGCGGAAAATCTGGATACAAATATGGCTCATATGAAAAAACTGTGTGACCGGCTTTACGATGGCATTACGGCCACAGTGGCCGATGTCCGGCTGAACGGCCATCCGGAAAAACGGCTGCCTAATACGCTCAGTTTGTCTTTCAAGGGTTTGGAAGCCAATCGTATATTGGAGGAGGTAGGGCTTGAGATTGCCGCTTCCGCGGGGGCCGCGTGCCACAGTGACAGTGTGACTATCTCTCACGTGCTTGAAGCTATGAATGTACCGGTCGAATGGGCAAAGGGGACGTTACGGTTTTCTGTCGGTCGTACGTCTACCATGGCGGAGATCGACCGGACTATTGATGTTATGTCCATGGCCATAGATACATTACGCACATAATATAGTATTCGGGGGCAGCACTTTCATCGTAACGGGGAATTCGGGGGACACAGGGAATTCGGGGGACACAGTACTCAATTATTGTCATGAAAATAATTCGTGTAATGGTGCCATCAACTCTTGTTATTAATTACTATTTATACTCTGCAACACATACTCCACTTTAGGTTTTATCTGCTGCGGGAAGAAATCCTGTATTTATCTTGATACTTGTCGGTTGCATTTGCTATTTTAGCCCTTACTATCGTTGTTAATGGAATGACGGTAGCTAGAGGGCCGGTTCTTTAATCATCCTTACTTTCAATCGATTGACCTTTGTTTTTCTGTTTGTAAAGGAGAACCCGGATGAAGACACTGATTATCACAAAGAAGCAAATCGCAAAGGTATTGACGCCTTCCGTTGCCAATAGTACGGTTGAGAGGGCTTTCAGGGCGTATGGAATGGGGCAGGTCGATATGCCCGCCAAGAGCTATATCGACTTTTCCGGGGGAGATATGCGCTCCATGCCCGCGTACATTCACGGGCAGGGGTTTAATGCCGCGGGTATCAAATGTGTTAGTGTTTGCCCCGAGAATGTCACGAGGTACGGTCTTCCCACGGTGACGGCACTTGTTATTCTGACCGACCCGAAGACGGGATTTCCCCTCGCGGTTATGGACGGAACGTATCTTACCTGTATGCGAACCGGCGCGGCCGGAGCGACGGCAGCCGGATTGTTAAGCAGAAAGGGCGCGACTTCGGCGGGGTTTGTGGGGTGTGGCGAGCAGGCGCGTACACAGCTCGCGTGTACCAGAGAAATACGAACACTGAAAACCATCAAGATATGGACGGCGCCCGATGAAGCGCTCGCCCGAACGTTCGCACGATGGGCGCGGCGAACCTATACGCTCCAAACGATACTCTCCGATTCCATCGACGATGTGACAACGGGTGTGGATATCCTGATTACGACAACGCCGTCGAGAACACCCCTGGTGAATGTTGTCTCACCGGGCACCCATATTAATGCCATCGGTGCCGATGCGCCGGGGAAACAGGAGATCAATCCGGAGATTCTCAAGGGCGCAACCGTGGTAATCGATAACTGGGCGCAGGCGTCTCACAGCGGCGAAATCAATGTTCCGCTGCGGGAAGGGATTATTTCCGAAAAAGATATTTCCGGAGAGCTGGGAGATATCGCCGTGAAAAAGAAGAGGGGACGAACATCCGAAAAAGAAATTACGATCTTTGATTCCACCGGCTTGGCCATTCAGGATATCTCCTGCGCCTCGGTCGTGTACAATGAGCTTAAAGAAACAAAGGGAATCAGATCGATTACGCTGTTCTAGCTTTTTTAAATGAATAACCGAGGAGGGATTTTCTGTGAGTACACTGATTAATTTTGCCATATTTCCCCTGAATAAGGGTGAAAGCGTGAGTCCGTATGTGGCAAGGGCGCTGAAGATTATCAGGGGCAGCGGACTGGCGTATAAGCTCAATCCGATGGGCACCTCCATCGAGGGTGAGTGGAGTGAAGTGATGGGGGTTGTAACGCGCTGTTTTGAAGAGATGAACAAAGATTGCGACCGGATTTATATGACGTTCAGCGCCGATTACAGAAAGGGCGCGTCGGGGCGCATCGAGAGCAAAGTACGGTCCGTAGAGGCAAAAATGTGAAAGCGATACCGTTACCTGTGCGTTGCGGTCTTGTTCTACAGTGTTACAATTCCGGAATTATCTCCGTTTGAGACGGTTTTATCGCCGATTGATGTCCCGCAGTAGACACATGTGTAATCGTACTTGTCGCCGTTGCCGAGGACGAGGAGCAGTCGTTTTCTTACCGGTACGGCCCTCTTGCATTTGGGGCAGTACAGTTCCGTAGCGTCAAAGTCGTTATACGATCTTCCTGGCATTTTCAGTTAATCATCCTTCTCCGGTATTTTTTCGGCGTTTTCAAGCCACACGGTCGCTTCGCTGTCGCTGGGCGCCCGGTAATCTCCCCGGGGAGAGAGCGACCCCCCCGATCCGACCTTCGGGCCGTTGGGTATGCAGGATCGCTTGAACTGGCTGGTCTTGAAAAAACGGTAGAGGTAGACCTTCAGCCAGCGCTTGATCTCGCCTATCGTGTACTGGTTCTTCCCCCGTTCGGGGGTGTCAGGCCAGTCGCCTTTTTCTTTGTCCCGCCATATGCAGTATTCCATGAACGCGATCTTGGCGGGGGCATAGCCGAATCGTGTCGTGTAAAAATTGTTGAAATCCTGGAGCTCGTAAGGCCCTATGGTTGCTTCCGTCATTTGTGACGGCTGTTCCCCGTTCTGCCCGGGGATCAGCTCAGGGCTTATCTCGGTATCAAGGATATCGATGAGGATAGTTGATGTTTCATCGTCGAACTGTCCTGATCGGGCAACCCAGCGGATCAGGTGCTGTATCAATGTTTTCGGTACGCTGGCGTTGACATTGTAGTGGGACATGTGGTCGCCCACCCCGTATGTGCACCAGCCCAGAGCCAGCTCGCTCAGGTCTCCCGTTCCGACGACCAGGGCATCTCTCAGGTTGGCGATGCGGAACAGGTGAGAGGTGCGCTCTCCGGCCTGTACATTTTCAAAGGTTATGTCGTAGATCTCCTCTTCGTTGGCGAAAGGATGCCCGATATCCTTGAACATCTGCAGACAGCTTGGCCTGATATCGATTTCGTTGGCCTCCACTCCGAGAGATTTCATCAGAGCGGTGGCGTTCCGGTAGGTTTTATCCGTTGTCGCGAAACCGGGCATGGTATAGGCCTTGATATTGGTGCGGGGGCGTTTCAGCAGGTCCATGGTGCGCGCTGCCACGATCAGCGCGTGCGTGGAATCGAGGCCTCCCGACACGCCGATGACAAGGTTCTGCAGGCCCGATGCTTCCAGGCGCCTGGAGAGGCCGCCGACCTGGATGTTGTAGGTCTCGTAGCATCGCTCGTCCCGTTTCGCGCGATCGGAGGGTATGTAGGGATATCGGGGATAATCCCTATTCAGGTACAGTTTTTTTTTTGGAATATCGATGGAGAAGGGTACGGTGCGGAACCGGGATATGGCATCTTTGTGGGTTCGCGCGTTTTGCCCGAAACCGTTCATCCTCATCCTGTCCTGCACAAGACGGTCGAGATCGATATCGGCGAAGATCACCTGGGCGTTTTGAGGAAACCGATCCGATTCGGCGAGGAGGTTTCCGTTCTCGCATATCATGGCGTGTCCGTCCCATGCCAGATCGGTTGTGGATTCGCCCGGTCCCGACCCCGCGTACAGATACGCGCTCAACAGGCGGGCCGACTGGTTCATCACGAGGCTGTTCCGGTATTCCGCCTTTCCCACCGTAATGTTGGACGCGGAGAGGTTGCCGATAACGGTCGCCCCTGCCAGTGCCGCGAAACTTGAGGGAGGTATGGATACCCATAAGTCTTCGCAGATTTCGATAAACAGTTTGAAGTGTTTTATGTTTTCTACTTCAAAGATAAGGTCGCCCCCGAAGGGGATATCTTTCTGACCGCAGAGCGTAATCGTTTTCGATATGGTCTCTTCCGAGGGACTGAACTGGCGCCCTTCGTAGAATTCACGGTAGTTGGGGAGGTAGGATTTTACCGCGACGCCCATAATCGACCCCTTATAGAGTATCAATCCGCAGTTGAACAACAGGGAATCGAGGCGCAGAGGCGCTCCAATCACCAGTATCATGTTGAGATCTTTTGTTGCGTCGAGAATGGTCCCAAGCGCCGCGAGAGTGCCGTCCAGAAGGGCATCCTGATGAAAGAGATCTTCATTGGAATAGGCCGATATCCCGAGTTCCGGGAAGAGTGAAAAAACAGCGTCATTTTCAGCGGCCTCTTTCGCGCATTCGATGGTGCGCGCCGCGTTGAAAGCCGGGTCCGCCACCCGTACCTCCGGTATGCATACGGCGGTTCGTATAAAGCCCTGGTTGTAGAGATTGAAGAATTGTTCCATATCGTGTTGCCCGAGTGTGCTGTTGGCGTTACAAAGGTATCAATAATATGTAAGTGACTGTTTGTCAACGCCCTTTATTCTGAAGACATTGTTTGTACGTATGGACAGCGAGTTCTCCGGCGGATTCCATATCATTGCCCAGAGCTAAAAATCCGTGGTTTCTCATAACGATGAAGCGGTTATCGTCCAGAATTTCCAGGACGCGTCTTACAAGGGCGGCTGATCCGAAGGGCGCCTCTTCGCGTGTAACAGGGAGATACATATTTCCCGCCGCATGAAGGATAGGATCGCAATGTCCGTGGAAGATCGCGTTTATCTCCGGCCTCTTTCTGTATATGCCGTAGTGGAGCATGCTTTCGGAAGAGGGTTCGCGTGTGCCGCTCACATGGACGGTTCCATTCTTTGAATCACAGCGGTGAACCGCTACAAACGCTTCTTCGGAAAGATCATTTTTTAATGTGAGCTGAGAGGCGGTTATGATGAAGAAGTCCTTGCCCTGTACCGGCCTGAAACTCAGATTGCCGAGAGAGCTTCCCTCAAAGACGGGGGTCAGGCCCAGATCATGGAACCTCCTGCACCAGTATCGTAACTCCGCGATGGCCGGATCTGTCGGGGGCTGTCTGTCGGTGAACAGTGTTGTAAAGCTGACTCTCATATCCCCACCTTTACCGGTATTGGATCAAGGATTCTGACAATCTCCGCCGGTTGAATTTCAACAAGAAAACCCCTGCGTCCGGCGTTGATCAATACGGTTGAAAGATCGGAGATGCTCTCTTCCATATATATCGGCATATTCTTTCGTGTTCCAAAGGGTGAAGTGCCTCCGACCATATATCCCGTGTGCTTCTGTGCCGTTTGAGGGTCGCAGGGAGTGACCGTTTTTGTTCCGATCTCCCGTGCCAGTTCCTTTGTCGATACCTCCATATCTCCGTGCATGAGGATGATGAACGGCTTTTTGTCCGCGTCTTCCATGACAAGTGTTTTAACCGTCTGATGCTCGTCACAGTTCAATTCTCTTGCAGCCACCTTTGTGCCCCCTCTGTCCTCATATTTGTAGGGGCGGGGGGTGAATGTGATGCCGCTCTTTCTTAACACACGGATAGCCGGGGTTGAGGGGATTTTTTCTTTCGCCATTGTCTTTGGTTGTGTCGAGATCAGGGGAGGAATAGACGGCGGGTCATTTCTTGAATGTCTCTGATACCTTCATATACAGCTTTTGTATGCCGGGATTGTTCCAGATACCCCTTGATCGTATGACACCTTTACATATCTGTAGTTTTGCCGGATCTTTCATCAGTTCTTCAAGGAATGGTTTCTGGCTTTTGACGAAACTGTCGAACTGTAACTCGGTCGACTGCTCTTCGGAAAAGGGCATATCGCTCAACTTTTCCAGTTCCTCATACGACAGCCCGACTCCGCCCAGCATTTTGAGGAAATATTCAGCGGTTATCTTCCGGCTTTTCTGTGAAAACTCGCTGAATCTCTGCGGGGAGAGACCCGAGTTTCTCATGAAAGCGCCCTTGCTTATCTTCTTAGACTGGGCATAGTTCCACAGAAAGTCAAAATATTCATTAAAATCCGTTTCTTTCTTTCTCGCTGCCATACCTTGGAATATATCACTATTGCGTATATTGTCAAATTGAATATTGGTTTATTGCTGGCTGCTAATCATTAATACCGGCGGTTTTAGGGTAAATGAATTGTTCGCTTTGTAATGCCTGGGGGAAAATCTCCAGCCAACCGAAATTCGCCGGCGAATATTACCATGAGGAACGGAGGTATGTTATAATACATACTACATTCTAGTCAGAGGCTCTCTATCGATTATACCAGACCGACTCTTCTATCCGGAACATATTGAATCTGCCCGGTTACAGCTTTCGTACGGATCACAGAAAATTGAGTTTTATAATTTTTGCAGAGGTATCAGTTGCAGGCAATTATGAAAGGTGAGGGAGATGATATGGAATATGATTTTGATTTAATTTGTATCGGGTTGGGCCCGGCAGGAATGGCTGTTTCTGTAATGGGAGCCGAAATGGGCCTGAAAGTCTGTGCAATTGAAAAACATAAGATCGGTGGAGAATGTATGAATGTGGGATGTATCCCCAGCAAATCATTGCTGAGGATATCCAACTTCAGGTATTCAACATCAAAGCTCAGAGATATCGGGTTGATAGATGAAGAAATGCCGGACATCAAAGCTCCTTTCTCGAAAATAGCCGGTTATTTAGACTATATCTCAAACAAAAAAACATTAAAGATGTTTGAGAAGGTCACCCTTATTATCGGCGAGGGCTCCGCGAGCTTTGTCGACCGGCATACGGTAATGGTTGGCGGGAGATCCGTTACTGCTCAAAAGATTTTTATTGCAACGGGAACTGAACCTCTGGTGCTGCCGATTGACGGTATCTCCGATATAGATATTCTGACTAATTTAAATATCTTTAACCTGACCGAAGTTCCTGAGAGTATGACGATAATTGGAGGCGGCGCTGTCGGTTGCGAAATGGCTCAGGCATTCGCGCGACTTGGCACCAGGTGCGCCATTGTACACATGGATGATTTTCTTGTCCCGAATGGTGACCGGGAAGCCGGCGAATTGCTTGAAGATGTCTTTAAAAAAGAGGGTATTGACGTCTATAATTCAAAAAAGATTGCAAGCGTAAAAAATGAGGGTAACGAAATATCTTTGTACACAGATGATGGAATCTGTATTAAATCCGAAAAACTATTAATGGCGGCAGGGAGAAAAATCCCGCTCGATGAACTGAAACTTGACAACGCGCGTATCAAATACAACCAGCGAGCCATTGAGGTTGATGCAAAGTACAGGACATCTGTCAAACATATTTATGCTGTTGGGGATTGTAATGGGGGAAGCATGTTTTCTCATGCCGCGATGCATCAGGGTATGTTTGCGATTATGAATGCCGTAAGTCCCTTTGCGGTGTTTCAATATAAAAATTATGTGATTCCGTGGACGGTTTTCACGCAACCTCAAATTTCATATGTCGGAATGAGCGAAGAAGATATAAAGAAAAAGGGAATTAAGTATGAGACCCAGGTTGTAAAATATGAGGATTACGGTGCCGCGATCGCGGAGAATGTAGGAATTGGTTTTGTCAGGGTGTTCACAAATTATTCCGGCAAAGTTTTCGGCGCGAGCATTGTTGGTGAGGGCTCGGGTGAGATGATAAATGAATGGGCGCTTATCATTCAGAAAAAGATCAGGCTGCACAGTATTTTGTTCTTAGCGCATTCATTTCCCACTATGGGTTTCTTAAGTAAACGAATCGCGGAAACCTGGATGATGAAAAAAATGAACAGTTCTTTGATCCGGAAATTATGCGGATTTTTTTATCGAAAAATATAAAAGCAAATCAGGGGTGTGTACAAACCCTTCTCATCTCGTTAATAACATAAACCGGATAAATCCGATCCTGCCGTGTTTCTCAGTCTGCCAGCCATTTCTTCATCTGGGGCAGTTCTTCGGTTGCCCATTGCGGGGAGAGTCGTTTTTCGAGGAACAGGGCGAACAGCTGTTCCATTGTCTTCATCGCGAGCTCCACGAGGTAGATTCTCTCAAGGATTCTTCCATCACGGTCTTCCTCCGCCTCCTCCGCCGGCACCGGAAGCCTGAGCGACTGAAAACAAAAAGCATCCGCTTTGAATGTGAATTCGAACCGGGTATTTTCAGTGCCGAGCTGTATCCGGGCTTCCGTTACCTTCTTCCCCTTGCGCAGCGCGGATTTGCCCTCTTCGAGGTCCGCGTGAAGCCCCCTGCAGGCCACCGTCTCGGAATATTCTCCTTCGCCCGATTCCAGAACGATTCGTTGCAGGAATGTCACTTCCACGTCTCCTCTGTCGGGGATCATGATACTTCCGCCGCGAGCTTCGCTCCTAAACCACAGCCACGTCAAAAATTCCCTTCCGGGAAGGGGGATCTCTTTCGGTATCGAATCCGGATCCCATGGCATAAACTGGCTGACGCCAAGATTGAACGATCTCTTGAAAAATTCTTTGAAATCGTCATTAACCTTTTCCGACAGCGAGCCGAAGAGCAGCCATTTCCCCGATACCGACCAGCACATCTCGTAAAAGGCGGGAACGGGGTGCGACCGGTTTAATAATCCCGCCCTGACGGTTTCCCTGATATCTTCTCTCTGCCCCTTGAAGAGTTTTTTCAGATGTTTTTCCTCCTTAAACTCTTTTTCCGCTTCGAGCACTTTCAATTTCAGAAGGGCGGGGGGAACCGCGCGGCGGTCGATGCGAAGGGAGGCGACGATATAGTCGGCTACGGAGTAGTTCGCGTATTCAAAATCAGCGTCCAGTATATTGTCAAAACTGGTCCACCCCACTATTTTTTCCTTGCCCGCGGTAGATAGATCGCTGAAGGCAAAGAGCTTTATCTGTTTGTCAATAAAATCCGGAAAATTGTCCGGCAACGGTCCCGCGACTCTATATTTTGTGAAGGTTAGAGTTCCCTTTGACAATCCCATAGCATACCACCTTTCCCGGTGGCAGACAGTTGTCTGCCAGGCGGGGAAACTAACGCAATTCAGGTGCTGCTGTCAAGCCATTTACAATAGACACCCATTTCTTTTTGTGATAATCCTGTAACGGACTTTCAACAGCAGGAATACGCTAACATACGGAGATATTTATGGATGTAAAAAAAGTAGGAATTGTCGCGAACAGTGACAAAAAAGAGGCAGCGGAGTATTCATCGCGGCTCGGCACATGGCTTTCCGACAGGGGGTTGAAAGTCTTTTTTGATGAAGAGATAGCGGAAAAGATAGATATGCCCGGAGTTCGAAGGGATAACCTGGCATCAGAGGTCGATTTAATCGTCGTTTTTGGGGGTGACGGAACTCTTCTCATGGCGGCACGCATGGCAATGGGCTCCGACGTGCCTCTTCTGGGTATCAATCTGGGTGGTTTCGGTTTTATGACGGTGGTCAACCTCAACGAGATGATTGGCACCATGGAGATGATTCTTGAGGGCAAATGCGGTATCTCGAAGAGGATGATGCTCAGCGTGAATATAAAAGGCGCGGAATATCCGGCGCTTAATGACGTTGTAATCAACAGGGGAAATCTCTCCAGGATGGTCAACCTGGAGACCTTTGTTGACGGAAAGTATCTGAGTACCTTTAAGGCGGATGGCCTGATAATATCCACGCCTACGGGTTCCACCGCCTATTCGCTCTCTTCGGGCGGACCTGTTATTCTGCCGGAACATGATTCCGTTATTATCAATCCCATCTGTCCGCACACCCTGACGAAGAGGCCCCTCGTGCTGCCGCCGGACTCCGTGATAGAGGTGATGGTGTGGACAAAAAAGGGTGAGGCATCCGTGACGCTCGACGGACAGGACCTGTTTATATTGAAGTCGGGTGAGAAAGTGAGTATAAAAAAATCGGAGAACCATATAAATCTTGTAAAATCTCCCTATCGTGACTACCTGGAGATCCTGAGAAACAAACTGGGATGGGGCGAATTACCCGGATAACATGCTTACAGAACTGAGTATAAAAAATTTTGCCATCATCGATGAGCTGCACGTCACCTTTACCGGGGGATTAAATGTACTCTCCGGGGAAACAGGCGCCGGCAAGTCCATAATCATGGGCGCGGTGAGTCTTCTTCTCGGCGACAGAGCGTCGAGCGATTCTATCCGCCATTCCGAAGAATTCGCGGAGGTCGAAGCGCTTTTTGACGTGAGCGGCTATACGGAAATACGGGAAAAGCTGAAAGAGGCCGGAATCGATGACAATACCGGACTGGTGCTCAAAAGGATTGTTTCCCGGGGCGGCAGGAACAGGATTTATATAAACGGCAATCTGGCAACACTCGGGATGCTTTCATCCCTCGGAGAGTCGCTTGTTAATATATGCGGTCAGCATGAACACCAGGTTCTTCTGGATGCCGGCAATCATATCGACATGGTAGATACATTCGGCGGGCTCATCCCCCTCAGAGACGATTTTTCCGCTCTCTACGATGAGTGGCAGGCGTTGAAAAATACACGCGCTGAACTGGAAACACGAAACAATGAAAAACGCGAAAGAGAGGAACTCCTGCGATTTCAGCTGGATGAACTTGAAAAGAGCGGCCTTAAAGTCGGCGAGGACCTTTCTCTGCAGGACGAAAAGAAAATTCTCAGCAACGCGAAAAAGCTTGATGAATACGCGGGTGAAGCCCATAACATTCTCTATGCCGGGGAGGGCTCCGTACTGGAGAAACTCGATGGCGTTATCGGTGCCGTAAAGGAGATACTGAAAATCGATTCCGGTCTGAATATCTCGAAGGAAGATATGGAATCGGCGTTTTTCAACCTTGAAGAGGTCGCGTTCGTGCTGAGGGATTATGTGAAGAATATCCCCTTTGATCCGGCGCGGCTTGAGGAAATCGACGACAGGCTTGAATACCTGGCAAAACTGAAGCGCAAGTACGGAGAAACGATTGAGAATATATTAAAGAAGAAGGAAGAGATACGAGAGGAACTGGAAAGAATGGCCTCTCTGGGTGAGGAAATCGCCCGTGTTTCCGAAGAGGTCGAGCGGAAAGAAACGCTGCTGTTGGAGAAGGCCGGGGAGTTGTCCGGAAAGAGAAAACACGTCTCAGGGGTTTTAAAGAAAGCGATAGAAGATGAAATTCACTCGATGAGAATGGCCGACACGGTGTTTGATGTCCGATTCTCGAATCATACCGGGGAGGGCGATGTTGTTTCTCTGAACCCGAAGGGCGGGGATGATGTGGAGTTCTACCTGTCAACCAACGTGGGGGAGGAATCACTGCCCCTGAACCGCATAGCCTCCGGGGGAGAATTATCCAGAATCGTGCTTGCCATGAAAAGTGTATTGGCAGGCAGTGAATCGGTCGGAACCGTTGTGTTCGACGAGGTGGACAGCGGTATAGGCGGCGCGGTGGCAGAGGTTGTAGGGAAAAAGCTGAAAGAGGTGTCGAAGCACCACCAGGTTATTTGTATAACCCATCTTCCCCAGATAGCATGTTTCGGAGACACGCATTTCCGTGTTTCAAAGGAGGTATCTCAAAACAGGACCAGCGCCGGGGTAGACCTGCTTTCGGAACCGCAGCGTCTCGATGAGATAACCCGGATGCTCAGCGGGATTGAGGTTACGGAAAAAACCAGACAACACGCGTCCGAGATGCTTAAGATGTCCAGAGAATAAAGTGGTGACAGGAATGTTGAGAAAGGCAAAGGTAAGCGATGTTAAGGATATTCACCGGATGATAAATCGTTCATCAGGTGACGGTGAGATGCTTCCGAGATCGCTGATGGATTTATACGGCAGCCTGAGGGATTTTTTCGTCTATGTTGATAATGATAATTCAATCGCCGGTATCTGCGCCATGCACATTTTCTGGGAGAACCTGGCGGAGGTACGGTCCCTGTACGTGAAGAAAGAATACCGGAGGTCGGGTATCGGGAGAAACCTGGTTGAAGCATGCATCTCCGAAGCGGTAACGCTTGACCTGCTGCGCATATTCACGCTTACTTATCAGACCGAATTCTTTAACAGCGTCGGGTTTGTCGTGACCGACAAATCCGAGCTCCCTGAGAAGGTATGGTCTGATTGCCTTAAATGTCCGAAGTATCCTGATTTCTGTGATGAAATTGCGATGATTATAGAGCTCTGATCAAAGGGTTCAAGGGTCTGAGCAAACAACTGAACAGGAAACCTTAAACGGATACCATCCAGTTAACCCGTTACTCCCCGTCCCAGGAAAGAGGGGAAGTATATTATGAGGTCCATACGGTTTTTTTGCCTGATAGTGCTTCTCGTATCAATCGCCGGGCCGCTGAATGCCGCCGAGAAAGTCATAACCCTCGTTCACTCGAATGATCTCCATTCTCACCTCCTGGGATCTTCTCCCAATATCGATTATACCCCCCTGGAAACCGGCAACGACTCAACCATCGGAGGATGGGCCAGGATAGCAACGGTTATACGGGATATAAAAGAGAACAGAACAAACCCCGTGCTGGTTGTGGATGCAGGTGATTTTCTAATGGGTTCGCTCTTTCACATGCTGAGCCGTGAGGAGTCGTTTGAGCTCAGGCTGATGAAGGCAATGGGGTACGATGTCACCACTCTCGGAAATCACGAATTTGATCTCAGGCCCGCCGGGCTTGCACGGATCATCCTGACTGCGCAGGAACGGGGAGAAATCCCGTCTATTGTTTCGTCCAATGTTGTTTTCAGCGGTAAAAGCCGGGCCGATGATGAACTCGAAGAGGTCTTTGCCGAGGGGCTTGTCGTGCCGTCCCTGGTTATGGAAAGAAACGGCATCCGGATTGGGTTTTTCGGACTCATGGGAAAAGACGCCGCCGAAGTGTCGCCCTTTGCTCCCCCGGTGACCTTTGAGGACCCGGTTGCGGCGGCCGAAAGAATAGTAAGAAGGCTGCGGGAAGAGGATAAGGCGGATATTGTCGTTTGTCTGTCTCACAGCGGACTGTCGGACGATCTGAAGAAGTCCGAGGATGAGATCCTTGCTGAAAAAGTCGCGGGTATCGATATTATTATCAGCGGCCATACCCATACAAAGACCGATGTCCGGAGAGTGAACGATACCATGATCGTTCAGGCCTGGTGTTATGGGAAACAACTGGGCGTTATGGATATCGGCTGGTCGGACGGCAGGGTGTATCTTAAGAATTACAGGCTGATCGATATCGATGATTCCATCAGAGGCGACGCCCGAATCACGGCAATGATCGATACCTGTAAGGATCATATCAACAAAAAAATACTGGCCGGGGAAGGGCTTGAATTCAATACGATTATCGCGCACACCCCCTTCAATCTTGAAGTCAGGGAGGATGAATGTAACCTGGGGAACCTTATTGCCGATTCCATTCGCTGGTCCGTCAACAAGAATGATTCCGATCCGGGCGATCCGGCCACACGGGTAGAAATCGGCGTGGTGAGCAACGGTGTTATTCGCGATGATATCGTTACCGGCCGGAGCGGAAATATCGCGGTATGTGACGCCTTTCGCGCCATTCCCCTGGGGATCGGATTCGACGAGCCCTCCTCCATGGGGTATCCTCTCGTATCCTTTTATATCTATCCGTGTGAAGTCAAGAAAGCCCTTGAAATCCTGACCAGTGTCTACCCGATAAAGGGAGCCAATTATTATTTACAGGCGTCCGGAGTCAGGTTTTCATACAATCCGAACAGAGTGATTTTTGACAGGGTGATGAATATATGGCTTGGGGATGAAGAGAGTGGATATATCCCTCTTGATTATTCTACATCGAACAAAAGACTCATACGGGTTGCCGCCGATATATACAATGCCACATTCTTGAAGATTATAGGAAACTTTACCTGGCATATCCTTGATATTGTTCCAAAGGACCGTGATGGAAATCCTGTCGACGATTTGAAAACCGTTCGGGTCGATACGGACACTCTGACACCCGGAATTCAGGAACTCAAAGAATTTGTGGGAGTCCTCGAGTACTTTCAAAGTTTTCCCGACGTCACGGGGGACGGGGTGCCGGATGTGCCGGAAAAATACCGGGGAAGGCTGGGACGGCAGCGTGTCGAAGCCAGCTGGAACCCCTTCGATCTGTTGAGACGAGGGACCCGGGTCACCTGGATTGCCTGCGGTTCGATCGTGACTATTGTCTTGCTATCTGTTTTGATTGCCGGTTTTATTCTGCGAAGGGTACGACGATAAAACGGCTGTCGGTATGGTAGATGAAAGCAGGAACGCCGGTCATATGACCGGCGTTCCTTGTTTGCGCAATTCTTATGATTTCACGGGGGGTTTTGCCAGCAGCGTGATTGCTGCTCCCAGCAGGCATGCAACCCCGGCGATGATAAAGGGTGTTACCCATATTGAAGGATCACCACCACCCTTGGCCGCGTCTTTGAAATATCCCGCAATCTGGGGCCCGATCACCCCGGCGATGCCGTATGACACGAATATAAAACCGTAGTTCAGACCCACGTTCTTATTACCGAAATAGTCCGCCGTCACGGCAGGGAAGAGGGCAAAGTTGCCGCCGAAATTAAAGCCGATGATACAGGCGCCGATTATCAGTGTGGCGACAGTTCCGCCCATCTTGTAAAAGAGGAGCATGATAATTCCCTGGAAGAGACACATAAGAAAAATTGATAATTTACGGCCGAGTTTATCGGAGAGTGTTCCCCATACAATTCGACCAAGCCCGTTGAAAATGGCGTACAGAGCCATAGCGGTCCCGGCTGAGGCGGATGCCGCCGCCGCTGTCATTCCCGTGGCTTGTAAAGAGTCGATACCGAACAGTTTAATACAGTAGATGACCATCAAACCGGCAATGGCTGAGAAGAGGAAGGTAACCCATGTCATATAAAACTGAGGAGTCTTCAACATTTCTCCGGACTCAAAATTGGTCATGCCCAGGGCCGCACTCCCCTGACTCGCTCCCGCTTCTGAAGATGGCGCCTCCGGCGGAGTCCATCCCTCCGGTATATATCCTTCCGGCGGATCAATCATGACGATACTGCCCAGGAGAACTGCGATCAGGAAAATAACCCCATAGAGGAGAAAAACGCTCTGAACACCCCCAAGGCCGAAAAAATCAAGCGTATTTATCAGGCCGAACCAGGAACCCGCGGATTTAACCCATATTGTCGCCCCGAAACCGAACCCGGCAACTGCCAGACCCGTAACCATCCCCTTTTTGTCCGGGAACCACTTTACCCCGACCGCGATGGGGACGACATAGGCGAGTCCGATACCGGCGCCGCCGATGACCCCTATAAAAATTAATTGACCGATGAATGACGTACCGAAGAGCCCGCCCAGGATATACCCGGCCCCGAGAACGATTCCGCCAAGAGAAGCCAGTTTCCTCGGCCCTGTAACCCCGAGCATTCTCCCTGAAATGATCATTACGATTGAAAACACCAGGAGGCCGATGGAAAAGATCCATGCTGCCTGGGTAGCGCTAAATTCGTACATCCCCCCTTTGGCGGTCAGTTTGGGTGTAAAAACAGACCACGCATAGATCGCACCAAGACACAACTGGATTAATACGGCGCCGATCACAACATACCAACGATTCATCACTTTATCATTTGTCATTAGACTCCTCCAAAAAAGCATTAATAATATTGAACAGTTAAACAATAATACCGAGGCAAATTACCAAAATCTATATCTGGAATTGAGGTCATTGTCAAATAAAAAGTCGAATCAGGATCAATAGAAGCGAATCCCGCGGTGAATGGCTATTGTTCGGGTAGAATCTCTTTGATTTGTGAGGTAGGGGTGTATCGAGAAAAATTGCACGTTTCATGAATCGTTCTTATATCGCTGGGGGAGGTGACCCGTCCTGTCGGAGATAGAGGAAGCGATGTAATGCCCCGGGTGAAGAAAAAAAGAGACCGCCGGCCATCGGGCCGGCGGTCTCTGTCTGTTGTCTGTCGTTTTTAAAGAGTTATAGCAGCCCGATAGGCAGTATCCATCTTCCGAACTGGGCGTTCACAATCACGGCGGCTGAACCGTATGTCGCGGCAGCGCCGCAGATAATACCCTCGACAGCGCAGGGTTTTGCTGAAAGGTTGCCGAAAAAATGTGCTGCAAGCATGAAGAACAATAACGTCAGGGTTGCAAATACAAAGATATGGAGTTTTGAGATTTTAAATGTTCCGATGGTCATGTACGCGGTAAATATACCCCAGCAGATAAACGCCCATGCGAGTCCGGGTCCGGTAATTTCGGCGACATTCAGCCACTTCATAAGAAAAATGAAACTCAGGCCGATCCAGAACAGGCCGTATGAAGTAAACGCGGTGAGTCCGAATGTGTCTCCCCTGCGTCCATCGATGATACCGGCTATAACCTGCGCCGTTCCTCCCCAGAAGAAACCGTAAATCAGCGCTACCTCTCCGGGCATCAATCCGAGATTGTGAATTTGTAAAAGTATCGTGTTAAGACCGAATCCGGCCAATCCTAACGCACCGGGATTACCCCATTGTACTTCTTCCGCCATGATAAAAATCCTCCTTATATGAATATAATTGTTTGTATGTTCTCAAGTGCTCAAAAAATCGTGCTCTCAGTATCCAAATCACCGGTAATTGTCAAATGAAAAGGGGGTTGTGACATGAGAAAAAGTCAGGAAACGCGCCGGCGCCTGATTGCCGCCCGGATGAAACAGGGATATATCTCTTTACTTTGATTACCATTATGGCATTCCTGCCGATGGATATAATGTATCACGAGGTTAAATTGCGCCACGGAGCATACAACTGCCCGGAAGGGGGTATCTCTTCAGTAGCGATAGCAGAGTTGAAACAGGGTACGGGAATCGTCAAAAGAGGGGTTGCGCGGATTATTCGGTGAGTTTGTGTCACGGGGTCTTACGACAGGAGGGTTTTCGGGAGAGTATCGACAGGGTGTGACTGGTGGGGGTATCTTTCAATGGGATGGTACGGGAAACTGTCGAAACGATTGTTGAAGAGTATCACCTTGCGACTCATTACCGGTGGATCACCACGCGGTTTCGCCCCTCCTGTTTTGCCCGATAGAGACATGCGTCGGTTTCAGCGAGAAGGCTATCAGGCTCAGTGCCTCTTTGAGGTATGGTAGACGCGACTCCCAGACTGACGGTAACGACTTCGGCAATGGAGCTGTTGTTATGCTCGATACCCGCTGACTCCACGTTTGAGCGGATTGTTTCCGCTATGTGTGATGCTCCTTTAATCTTTGTGTTGGGCAGCACTACCACAAACTCTTCACCGCCAAATCGCGCGGCAAAATCCTCGGGCCGTCGTATCGATTGAAGTATAATGTCCGCGATGTTCTTAAGACACTCATCTCCCTTGAGATGACCATATACATCGTTGTAATTCTTAAAAAAGTCGATGTCAATCATGATGAGTGACAACGGGTTGGAATCTCTGACCGCTCTGTTCCATTCCTTACTTACAATCTCGTCAAAATACCGTCTGTTGTTGATTTCTGTCAGTCCATCCACATACGATAAATATTTTAGCTTTTCCTGCGCTTTTCGCAGTGCTTTCTCTGCCAGCTTGCGTTCCGTGATGTCACGAACGATGGCGACGGCGTGCCATTTATTATCTATTTGAACAGCGGATATGGACACCTCGACGGGGATTTCCACTCCCTCCTTCTTCACCGCGGTAAGTTCATACGTCTTATTTATAGCGCTTCCTTGTCCGGTTTGTTTGAAGTGGGCAAAACCCTTGTTATATTTTTCAAAAAGGTGATCAGGGAGAAGAATAGGATGGAATTGTTTCCCGAGAATCTCCTGGTTTGTATACCCAAACATTTTTCGTGCCATCCGGTTCCAGTAGACAACTTTGCCTTCATTATCTATCATGATGATAGCGTCATTGGCTGCCGAACTTATGATCCGGAATTGTTCTTCGCTTTTTTTCAGCGCTTCCCGTGCGTGCTGTAACTCCGTTATATCCGTATCCACTCCGACATAGCCGGTGATCTCACCCTTTTCGTTGAATGTCGGGATCCCGCTTGTCTTCAGGCAGACATAGTGTCCGTTTTTGGAAAGATACCAGTTTTCCAGGTCACGCATAGACTTCTTTCCCCCGGCAATTTCACTAAAAAGCGATTTACATTTTTCTTTTTCCCCGGGATCCATAAAATCAAAAAGGGTTTTCCCCAGCATCTCTTCAGGTGAATAGCCCAGAACATCTGTTACGTTGTCCGAACAATAGGTATAGCGCCAGTTAACATCAGTCTCCCAGATCCAGTCTGACATGTTTTCGGTAATGTTTCGAAAATGGGTTTCTGATTCTTTTAGCTTTTCTTCTGCCCTTCTGCGCTCAGCAATTTCATTTTTCAGCGTTTTGTTTAATTCGACCAGGTTGGCGGTCCGTTCTTCTATCCGTAATTCCAGTTTGTCATTAAAATCCTGCAGCATCTCTGTCATTCGCTGGCGCTCTTTAATAATAGTTTGTATTTGCCGGCTTATCGTGAAAAGTGTGGCAAAGATTATTAGTAGGGCCACGATCACTTCGGCAGCCCGGATAACAGCAAATACTCTGGTTGACTGGTTAAATCGCTGCTCGAGGCGTTGAATCTCCTGATTCGTGTCATAAAAGATTCGTGCCGCGTTCTCTTTGCTGCGCTGCAGCAGCGTGTCCGTCTGTTTCAGCCGTATGCTGAAGCTCCGTTCAAGGTGTAAACGGCTTGCGTCATTTAAGGCACGTAAGCTCTCTCTTTTTGTCTTGATGAGATTAAACGCATTCTCCCTGATATCCAGAATTTTAGGAGACAGGTTGATAACCTCCAGATTATAGCGCTGGCTTTTATCTATGGTAAACGAAATTGTCTCATTAATCTCATCAACATTTTCCATATTGACATTCATCGCGTGTTCATATTTCCCTCCGTGTTGAAAAATAGTGAGGATAAGCTCGATATCGTTGAGGGACAAGAGTAGTCCTTTCTCAACAATCGCAATACGTTTAGGGGAAACATCTCCGGAGATTTCGTAGATATCTTTTTCTATCTGAAATAAGTTGCGAATAAGGATTTTTCCCAGGGTGCTCCGGGAATGCTGGCTGTTGATAGATGAAATATATTGAGATGTATAATGCCACAGAAGGCGATTTGTCGAGATAATAACAGCAAAGGCTATTAAAAAAATGGTTATAAGGATAAAGAGCCGCTTCTGGATCGGCTCTTTCAGGATATCTTTAATCCAATTCATTTTCTAAACATTATTTCGTAACATAGAGGCCGTATTTTTCAAATAACTTCTGTCCCTGTTCGGATGTCGCGCATTCCATAAACGCGCGTGCGATCCGTGGATATTTCGAAGTTTTGAGAAGCCCAATGACAAGTTTTTTCCTTTCGGCATATTTCTCAGGTATATCGAATGTGTCGATGTAAGAGATGTTTTCAGGCCACGTGGCGACTGCATACCAGTTGATAACGATATCCGCTTCTTTCTCTTTAAGGACTCGTACCAGTTCTTTTGAATCGGTAGCCATTTTTAGAGCATTAATCGCTACCTCGTTATAAATCCCTTTCTTTTCAAGGATGCTTTTAGTTTCACTGCCGATACTTCCGCTGTCGGGGTTGCCGATTACCACGGAGTATTCTTTGCTGGCCAGGTTAGAGAGATCTTCGGTAATTCCTTTAGGGTTACCTTTCCGGACCATTAATGCCGCCTTGTTGTATCCGACAAGAGCGGTATCGGTGACGAGATTTTTTTCAAGACAAATCGTGATATAGTTTTCAGACCCCGGCAGATAGAGGTCTCCGACCCTGTTGAACTCGATCGACTTGAGAAGATTTCCGGATCCACCCTTAACAACAAGTATCTTGCAACCTTCCTGTTCCTCAATGATCCTCACTATCTCGGATACCGGCTTTATCATCGTCATGCCGCAATAAATCAGAAGTTCTTTTTCCGTCTCTTTTTTGCAGCCCGCTGTGAGCAAAATACCGCCGAGAAAGAGAAAGAAAACGACCATCACGCCATATCGCGCTCTTCCAATACTGTATTCAGTTTTCCCCCTTTTCATTATATCTTCCTAAAATGTTGAGGTTTTTCATTATCATAAACGAGCGTTTTTGTCAGAAGAGTTTCAGGAAGGGTTGGCGTGTTTCATGGCACTTTATCCCCGGTGTATGTCGGAAGTACAGAACAAATCTCCTTTAACGGGTCGAAGCTCCCTATAACCCGTCTCGAGGATATTCAATTTCCCCCTGTAAGGATACGTGCAGGTAGTAGTGATCCGAATGAATTACAAATATACTACAATCTGACAGAAGCGTTCTCCGGGGTCATGCTACTGATTTGCGCTGCTATGTTTTGAACGTATTGATTTTTTTGAATTTTCAATATTAATTTATAACAGGTACACCTGTGCTCCTCATAGCACCGCTGTGTCCGGTTGTCAAGGGAGAAAGGTCTTTATCAGCCATCCCCGGGTTGTTAGACAGCATTCTTTTGTGATAGTAAATGATGGAAGTATCGTGATGAAGCGGAAGGAGTAACGGGTGAAAAATCTTACGCCGGCGATGAGACAGTATATCGAGATAAAGGAGGCTCACAGAGACTGTATTCTCTTTTTCAGAATGGGCGATTTCTATGAGATGTTTTTCGAAGACGCGGAAATTGCTTCCAAAGCGCTCGATATTACGCTGACATCCAGAAACAAGAACAAAGAGGACGCGATTCCTTTGTGCGGAGTTCCCTGGCACGCGGCTTCTTCATATATATCAACCCTTATTGAAAAGGGGTACAAGGTTGCAATTTGTGAGCAGATGGAAGACCCGAAGCAGGTAAAGGGAATCGTTAAACGAGAGGTTGTTCGTATCGTTACTCCGGGGCTGGTTGTCGATTCGGATAATCTCTCTGCCACGGAGAATAATTTTCTGGCCGGTATTTCACTGCTCGACGGCGCTTTGGGGCTTGCCTTTGCGGATATTTCCACCGGTGAGTTTCGTGTTACGGAATCTGACGACAGAGCGGCTTTTCTGGATGAAATAGCCAGGCTGGATTTTCGGGAAATTGTTGTAAGCGAGGCATTGAGCGAACATGATCTTATCCGGGATATTACAGATCGGTTTGCCGGGTGCAACATCAGTTACGTGTCGGCCGATTATTTCTCCCTGGAGAGCGCAACGGATCTTATCGGTGAGTTTTTCGGGGAGGGAAAACCGGCCGATTTCGAAGAATATCCTGCCATAACAAGCGTTGCGGGGGCGGTTTTACGGTATCTCCGGGAGACACAGAAAGAC
>Ga0272444_10000362_pt1 | contig 49862 bp, 36 predicted proteins | sample SSMForm13_FD_201033 | JGI IMG/M metagenome (GOLD analysis project Ga0272444, IMG submission 201033) | Marine sediment archaeal communities from Little Sippewissett salt marsh, Falmouth, MA, United States - SSM-Form-13 | ecosystem: Environmental > Aquatic > Marine > Wetlands > Sediment ... | reverse complement strand
TGGTGACCGGAAGCCTGATTCACGGTTCGATGGCCGCCGGAGACGAGGTCGTGATCTATCCCCGGGGACTGCGGGCTCGCGTGCGTCATATTCAGGTCCACAACCGCCAGGAAGACCGGGTGGTGGCGGGCCACCGGGTGGCCCTCAACCTGAGCGGCATTGGCCGGGAACAGATCCGGCGCGGCGACACCATCTCCACCGAGGGGGCCTTTGAGGTCACTCACCGGCTGGATGTCAAGGTCCGGACGGTCGGGACCGATCTGATCGTCAAGGACTGGACCCGGGTACGTCTGTATCTCGGCAGCGCCGAGCTGCTGGCCCGCCTGGTCGTTCTGACGGATAAGAAGATCCGCAGCGGTCAGGAGGTGTTTTGCCAGTTGCGGCTGGAATCCCCGGCCGTGGCCTGGATGGGAGACCGGTGCATCCTGCGCCTCTATTCGCCGCCCGGCCTGCTGGGAGGGGGACGAGTGTTGCATCCCGTTCCGCCGAAGCACAAGCGCTTCGATCCGGCCGTCATCGAGCGGTTCGGGGCCAGGGATGCCGGGGATCTCAAGGAGATCATCGTGACCGCCCTGTCCAGCGGACCCCTGCGCCGGGAAACGTTGAACCACAGCCTGCGATGGACCGCGGAGGAGATCCGGACCGTGGCCGGGGAGCTGCAGGAGGCCGGGCGGATCAGGATCATGGGCTCCTTTTTTATCCTCCCGCAGGACCTCGATCGGATCGAGGAGCGAGCCGTAAAGCTGGTTGGTGATTTTCACCGGCGTCAGCCGCTGAAAAAGGGCATCTCCAAGGAGGAGCTCAAAAGCCGCATCGAGGCTCCCAATTCGCTGATGGAGGAGATGCTGTCGGCCTCGGAGCAGCTCCGGCTGGATGGAGATCTGGTCCGACAACGGGATCAGGGCGTTCAGTTCTCGGCGGAACAGGAAAAAGAGCGTCAGCGGATAGAGACGGCCTTCCTCAAGGCGGACCTCAGTCCCCCCGACCGGGAGGCGGTCCTCGGGGAGTTCGACGCGGAGGTTTTCTATGCCCTGGTGGAGCAGGGTCTGATCGTCCCGCTGACCAAAGATATCTATCTGCATCGCCAAACCCTGGAGAAGGCCCAGGAGCGCATCGGGAAAGCGCTGTCCGAACGCGGTCCCATGCGGCTGGGCGAGATGAAGGATCTCTGGGGGACCACCCGCAAATTCGCGGTTCCGCTGGCCGAATATCTCGACCGCATCGGATTTACCCAGCGGTCGGGCGATAAAAGGAGCCTGGCAGACACCGCCTGAGCGGAAACCTATTAAAAGAGAGAGCGTTAACCATGCATTCGGGGAGCAGAAAGGATATCCAAAGGCGAGATATGAGCCGTCATTCCCGCCGTGACTTTCGCCGTTACCGCCGGGGCGTGATCCTTCTGTTGCTGGCCGGCCTGTTTCTTTTTCCGGGAATATCCCGGGCCTGGGGAGGGCGGGCTCACAGCTGGGTCAATCGCCAGGCGTTCCGGCATCTGCCGGAGGAGATGGCCGGTTTCCGGCGATGGGCCGGGATCATAGCGGCCTATGCCAGCGAGGCCGACCGCCGCAAGTCGGCCGACCCCCTGGAGGGCCCTCGGCACTACATCGATATCGACCGGTTCCCCGAATTTCACCGCAAGCGCCTGTGTTATGATCTGGATTCCCTCAGGGCCCGATACGATGGCCGGCTGGACGTCTATGGAAACGGTGTGGTACCCTGGGTCATTGCCGGAGTGACCGAGACCCTGTCGGTGGCCATGGCCGCCGGCCGCTGGCAGGAGGCGGTCCTGCGAGCGGCCGATCTTGGGCACTACGTGGCCGATGGCCATCAGCCGTTGCATACCACAGAGAACTATGACGGTCAGTTGACCGGCAACGACGGAGTTCACCTCCGTTATGAGATACACATGGTCAACCGGCACCTGGAGCAATTACCGTCCGGTTCGACCATGGCCCGATATGTGTCCGATCCTTTGGAATACTTCTTCGAGACCATTCCCGGCACCTGGATCTACGTCGACAGCATCATGGCCGCTGACCGCCGGGCCAGTAAGAGGACGGCACTTTTCAACGAGGAGTATTATCGCCTGATGTGGCAGGACACCGGCCGGTTCACCGCCGAGTGTCTCAGCAGGGCGGCCCGCGTTTTAGCCGATCTGTGGTATACCGCCTGGGTCGATGCCGACCGGCCGGAGTTTCCCCCGCCCGCAGGGCCGGAACCCATCGCCCGGCTGGAACCCGAACCGGGAACGCAAAGGCTGGTGACCGTTCAGGGCGTGGTCACCCTCGACGGCGGGATCCTCGGCCATCGACGGACCAGAGCCTATCTTCAGGATGCCTCCGGCCGGGGGATTCTGCTGGCCGATGATGTGAGCGTTGCCGATGTCTATATTTCGAGAGCTTATACTGCCGGCGCCTATCCTGATACGGTTCAGGCTGCTGATCTTTCCGGTGAATCCGTCAGACGAGGCGATGTGCTCGCCGTGGAGGGATTCGTCCGGCAATATGAGGGTGTAACGGAGATCGTCGGGCCGTCCATAGCGGTGCTGGAGAGAGGTCGCCCCCTTCCCGAAGCCCCCCGGCTGACCACCTGCCAGGCGGGAGATCCTCGCTGGGACAGCACCCTGGTCCAGGTCAGGGGCGCGGTGGTGTTCGTGTTAGAGGATCGAGGGTGGACCCGCCTGCACCTGGACGATGGCTCCGGCGCCGTCGCGGTGATGATCGCCGCCGGAACGGGCATCGATGTCTCCCGGCTGCGAGAGGGCGATGAGCTGAGCGTCTGCGGTGTGGGTGCCCGTCTCAGCGGGGAGGGGGACCGGGCCATTCTGCCGGGATATGCGGATCAGGTGGTCGTGGAGGGATCCGGAGATATCGATTCCCAGCATCTGGAAAAGCTGAAGGCCCTGGGGTATATCGAGTAAAGGATGAGATACCGCCGGGACTCGAGAGAGATAGAAGACAGAAGATGTTCGCCACAAGACTGAAAAACTGTTGACATCCAAACCTTGAACCATTACCATTATTGGCATGGAGGCGGATAGGTGCTGGTGTGCCTGCTGGACTTCAAATCCAGTTGGGGATCATATTGGTCCTCGGTAGGTTCGATTCCTACACGCCTCCGCCAGTTCTTTTTCACCGATCGACGGTGATCCCCACGGAGCGTCGATCATCCCCGATAGGGTGGTAGCGAGAGGAACGGCTCATGGAGAAGGACCGGATTCGCCTGACCGGTCTGTCCGCCGCTGCGGGCTGAGCGGCCAAGGTCTGTCAGGAAGACCTGGCGCAGGTGCTGCGCCATTTGCCGACTTATCAGGATCCGAACATCATCCTGGGATACGATGCCCTGGGGGATGCCGGGGTCTATGATCTGGGCGACGGCCGGGCTCTGGTCCAGACGGTGGATGTGCTCACGCCCATTGCCGATGATCCCGAGGTGTTCGGCCAGATCGTGGCCGCCAACGCCCTGAGCGATATCTACGCCATGGGGGCCAGGCCGCTGACGGCTCTGAATATTTTGGCCTATGCACCCTCCCTGGATCTTTCTGTCGTGGGCCAGATCGTCCGCGGCGGTATGGAAAAGGTCAGGGAGGCCGGGGCGGTGGTCCTGGGCGGCCATACCCTCAAAGATCAGGAGCTGAAGTTCGGCCTGGCGGTGACCGGCATCATCAAGAAAGATGATCTCCTGACCAATGCCGGAGCTCGTCCCGGGGATCGTCTCATTCTCACTAAACCGCTGGGCACCGGAGTGGTGTCCACCGCTCTCAAGGCCGATGCCGCCCGTCCCGGCGATGTGGATCAGATCAACGGACTTATGGTACAGCTGAACCGAACCGCCGCCGAATGCATGATGGCGGTGGGCATCAACGCCTGCACCGACATCACCGGTTTCGGTTTCCTGGGTCATCTGTTGGAGATGCTCCGGGCCAGCGGGGTGTCAGCCCGGATACGGTCACAGGAAGTTCCCCGGGTGGACCATGCTCTGGATTACATCCGCCGCCAGATGGTTCCCGGCGGCACCAGGAAGAACCTGTCCTATGTCCAGCCCTATCTCCAGTTTGCATCTCCGGTCGATTCGCTGATGCAGCTGTTGCTGTGCGACGCCCAGACCTCCGGCGGCCTGCTGATGGCCGTTCCCGGGGAACGGGAGACGGAGCTTCTGGAGATGCTGCATGACCGGGGCGTATCGTGGGCTCGGTTGGTGGGCGACATCGTCGAGTCCCGGACGCCATTGATCGAGCTGACATAAACTTCGCATCGCCGCATCCTGCGGCATGCTGTTGAATACTATCGATGGAGCCGGGTTCGGGCTTCGCCGGGACCTCTGCCGGGGCCCTTCAGCATCCCGAAAAAGCTTGACTTTATCCGCAAACTTCGTTAAAATGATCTTTCTATGCAGGAACACACCTTGTGATGTCAGGCCGTTGACACCTCGGCCGGAGCGAATGTCGATCAAGCCGATGACCATGGTTATGGAGAGGATGTGAATGGAAAAAACGACGACACCGCCGCCCCCGATACAGAGAACCCTGTTTATCGTGAAACCGGATGCGGTGGCCAGGAAAGCGACCGAAGAAATACTGCAGCGGGTCACCGAGGCGGGTTTTCGGATCTGCGCCCTGAGATCGGAACTTCTGACCGCTGAACGGGCCGGTCAATTTTATCATGTTCACCGCGGAAAGCCTTTTTACGATGAACTGGTGGCATTCATGTCGTCCGGTCCCATCCTGGTCACTGTGCTGGAAAAGGACAATGCTATCAAGGAGTTGAGAAGAGTCGTGGGCGCCACCGATCCGGCCCAGGCAGAGCCGGGGACCATCCGACGGGACTTTGCCGAAAGCAAGGGCCGCAACGCGGTACACGCCTCGGATTCTCCGGAGACGGCCCGCGAGGAGGTCGGTTTTTTCTTCCCCGATGCCAATTTCGACGATTGAGGTGATTTCGCCCGGACCACCCCCCAGGGGGCGGAAGCCGATCGAGGCGTGAGATCACCGCAGATGACCAATGGAGATCACTCCCCTCCGGCCCGAAGCGCTGTGTTAGGGCCGGGGGGGAGAGTTCTGTCCGGAGAGAAATATGGACATCAAAATACCTTACGGCCAAAAGGACCATCTCACCGTGAACCTGGAGGATGCCCGCGTCCTGGGCCAGATTCATCCCAATCCGACGGCTCCGGTCGATGAACGGGCGGTTCTGGAACGAGCTCTGCGAGAACCCATTGGCTCTCCGCCGCTGGACCGGTTCCTTCAGGATGCCCGGGATGTCCTGGTATTGGTCAACGATGCCACCCGACCGACCCCCACGGCTAAAGTTCTGGAGACGCTCGTTCCCCTTCTGGGAGACATCCCGTTCCGTTTCCTGGTTGCCGCCGGAAGCCATCGGGAGCCCACCGAGGAAGAGTACCGGCAGATCTTCGGCGAGTTTTACGAACCGTTCCGGGGGCGGATCGTGGTTCATCGGGCCCGCCGGCGGGAGGACATGGTGGTGGTCGGGACCACCTCCCGGGGGACCGAGATGGCCGTCAACCGGAGGGTCCTCGAGGCCGATCGGCTGGTCGTCATTGGATCGGTTGAGCCTCATTATTTTGCTGGTTTCACGGGGGGGCGTAAATCCTTTCTGCCGGGGGTCGCCGCCATCGAGACGATCGAACACAACCACTCCCTCGCTCTCCAGCGGGAGGCTCACACGCTGGCCCTGGAGGGCAATCCTGTTCATGAAGATATGATGGAGGCGGTCGCCCCTCTCCTGGAAAGAGATATCTTCGCCATCATGACCGTCGTCAACAGAGAGGGAGGGATTCACGACAGTACCACCGGTCACCTCCGGGACTGTTTCCCGCCGGCCACGGAGAAGGCCAGAGAGGTCTTCGTGGTTGCGGTTCCCGAGAAGGCCGAGGTGGTCGTGACGGTGGCTCCTTTTCCCACCGATATCAACCTGTATCAATCCCAGAAGGCTTTGGAGAACGGCAAGCTGGCCCTCAAGGAGGGCGGCATCCTGATGCTGGTCTCGGCCTGCCGGGCCGGCGTGGGCGATGACACCTTCGCCCGGCTGCTGAGTGACGCGGCCAGCCCCCGGGACGCCCTTCAGAGACTCCAGAAGGGCTATCATCTGGGTTATCACAAGGCGGCCAAGATCGCCGAGATCTGTCTCTGGGCCCACATCTGGGCCCTCACCGAATTATCCGACTCGCAGCTCGAACCTCTTTTCATCAAGCCTGTTGACGATTTGCAGGGAGCTCTGGATGAAGCGCTGCGGCGGCAGGGGCCCGAGGCCAAAGTTCTGTTTCTCATGGAGGGAAGCCTGACCGTGCCCTGTCCCGGAGAGAGCCGGCCGGCCCCCGAATTATAAAAACATCCGTCCACGAAAACATCAGCGAATGGCGACCACGAGGTCAGTATCAGCGAGGTCAGTATGAACGAGATTGTGTTCAAGAAGACGCTTTCACCGGAAATCAAACTGTACAAGATCAGAGCTCCCCTGATTGCAAAAAAGCGCCAGGCCGGTCAGTTCGTCATCGTCCGTCTGGAGGAGCTGGGAGAGCGGGTTCCTCTGACCATCGCCGATTCCGATCCCGAGGAGGGCACCATCACGCTGGTCGTCCAGGAGGTGGGCGCCACGACGCGGAAAATGGGCACCTACCGGGAAGGCGATGGCTTCCTCGATGTGGTCGGGCCGCTGGGCCGGCCGACCGAGGTGAAGAAATATGGAACGGTGGTTTGCGTTGGCGGCGGGGTGGGAAACGCGGTGGTCTTTCCGATCGCCAAGGCCATGAAGGCGGCCGGCAACCGGGTGATTTCCATCATCGGAGCCAGAACGAAGGATCTGCTGGTGCTGGAGGATGAGGCCCGGCAGGTCAGCGATCAGCTCTATGTCACCACCGATGACGGCTCCTACGGAGAACATGGATTTGTCACCGACCGGCTGGCCAAGCTTCTTCAGCAGGAACAGGACGTCCGTCTGGTGGTGGCCATCGGGCCGGCTATTATGATGAAAGCTGTTTGCGATCTGACTCGAAACTTCGATATCCATACCATCGTCAGCCTGAACTCCATCATGGTCGATGGCACCGGCATGTGCGGCGCCTGCCGCGTAGAGGTGGGAGGCCAGACCAAATTCGTCTGCGTGGATGGGCCCGAGTTCGATGGTCATCAGGTCAATTTTGAACTGCTCATGGCTCGTCTGCGGATGTACCTGCCCGAGGAGAAAAAAGCCATGGACGCCTGGATGAGCCGGGACCCTGTGGGGCCGTCGGTAGCTGAACATACTTCAGCGGGGGAAGATGATGGCCGATAAGAAGAAACTCAATCTGCAGAGAGAATCGATGCGGCGCCAGGATCCCGCGGTTCGGGCCAGCAACTTCGAAGAGGTGGCTCTGGGGTACGATCAAGAACAGGCCCTCAGAGAGGCCGGCCGATGTCTCACCTGCAAAAAGCCCCGCTGTGTGGCTGGATGTCCCGTGGAGGTCGATATCCCCGGTTTTATCGCCTGCCTTCAAAAGGGTGATGTTCTCGAGGCCGCCCGGGTTATCAAGCGGACCAACAGCCTGCCGGCCATCTGCGGCCGGGTCTGTCCGCAGGAGGACCAGTGCGAAAAAGCCTGCATACTGGCAAAAAAAGGAGCGCCCATCGCCATCGGCCGGCTGGAGCGGTTCGTGGCCGATGAAGAGGCCCGCCAGGCGTCCCCGGAAACCTCCCCCAAAGCTCCCCCGGGCGGCCGCAGGGTGGCCATCGTCGGGGCCGGTCCGTCCGGTCTGACGGCGGCCGGAGATCTCATCAAGCTGGGCTATCGGGTGACCATTTTTGAGGCTCTGCATGAGCCGGGCGGGGTGCTCATGTACGGCATTCCCCAGTTCCGTCTGCCCAAGGAGATCGTTCGACGGGAGGTGGAGTACATCGAGAGCCTCGGTGTGGAGCTGAAAACGAGCTTCGTGGTGGGCATGTTGCAGACGGTGGATGAGCTGATGGCCGGGGGATACGATGCGGTCTTTCTGGGCAACGGAGCGGGCCTGCCCTATTTCATGGGGGTTCCGGGGGAGAACCTCAACGGGGTGTATTCCGCCAATGAATTTCTTACTCGCTCTAACCTAATGAAAGCTTATCGGTTTCCTGAATACAAGACCCCCATCAAGATCGGCCGTCGGGTGGTGGTGGTGGGCGGCGGCAACGTGGCCATGGATTCACTGAGGACGGCCCTCCGGTTGGGGGCTGAGCAGGTTACCTGCGTCTATCGCCGCTCGCGGAACGAGATGCCCGCTCGGGGTGAGGAGATCGAGAATGCCGAGGAAGAGGGCATCGACTTTCAGCTGTTGACCAATCCGGTGCGCATTCTGGGAGATGATCAGGGGTGGGTCAAAGGGATGGAATGCATTCGCATGGAGCTGGGTGAGCCGGATGCTTCCGGGCGCCGGCGTCCGGTGCCCGTGGAAGGCTCGGAGTTCACTATCGACGTGGATCAGGTGATCGTGGCCATCGGGCAGGGAGCCAATCCGCTGGTGGCTTCCACGACGGAGGGGTTGGAGACTAACAAGTGGGGCTACATCGTGGCCGATCTAGAGACCGGTGCCACCAGCAAACCCGGTGTGTACGCCGGGGGTGATATCGTCACCGGGGCGGCCACGGTGATTCTGGCCATGGGTGCCGGGCGAAAAGCCGCCCAGGCGATCGACGAGTATCTCCGGGGTTTGGACCGCTGATCAGCGGCCCATCCCTCCGGGCGTGCCTGACACGTCAGGAAAAAACTTGACAAGCCGACTTTCATCGATATATTGAGGGAGTCTTTTTATGATCATCTCCGTCCGGGGACTTACCGACGGACTCCATCGACGATCCCAGCAGACGACCGCCTCCGAGCTGGATCTCCAGGAACAGGAGGAGTATTTCACCGAGCCGGTTGGCGTCGATTACACCCTGGAGAAGATCGGCCAACAGATCATCTTTCGGGGCGTGATCAATACCTCGGTGAACATGACCTGCAGTCGGTGCTTGGAATCCGTTCAGATTCCCATCTCCGAGACGATGACCCTCCTGGTGAGATTCGATGCCGACACCTCGTCGGAAGAGGGTCATGAGGAGGTCAGGATTGTTTCCCCGGATACGGGCCGGATGGATGTGACCGAGGAGCTTCGCCAGACGCTCCTCCTGGCGCTCCCGGTCAAGCCGCTGTGCAAGGAGGACTGCCGGGGTCTGTGCCCTCGTTGTGGCACCAATCTCAATACCGGCAATTGCGATTGCCGCCGGAAGACCATCGATCCCCGCTGGTCGGGGCTGAAGAACGCACTGAACACATTACAGGGAGAGAAACGTGGCCCTACCGAAAAGAAAAATCTCCAAATCCAGAAGAGATAAGAGGAGAACGCACTGGAAGTTGTCGACGCCCACCATGGCCGAGTGCCCCCATTGTCATCAGCCCAAAATGCCGCATCGAGCCTGTTCGCACTGTGGCTATTATAAGGGTCGGGAAGTCGTGTCTCCCAAGCAGAAATAGGTTCTGAGAAGCGAACATGAAGATTGCCATCGATGCCATGGGCGGGGACGATGCTCCACATCCCATCATTGAGGGAGTGGTGCAGGCGGCCAGCCTGGTTCAGGAAGACACCGAGATCCTTCTGGTGGGCCAGGAAGCGCTGATCCGGAAGGATCTGAAAAGCCGGTTTGTTCCCAGAGAATTGCCCATTTCCGTGGTCCATGCCCCGGAGGTGGTCTCCATGGATGAATCTCCCGCTGTTGCCTTGCGCAAGAAGCGGGGTTCATCTATCATGGTGGCCATTGAGCTGGTCAAACGCGGCCTGGCCGATGCCATCGTCAGTGCCGGCAACACCGGTGCGGTCATGGCCGGGACGCTCTTGGAGCTGGGCCGCCTGAAGGGCATCAATCGGCCGGCCATTGCCTCCTTTTTCCCCACCGAAAAGGACACCACGGTGGTGCTGGACGTGGGCGCCAACGCCGATTGTAAGCCTATTAATCTCTACCAATTCGGTGTCATGGGGGGAATCTACGCCAGCCGTATTTTAGGACGAAAGCGCCCCAAGGTGGGGTTGCTCAGCATCGGGGAGGAAAGCTCCAAGGGGAACGAGAACACCATCCTGGCCCATCAGATGCTGTCGGGCAGCTCGCTGAACTTCATCGGCAATATCGAGGGGCGGGATATTTTGCGGGGCCACGTGGATGTGGTGGTCTGTGAGGGCTTCGTGGGCAATGTCATTCTGAAACTTACCGAGAGCATCGATGGGCTGCTGACCACTCAATTGAAACAATATGTCATGAGCAGCCTGAGATACCGGCTGGGAGCCCATCTGCTGATGCCGGCCCTGATGGCCTTCCGCCGCGATCTGGATTATGCCGAGTACGGGGGAGCCCCCCTGCTGGGCATCAACAGTGTCTGCATTATCTGCCACGGCGGTTCCTCCGCCAAGGCCATTCGGAAGGCCATCGATGTGGCTCAACGGATGGTCCGGGCGGATGTCAATTCCGGGATCGTCGAACAACTTCAGGAGAACGGATCAACAACCCATGAATAAAAGCCTTCAAGCTGAGATCATCGGCACCGGCTCGGCGGTGCCCGAGCGGATCCTGTACAACCGGGATCTGGAGAAGATCGTCGATACTAGCGATGAGTGGATCGTGTCCCGCTCGGGGATCCACGAACGCCACGTCACAGATAGGGACACGGCCACCTCCGACCTGGCCACCGAGGCGGCCCGAAAGGCTCTTCAGGAGGCCCGGGTTTCACCCCAGGATGTGGATATGATCATCATCGGCACGGCCACGCCCGACCGGGTGTTTCCCTCGACGGCCTGCTTCGTTCAGGATCACCTCGGGGCCGTCAATGCCGCCCCCATGGACGTGAGCGCGGCCTGTTCGGGTTTTCTCTACGGCCTGACGTTGGGCCGCGGCATGATCGCCTCCGGCCTGTATCGCACCATTCTGGTCAGTGGTGCCGAAACGCTCACCAAGATCACCGATTATCAGGACCGAGGCACCTGCGTTCTGTTCGGGGATGCCGCCGGTGCCGCTCTGCTGCGTGGCACCGACGCGGACAGGGGTATTCTCCAGAGCTATCTGGGTGGCAACGGCAGCCTGTGGCATCTTCTGGAGATGCCGGCCGGCGGATCTCGTCATCCGGCCTCCCACGAGACGGTCGACAAACGGATGCACTACATCAGGATGGCCGGCAACGAGGTTTTCAAGTATGCCGTCAAGGCAATGGGCGATGCGGCGCTGAAGGTTTTGCAGCAGGCCGGCCTGACGGCCGACGATGTCGACCTGATGATTCCGCACCAGGCCAATATCCGGATCATACGGGCCACGGCCAAGCGCATTCATCTGCCCATGGAACGGGTCTACGTCAATATCGATCGATACGGCAATACCTCGGCCGCATCCATTCCGCTGGCCCTGGATGAAGCCAGAAGAAAAGGTCTCCATAAACCCGGAGACATCTGGCTCCTGGTGGCCTTCGGAGGGGGTTTCACCTGGGGATCGGCCATTATTCGGTGGTAGTTTTTCCGGGGGTCCGGTATGAAGCTGGCCATGGTTTTTCCGGGACAGGCCTCTCAGTTCGTCGGCATGGGACACGATCTCTACCAGGCCTATCCCTCGGTCAGGGCCCTGTACGAGCGAACCGATCAGATCTTACAGGCCGACATAACCCGGCTTTCCTTCGAGGGCCCGGAGGATGAGCTGGTTCGCACGGAGAACACGCAGCCGGCTATCTTCGCGCTCAGCGTGGCCCTTTGGCAGCTGCTGATCGACAGGGGCCGGAAGCCTTTCGTCGTGGCCGGGCACAGCCTGGGAGAGTATGCCGCTCTGGTGGCGGCCGGGGTTTTCTCGTACGAAGAGGCCCTTCCATTGGTCCGGCTGAGAGGACGTTTGATGCAGGAAGCCGGTCGGCGCCGGCCGGGGGCCATGGCGGCCGTCGTCGGTCTGGCCGTAGAGGATCTCACCGAGATCTGTCGGCAGGCTGCGGCTTCAGGTCTGGTGCAGGTGGCCAACCTAAACTCACCGAGCCAGTTGGTCCTTTCAGGAGAGGTTCCAGGCGTGGACCGGGCCATGGAGCTGGCCCGGGAAGCCGGGGCCAAGCGGGTCATCCGTCTGCCCGTCAGCGGGGCCTTTCATTCGCCGTTGATGGAATATGCCCGCCAGCCCTTGGCCGAAGCGCTCCAACAGATGACCATGAAGCCACCGCAGGTGCCCGTCGTGGCCAATGTGACCGCCCAACCCGTCGAAGCGGCCGATCAGATTTCGGATCTGCTGATCCGTCAGTTGATCAATCCGGTGCGTTGGTTCGAATCGGTGGAGCGAATGGCGCAGATGGGTGCCCAGAGCTTCGTGGAGGTGGGCCCGGGAAAGGTCCTGCAGGGCCTGATCCGCCGCATCGTTCCCGGGGTCGGCATCTCCGGAGTGAGCAACGCCGAGTCGCTGGAGGCTTTTTTGAATTAATGGGCGAGGGTTCGCCCGGCGGCATGACATGTTGGTGCCATATTTGTGAGGTTGCGCATGAAATTACAGGAACAGGTGGCTGTGGTGACCGGCGCCGGGCGGGGAATCGGCCGCGCCATTTCTCTTCAGCTCGCCCGGGAGGGAGCGCGGGTAGCCTGCTGGGATGTGGACCGGGAACTGGCCGCTGAGACGGTTGCCATGGTTTCCCGGGAGGGAACGGACGGCGCCGTCTGGGCGGTCGATGTCACCGACCTGGAGGCGGTCGGGGCCGCTGCCGACGCTGTGCTGGAAAGGTTTTCCCGGGTGGACATCCTGGTCAATAATGCCGGCATCACCCGCGACAATCTTCTCATTCGAATGACACCGGAGCAATGGGATCAGGTCATGGCCGTCAATCTCAAAGGGGCCTTTTATTGCACCCGGGCACTGGCCCGGGCGATGATGAAGCGAAGAAGAGGCCGGATCGTGAATGTCGCCTCGGTGGTGGGCATCATGGGCAATGCCGGGCAGGCGAATTACTGCGCCTCCAAGGCCGGCCTAATCGGTTTCACCAAATCGGTGGCCAGAGAACTCGCCGCCCGGGGCATTACGGTGAATGCCGTGGCGCCCGGGTTCATCGCCACCGAGATGACCAGGGAGCTGGGAGAGAAGAACAAAGACGCGTTTTTGCAGGCGATCCCCCTGGGCCGCTTCGGGCAGCCGGAGGACGTGGCCCGGGTGATTTCCTTTCTGGTATCGGAAGATGCCGGATATCTAACCGGTCAAGTCATCAACGTGGATGGCGGTATGCTCATGTCATGAGCAGGCCCCGTGTCTACATTCTCAGGAGGTGGATGGAATGTCCGTCGAATCAAAGGTCAAGGAAATCATCGTCGAACAATTAGGCGTGGATGCCGGCCAGGTAACCCCGGAAGCGTCCTTCGTGGATGATCTGGGCGCCGATTCCCTGGACACGGTGGAATTGGTCATGGCTCTCGAGGAGAAGTTCGATATCGAGATACCCGATGAGGATGCCGAAAAAATAACCACCGTCGGAGGGGCCATTGACTATCTGAAGAAGAACGCCGAGGGTGAGTGACCGATTCATCCGCTCACCAGCCACCCGCGGCTGCTCGACATCTTTTTTAAACCAGCCCTGCGAGGCGCGCTCCCTGTCAAGGTGTGAGATCTATGAATAATCGAGTTGTGGTGACCGGCATGGGAGTTCTGACTCCCGTCGGTCTAACCGTTGAAGAATACTGGAAGGCGCTGCGCGAAGGCACCAATGGAATTGGAACGGTCACCAGCTTCGATGCTTCCCAGCTGACGTCTCAAATCGCCGGAGAGGTGAAGAATTTCGATCCGGCAGCGTTCTTCAATCCCAAGGAGATTCGGCGAAACGACCGCTTCGTCCAATTTGCCGTTGCCACGGCCGTCCAGGCCGTCGAGAATGCCGATCTGCATCCCGAAAAAATCGATCCGTGGCGCGTGGGCGTCATCGTCAGCTCCGGTATCGGCGGCATCGCCACCCTGGAAAAACAGCATTCCATCATGCTGGACAAAGGACCCGGGCGGGTGAGCCCTTTTTTCATCCCGATGATGATTTCCGATATGGCTCCCGGAGCGATTTCCATTCGGTACGGCTTCAAGGGCCCCAATTACACCACCGTCTCGGCCTGTGCTTCGGCCGGTCACGCCATTGGAAATGCCTTTCGCATCCTGCAGCGGGGCGAAGCCGATGTGATGATCGCCGGCGGAGCCGAGGCCACCATTACCCCGTTGGCCATGGCCGGATTTTGCTCCATGCAGGCCCTGTCCACCCGTAACGACGACCCCGAACATGCCAGCCGGCCGTTTGACGCCCAGCGGGACGGATTTGTTATCGGAGAGGGCGCCGGCATTATAGTCATGGAGACGCTTCAGCATGCTGCTGATCGAGGGGCCTGCGTGTACGGAGAGGTCATCGGATGTGCCTATACCGCCGATGCGCATCACATCACCGCTCCGGCTCCCGGCGGCGTGGGCGCTGTCAAGGCCATGGAATTGGCCGTCCGGGATGCCGCTTTACAACCCGACGATGTCGATTACATCAATGCCCATGGGACCTCCACCGAGCTGAACGATAAATTCGAATCGGCCGCCATTCACACGGTCTTCGGCGAGCGAACCCGTCAGATCCCGGTGAGCTCCACCAAATCGATGATCGGACATCTCCTCGGGGCTGCTGCCGGCGCAGAGTTGATCGCCACCATCCTCACCATCCAGGATGGCATCATTCATCCCACGATCAACTACCAGGTCCCGGATCCCGAGTGCGATCTGGATGTGGTGCCCAATGAATCTCGCCAGCGGCCCGTGAATGTGGCCATCAGCAACAGTTTCGGTTTTGGCGGTCACAACGTCTGCCTGGTGGTGAAAAAATTTGAGGGCTCCCCGTGAACACCGGGATGCTGGCGTCCCGGAAGAGATCTCGGAACGGGTACCGGTCGAACGGCTGGAATCGGCGCTGGGATACGCCTTCCGTGATCGGCAATGGCTGCTGAGAGCCCTGACGCACCCTTCCTGTCCTCAATCTCCTGCCGGCGAATCCAATCAGAGACTGGAATTTTTAGGCGACGCCACCCTGAGTTTCGTCATCGCCGCGGAGCTCTATCGGCGGTTTCCGGAGGAGCCGGAAGGCCGGCTGACCGAATTTCGGTCCAGCCTGGTGTGCGAGGAAGCTCTGGCCCGGCAGGCGCGACAGCTTCATCTGGGACGGTACCTGTTCATGGACAGGGGACAGGTTCTTCAGGGCGGCGCTGACAACCCATCCATCCTGGCCGATGCTTACGAGGCGCTTATCGGCGCTGTATACCTGGACAGCGGCATACGGGCCGCCAGCCGGGTGATCGTGAGCCAGTTGCTGGGCCGATGGCAGCCCAGCAATATCCCGGCCGTCAATAGAAATGAAAAGAGCCTGTTGCTGGAACAGGCCCAGGCGAGAGGCCGACAGCCCCGCTACCGGCTGGTTTTCCAGGGCGGGCCGGAACACAGGAAGGTTTTCGCCGTGCGGGTCCTCTTGGGCCGCAGGATCGCGGGGCAGGGGTGGGGATTCCGCAAGCGCGATGCCGAACGGATGGCTGCCAGGGAAGCTTTGAGGTCCATGGGGCTTTTGATGGAGGATACTTAGCAGAGGGGGAGGGAGCAGATGGATTATTTTCTCACCGAAGAGCAGAAGATGATTCAATCCTTGGCTCATGAGATCGCCGAGGAACAGATCAAACCAGTGGCGGCGCAGTTTGATGAGTCCGGCGAATTCCCCTGGGACATCTTGAAAATCCTGGCCGATGCCGGTTTTTTCGGTCTCTACATCGATGAGAAATATGGCGGAGCCGGCTGTGGCATTTTTGAGCTCGTTCTGGTGACCGAACAGCTCAGCCGGGCCTGCGGCGGCATCGCGGTTTGCTATGCCGGCAGTGCCCTGGGAACCTTTCCCATTCTCCTGTACGGCAGCGAAGAGCAGAAGGAAAAATATCTCCCCCAGCTGGCCAGCGGTCAGAAGATCGCCGCCTTCGGGCTGACCGAGGCCAATGCCGGCAGCGATGCCGGCGCCATCGAGACCGCGGCCGTTCGTGACGGGGATGAGTATATCCTCAACGGCACCAAACAATGGATTACCAATGGAGGCGAAGCGGACATATACACCACCGTGGCCATCACCGATCGGGCCAGGGGAAGCCGGGGGTCGTCCGCTCTTATTTTGGAAAAGGGCATGAAGGGTTTTGATTTTGGCAAAAAAGAGAATAAGATGGGCATTCGCGCCTCGGCGACCCGCGAGCTGGTTTTTCAGGACTGCCGGGTGCCTCGGGAAAATCTCCTCGGCCGCGAGGGATTGGGTTTTGCCGTGGCCATGAAGACGCTGGATCAGGCCCGGCCCGGTGTAGGCGCCCAGGCTCTCGGGATCGCTCAGGGGGCTCTCGATGAAGCCGTGCAATATGCCCACAGCCGGGTGCAGTTCGGCAAGCCCATCTCCTCATTTCAGGCCATTCAGCACATGCTGGCCGACATGGCCACACAGATCGAGGCCGCGCGAGCCGTGATCTATGCCGTCTCCAGGATGATCGACTCCGGAGCAAAACGTTTTTCCAAGGAGTCGGCCATGTCCAAGCTGCTGGCCTCCGATGTGGCCATGAAGGTGACCACCGATGCCGTTCAGATTTTCGGCGGCTACGGATACATGAAGGACTATCCCGTGGAGAAGATGATGCGGGATGCCAAGATCACCCAGATTTACGAGGGCACCAATCAGATCCAGAGGAGTGTCATCGCAGGCAATCTGATCAAGGAACTGGCCCGCGGCCGTTGAGGGGTCGAGCCGCCTGACCGGCCATCTGATCGGGGATCGATCCCGAGCTGGCGGACAGAGGCATCGACACGGCCGGCGGTCACAGCGAGATCGGTTATATGGCACAGAAAAAAGTGGGGTCTCAAGGGGTCCGGACTCACGGTCAGCAGCGCTGGCGATTCGTGGATACCGGCCCGGGAGACCCCTTTTTCAACATGGCCCTGGATGAAGCCATCGCTCAAACGGTGGGAGCAGGGGCGGCTCCTCCCACGGTGCGGATCTATTGCTGGAAACCCAACGCCGTTTCCATCGGATATGCTCAGCGGGCGCTGCGGGTGATCGATTTCCAGAAATGCGCCCGGCGGGGCATACCGGTGGTGCGGCGTCTGACAGGGGGACGGACCGTTCTGCATGGGCAGGAGGTGACCTATAGCGTCGCCGCCCTGCGGAGCCAATGGGGCTCCCCGGCCTCTGTTCTGAGCATCTATCAGCACATCGGCCGGGCGCTGGTGGCGGCCCTCCGGCATCTCGGCATTGACGCCCGGTTAAGCCGGTCGCGCCGGGACATGACCGGATCGCCCGGCGGGGCCGGGAATTCTCACCCCTGCTTCACCAGCGCCGGACGGTATGAAGTTCTGGCGGAGGGACGGAAACTGGTGGGCAGCGCCCAGCGGTGGGTGGGCGAGACGGTCCTGCAGCACGGGTCGCTCCTCTTGGGCCAGGAACATGCCCGGCTGGCCGAGCTGTTGCCCGGCCGGCGGGAGTCCTCCGGACATGGCGCGGCCCGGCGGTTGACCGAAAAAACGATCTCCTTGAACGCGCTTCTTGACCGGCAGGTATCCCACTCAGAAGTCTCCCGGGCCCTACAATCCGGTTTCGGAGAGCTCCTGGAGGGAACGCTGCGGCCCGGCCGGATCTCTTCGCGGGAGGAGAAACTGGCCCGCTTGCTGGTCAGCGAGCGCTACGGAAGGCTGGAGTGGACGCTGCGGACCTGAAACCCACTTTCGTCTTGACTTTTTCTTCTGCAAGGGCAATATTAACAAGCTCGGCCTCTCTGCGGAGAAGCTGGGCTTGCCTTTGCCGGTCTGGAACACGGCACTCCCTCAGGGCGCGGACAAAGAAAAAAAGGGGGACCATGAACCCGCTGTCAAACCGTATCTCATTTCGGGCGGCGTCATGTCGAACGGCGCTGGCCGCTCTTCTGACGGTCGCCGCGCTGTTGGCCTGCGGGGGGAAAGGAGACCGGGAGGAGACCTTGCTGGAGACCGCCGGCGACCGCTACGGGGGCACCTTGGTGGTAGGCCTCATCGGCGACGTCGATGCGCTCAATCCACTGATATCCAGCACCCGGGGAGCCTCGGATATCGAGGGTATGATCTTTCTGACCCTGACCGAGATCAATCCGGATCTGGACAGCTACAGTCCCTCTTTGGCCAAATCCTGGGAATTCTCCGAGGATCACCTGCGGCTCACCTTCCACCTCCGCAACGATGTCTATTGGACCGACGGCGTCAAGACCACCGCCCATGATGTGAAATTTTCCTTCCAGAAGCAGATCGATCCGGTCATCGCCTGGAGCGCCATCCGCTGGAAACAGTTCATCCAGGATGTAGAAGTGGTCGATGACACCACCATCACCTATATTTTTAAGGAAGTCTATCCCTACCAGCTGATGGATGCAGGGGTGGGGGCCATACTGCCCAGACATATCCTGGAAAAGATCCCCAGCGAGCAATGGCGCAGTATTGATTTCAACCGCCAGCCCATCGGCAATGGACCCTTCAAGCTGAAACGCTGGATCAGCCAGCAAACCATCGAGCTGGTTCCCAACGAAGACTACTATGCCGGCCGACCTTACCTGGACCGCATCGTATTTCGCGTCATTCCCGATCAGACCAGTCTCCTGGCGCAGCTGAAAAGCGGCGACGTGGACCTGATGGAATCCTTACCGCCCAAGGATGTAACCAAGATGGAGGAGGACTTTCAGAACGGTCATTCTGCGGTGCGGATCGTTAAGTATCCCAGCCGGGCCTATGGATATATCGGCTGGAATATGACCCATCCCCTGTTCGAGAGCAAAACGGTGCGGCAGGCCCTGACCATGGCCATCGACCGGGACAACCTGATTGAGGCCGTCTACTTCGGGCTGGCCGAGCCCTGTCACAGTCCCATCTCACCCATCCTGTGGGCCTATAATCCCGATATGCCGAAATTTTCCTATGATCCCGAACGGGCCCGCAGCATGCTGGCCGCCGAGGGATGGGCCGACCATGACGGCGACGGCTGGCTGGACCGTGAGGGCCGGAAATTCGAGTTCACCGTGAAGACCAATCAGGGAAACCGCATTCGGGAGGCCATCACCGTCATCGTCCAGGACCAGCTGGCCAAATTGGGCATCAAGGTCAGCCCCCGTCTGGTGGAATGGACCGTCTTCTCCGATCAGACCAACCGCAAAGACTTCGAGGCCATCGTGGCCGGCTGGAGCGTCGGGTTGAAGGTGGATCTGACCACCATGTGGCATTCGGAGTCGATCAACGATAAGTTCAATTACGTTTCCTATTCCAATCCCCGGGTGGATGAGCTCATCGAGTCGGCCAAGCGAGAGATGGACCGATCGAAGGCCAAGCTGCTCTGGGATCAGGCCCAGCGGCTCATCGTGGAGGACCAACCCTATACCTTTCTGTATATTCCCCTGCAGGTCAACGGCGTCCACCGGCGTTTCCGGGACGTGAAGATGGATACCCGGGGCAGCTATATCTATCCGGAGACCTGGTGGGTGCCGGCCGAAGAGCGGAAATACTGATGCCCTATCGGCCCCCTCATCCTCCAGGCGGTCTTTTCTTCGAGCATTCCCTGTTCTTTGAAAAATTGTTACTTGTGGGATGTTTCCTGATCCTCCTGATGCTCGCCTGCGGGGGCGGTCAGGAGGAGTCCGGATCATCCGACGATATGACGGGCCGCAGCGACGGGGGCACGGTCATCATCGGGCAGATCAGCGAACCGGATGCTCTCAACGACTTCGTATCTACCGACGCCCAGGCCACCGCGATGATGGAGAACCTGATCTTTTTGCCCCTGACCCGATATGACCAGGATCTGGAGATCGTCCCCTGTCTGGCGTCATCATGGGAATTCTCGTCCGACCGTCGCCAGCTGACCTTCCATCTGCGCCATGACGTCACCTGGTCAGATGGTTTGCCCACCACGGCTCACGACGTGGCCTACAGCTATCGGATGTGGATCGACCCCGAGCTGGCCTGGGCCAACCGGAGCATGCTTGACCTGGTCGATTCCGTGAGGGTGGTGGACGATTTCACCGTCACATTTTTCTTCCAGGTGGCGTATGCCGATCAGCTGTCGGATCTTCAGCAGATCATCCAGCCCCGGCATATCCTGGAAAAGACGCCGGCATTGCAGATGAGAAGCAGTTCCTTCAATCGCCGGCCCGTCGGCAACGGTCCCTTTGTGCTTGAGAAGTGGGTCAGCAACCAGTATCTGGAGTTCCGGGCGAATGACGCTTACTACGCCGGCCGTCCGCATCTGGACCGGGTCATCTTTCGCATTATCCCCGACCAAACGGCTCTGTTGACCAATTTGGAGATCGGGGAGATCGACATGATGGAGGCCGTTCCGCCGAAGGATTACGATCGTATCTCGAAAAACCCTCGTTTACGAGTGTGGATCTATCCCTATCGCGGCTATGTCTATCTTGGTTGGAATCTGCTCAACCCTCTTTTTGAAAACCGCCGGGTTCGCCAGGCGCTGACCATGGCCATCAGCCGTCAGGAGATCGTGGACGGTCTCTGGTACGGCATGGGACAGGTGTGTGTTGGCCCGGTGGCGCCGCACATCCGCTGGGCCTATCATACCGGGATCGAACCCTATCCGTATGATCCCGGCAGAGCCCGGGAGATGCTGGCCGAGGAAGGTTGGATCGACCACGATGGGGACGGATGGCTGGACAAAGATGGCCGGCCGTTTGAATTTGAGTTAAAGACCAATCTGGGCAATCAGATCCGTGAGGATGTCGCGGTCATGGTGCAGCGGGATCTGGCCGCCGTCGGGATCAAGGTTCTCCCTCGCGTCATAGAGTGGACCGTGTTCATCGATCAGACGGAGAGCAAAAACTTCGACGCCTTCATTCTGGCCTGGCAGACGGGATTTACTGTCAATCCCACGGACATCTTCCACACCAGAGCCATCGATGGCAAATATAACATGGGCTCGTATTCCAATCCGCAGGCCGACCGGCTGATGGACGAGGGGCGGCGCTGTGTGGACCGTCGGTCGGCCGGTGAGATCTGGCGCCGGTTTCAGGAGATCATCCACCAGGACCAGCCATACACCTTTCTGTATGTCCCCCCGCGAATCAATGCCATCCATAAACGGTTCCGCGGCGTGGAGATGGACATCCGGGGCGCCATGATCAATATCGAAGAGTGGTGGGTTCCGGAGGATCAGCGGAAGTATTGATCGAGACAGACTGTTCCTGCTTTCAAGTTTTTGGTTCTCACGAAGGCGAAGCTGAAACCATGTGGACCTATATCCTGAAACGGATCCTCATCTCCATTCCCCTGGTCATCGGTCTGGCCACGGTGACCTTTTTCATCATCCATCTGGCCCCCGGCGACCCCATGGCCCTGTATCGCAATCCGGATATCAGCCCGGAGGTGATGGAGCTGATGCGCCGCAACCTGGGCCTGGACCAGCCGTTGCACATTCAGTACGTCAAGTGGCTGGCCAGCATGGCCCGGGGGAATTTCGGGGTTTCCTTTACCGCCCATCGACCGGTCCTGGACATCCTCAAGGAAGCCATTCCCAACACCCTGCAGCTGACCTTCGCCGCCCTGATCCTGGACCTCATCGTGGGCGTCGTCATCGGGGTCATCTCGGCCATCAAACAGTACACGGCCGTCGACCATAGCATTACCGTCTCGGCCTTGTTCATCTATTCCATGCCCAGCTTCTGGCTGGGGCTGATGTTGATTCTGCTTTTTTCCCTGGTGCTGGGCTGGCTGCCGGCTTCTCAGATGCAGTCCATTAACGCCGACCTGTTCGGCTTCTGGCATCGGGTATGGGACCGGATAGCCCATCTGATCATGCCCGTTTTCGTTCTGGGCATCGCCACTGCCGCCGGGACCGCCCGGTTCATGAGAGGCAGCCTGCTGGAGGTCGTCCGGCAGGACTACATTCGCACCGCCCGAGCCAAGGGGCTGAGCGAACGGGTGGTTATTTTCAAACATGGCCTGCGCAACGCCCTCATCCCCATTGTCACTCTGACCGGATTGTACCTGCCCTTCCTGCTGGGCGGCTCGGTCATCACCGAGACCATTTTCGCCTGGCCGGGCATGGGCCGGGTGGCCGTAGGGGCCATTTTCGCCCGCGACTATCCGGTGGTGCTGGCCGTCAATCTCATCGCCGCCGTGATGGTCGTGATGGGCAATCTGCTGGCCGATATCACCTATTCATTTCTGGACCCGCGTATCCGCCTGGATTGAGGTCCGGCACCTGGAGAGCTCTATGGAGGACAACAGAGCGCGCCTCGAAGCCCGCCGAAAGGCCATCTGGACATCCGTCTTTGTGCCCGGTTCGGGTTTGCTCCTTCTGGGGGAACGGCGGCTGGGGTGGTGGCTGATGCTGCCGTTTTTGCTCTTTGGAGCCTTCACCGTCGGGCGCTGGCCGACGGTCCTCAACGGCCTGGTCGGGAGCCGGCTGGATGAAAGGGTGGCGGCCATCTTTCTGCTGATCATCCTCACCGGCCTGTGGTTCTTCTCGATGTTCCGGGTGCTCCGCTGGGGCTCCGGCCTGGCGGATAAGGGCCTGAGCCATTGGGAGATCACCAAAAGCCAGTTCCGCAAGAATCGGCCCGCCGTGGTGGGCATGCTGGTGGTCCTTTTTCTTTACGCCGTGGCTTTTCTGAGCCCTTTTCTGGCGCCCTTCGATCCCAACGCCCAGGAGGATATCGTTCGCTCCCGTTATCTGCCCCCCCTTTCGGGATTATTCCACCCGGTGATCGTTCTGCAGAGCGGTCAACGGATACCGGTCGAGGAGGTACAGCCGTCGGGCGATCGGATCTCCTACCGGCCCCTGGGCCCGGATCTTGAGGCCGGCCGGGCTCCGGAGACGGTCATCATCGACGCCGGAGAGGTGCGCAGCATCGGCCGTCATCTCAGGCCCAAATGGTGGCGGGCTGATGTTCACTGGCTGGGCACGGACAAGTTCGGTCGCGACATTCTCAGCCGGATCATCTACGGCTCGCGAATCTCCCTGAGCATCGGGTTCGTGGCCGTGGGCATCGCCATCACCTTCGGGACCTTCGTGGGCGCGATATCCGGCTATTATGGCGGTCATGTTGATAATATCATCATGCGACTGGTGGATATGATTCTGGCCTTCCCGCGCATCTTCCTGGTGTTGACCCTGATCGCCCTGTTCAGTCCCCAGATCTGGCTGATCATCGCGGTGCTGGGAGCCACCGGCTGGATGGGCACGGCCCGGCTGGTGCGGGGTCAGATCCTGTCACTCAAGGAGCAGGAGTTCGTCCAGGCCGCCCATGCCCTGGGCCTCAAGACGCGGCGGGTTATTTTTCGGCACATCCTTCCCAATACCATGGCGCCCATCATCGTCACCGCCACTCTGCGGGTCGGCTCGACCATTCTGGTGGCCGCGGCCCTCAGTTTCCTCGGCCTGGGGGTCCAGCCGCCCACCGCCAGCTGGGGCAACATCATCAACCAGGGACGGGATAATCTGCTGGGAGCCTGGTGGATCGCCACCTTTCCGGGACTGGCCATCGTGCTCACGGTGGTGGCCTATAATCTCTTCGGCGATGGCCTCAGGGATGCCCTGGATCCGCGGCTCAGGGATTGAGCCCCGCCGGATCCCTTGAGATGGAGACATGTTAATGGCTAACCTACTGCAAGTTAAAGATTTACGAACATATTTCTATCTCGACGAGGGCATCGCCAAGGCCGTCGATGGGGTCAGCTTCGAGGTCGATCAGGGGGAGACCCTGGGACTGGTGGGGGAGTCGGGCTGCGGGAAGAGCGTTTCGGCCCTGTCCATCATGCGCCTGATCCCCAATCCTCCCGGCCGCATCGCCGGCGGGGAGATTCTCCTGGGGGACAGGAACATCCTGGACCTCAGCGACGAGCGGATGCGCGATATCCGCGGGAATGAGATCTCCATGATCTTTCAGGAGCCGATGACGTCACTCAATCCGGTCTTCACCTGCGGCAGCCAGATCGAGGAGGCCATCATTCTCCACCAGAAGGTCTCCAAGAGGGAGGCCCGTCTGAAGGCCGTGGAGATGCTTCAGCTGGTGGGCATTCCGGCTCCCGAACAGCGGGTCGGGGAGTACCCCCATCAGCTCAGCGGAGGCATGCGGCAGCGCGTCATGATCGCCATGGCTCTGTCCTGTCACCCCGCTCTGCTGCTGGCCGACGAGCCTACCACCGCCCTTGATGTGACCATCCAGGCCCAGATTCTCGAACTTCTGGCGCGGCTTCAGGACGAATTCAACATGGCCGTGATCATGATCACCCATGATCTCGGGGTGATCGCCGAGGTGGCCGACCGCGTAGCGGTGATGTATGCCAGCAAGATCGTCGAGTATGCCGCGGTCAAGGAGATTTTTGGAACGCCGCTGCATCCCTATACTCAGGGATTGCTGAAATCCATTCCCAAACTCACCGAGTCGAAAGACCGGCTGGCCGTCATCCCCGGCGTGGTGCCGAATCCCCTGGAGTTTCCTCAGGGGTGCAAGTTTCATCCTCGCTGCGACCTGGCGATTGATGCCTGCCGGGATCCGGAACCGGAACTCCGACAGTTGAGCCCGGGCCACTGGGTGCGGTGCCTTCGGGCCTAAAGGAGCGGGAGCCTGACATGCCATCCTCCGATGCTCTCCTGACCGTTGCGGGATTGAAAAAATATTTTCCCATCCGAAAGGGTTTGTTCTCCCGGGTGGTCGGCCATGTCAAGGCCGTGGACGGTGTCGATCTGTTCATCAACCGCGGGGAGACCCTGGGGCTGGTGGGCGAGAGCGGCTGCGGCAAGACGACCGTTGGACGGGTCATCCTGCGCTTGCTGGATGCCACCGCCGGAAGCGTTGTTTTCGAAAATCGGGACGTGCTGGCCATGGGGCGTCAGGAACTGCGCGCCCTGCGTCAACAGATGCAGATTATCTTCCAGGACCCTTACGGCTCTCTCAATCCCCGGATGACGGTGGGAGGGATGCTCAGCGAGGCCATCAAGATCCATAAGCTGGCCTCCGGGAGCGGGATCAAAAAGCGGGTGGCCGAATTGCTCGATCTGGTCGGTCTCTCGGCCCAGCATGCTCGCCGCTACCCTCATGAGTTCAGCGGTGGTCAGCGCCAGCGAATCGGTGTGGCCCGGGCTCTGGCGGTCGATCCGAAATTCATCATCGCCGACGAGCCGGTTTCGGCCCTCGATGTGTCCATCCAAGCACAGATCATCAACCTGCTGCAGGATTTACAGAAGCAATTAAACCTCACCTACCTGTTCATCGCCCATGATCTCAGCGTGGTCAAACACATCAGTGAGCGGGTCGCTGTCATGTACCTCGGACGGATCGTGGAACTGGCCCCGAAAAATCGGCTCTATGAATCACCCCGGCACCCCTATACCAGGGCATTGCTCTCCGCGGTGCCCGTCGCCGATCCCGGAGCCAAGGGCCAGCGCATCATTCTGCCGGGGGATGTGCCCAGCCCGGCCAACCCTCCCCCGGGATGTCCCTTTCACCCGCGATGTGTGGAGCGGCTGCCGCATTGCCATGAGGTCACGCCCCGGTTGCATCATCTGGGACAGGACCACTTCGTCAGCTGTCTGCTGTACCCGGCTGATAAGAAAGAAGGTTCGGATTTTTCGGGGAATTCGATTGATGAGGAATAAGATGTGTAAAAAAGTGGTTGACAATACATTTCTTGGGTGCTATATTGAACGTTTAGAAGATAGTGGAAAACTATATCTATGAGGATGTTAGGTAGAAATACCAGGCTCAAAAACCCCTCAAGCGACCATGGTTCGTTGTTATTGGTTTCCAATAGCCAAGGAGGTGCCGAGCGATTGGTAACAAATGATGGTGGAATCTTGACCGTGGCGGCGTCCCGTACCCTGCCGTCAAGGATATACCGACGGACGGTTTAACTGGAAATGAGTATCCGTCCTGCGATCCGAGAAAGGAGTGGGAGGCATGTATAGACGTACCAGTGTGAAACTATTCTTCCTGGTGGTGATCCTGTCTCTGCTTGCCACACAGATAGCATTGGCAGGGACTACCGGTAAGCTCACTGGCCGCGTGTATGATAAGAGCACCGGCGTACCTCTGCCAGGGGTGAACGTCATCATTCGGGGCTCCAGCATGGGGGCGGCCACCAATCTGGATGGTGGTTATTTCATCATCAACGTTCCGGTGGGCACATACACCATGACGGCTTCCATGATGGGATACAGTCCGCTGGAAGTGCAGAATGTTCAGATCTCGGCCGACCTGACCAGGACCATCGATTTTCCTCTCTCGGAAACTCAGCTGGATATTGTCCGGGAGGTGGTGGTGGTGGCCGAACGCCCCATTGTGGAGCGGGATGTTACCTCCAGCTCGAAGCGTCTCGACGGCGCCACCATCGAACGGATGCCGGTGACCACCTTCACCGATGTGGTGGCCAACCAGGCCGGGGCCGTGGAGACCGGCGGCGGTTACTCCGGAGGTCTGCACATTCGCGGCGGCCGTGACAATGAGGTCGTCTACGTGGTCGACGGCGTCATCGCCAACGACCCGGTCTATATGCAGCGCGGCGTCAACATCGAGACCAACGCCATCGCCGAGATGTCGGTGATCAGCGGAGGGTTCAATGCCGAGTATGGCGAGGCCATGTCGGGCATCGTCAATATCATCACCAAAGAGGGAACCCCCAGTTACGGCGGCAGCGTGCAATACACCACCGATCTGCCCCTGGAGGGTTCTCGTTACGATTACGGCACCAACAAGGTGGAGTTTAGCCTGGGCGGCCCGGTTCCCCTGTTGAACAACATGAACTTTTTCATCTCCAGTGCTGTGGACGATCGAGAGGACCGGGATCCCGGTATTATCCCTAAAGATTACAACGATCTGTACCGCAACAGCGGAACGGCCAAGCTGACCTTTAAGCCGGCCAATACTCTGAAGATGACGCTGGGCGGCAACTGGGCCGATACCGAATGGCACACCTACAGCCACAGTCGCTCCAAAGGCGACTGGTTGAAAGAAGTGCCGCTCAGCAGAGATGGCAACCTTCAGCTCAACCTGGCCACCACGCACACCATCAACCAGAGCACGTTCTGGAACCTGAACCTGAGCTACTTCAATACCTGGCGGACGCTCAAGGGACAGGATGGCAAAAGCTATAAGGACTGGAAGGCCATCGCCGGGGGACTGGCCTGGGTGGACTATGCCCGTCAGCATGTCAACGATGCCGGCACGGCCTATGAATCATGGTACGACACCCGGACCCAGGAGTGGAGCATGCGCTGGGATCCGGAGTTGAGCGACTCCGTGATGGTCACCCCGGAATGGGCCTGGGAGTATTATTACACCCAGGTGGTCAACGATGAGGCTGGTTATGCTCACTTCGACAGCACCTCCGGAGAGCTCCTCTGGGATTATCTGGTCTGGCAGCAGGAGGCCTATAACAACCGCTGGTACGACACCGGAAACTGGGAGATCCAGGGGGATCAGCTGGTCTATGTTCCCTTCGATCTCGACAGGTATCTCGACGAAGTGGCCAATACAGTAAACCACAAGAGCAATCAATACAATGGAGATATCCATAATTTCTACGGCCACGACTGGGACGATTATTATCACTTCCGCTATGACTTCGTGCCCTGGTACCATGACCGGAATACCACCTTCTACACCACCGATTTTTCCATCACCAGCCAGGTGAACAAGAGCAATCAGTTCAAGGCCGGCGGGTATTACCGTTTCGGAGAGCTGGAGCTGACCGACATCCAATTTCTCAACCGCAATCCTTACTCCGATAATTATAAGAAGGAGCCTGTTTACGCGGCCGCCTATATTCAGGATAAGTTCGAATATGAGGATCTGACCGTCAACGCCGGGCTTCGTTTCGATTACTTCGATCCCAAATCCGAGCATTACATCAGTCTGGAAGATCTCGGTCAGGGTGTGGATACGGTCGATCCGAAGTATAAATTCAGTCCCCGGCTGGGGATCTCCTTCGCAGTCACCGACCGCTCGGTTATGTACGCCTCTTACGGGCACTTCTTCCAGCCGGTGGAGCTGGGAGAGCTGTACCAGTCTCTGAACGTGGACTTCACCACCGGCCGGCCGCTGATCGGGAATCCGGACCTGCCGCCGCAGAAGACGGTGGCCTACGAGATCGGTCTGAAATACGCCTTCTCGCCCGACATCGCCGGCGAGGTCACGGCCTACTTCAAGGACGTCACCGACCTGCTGGCCTCCCGGAAGCAGACCTCGCTGTTCCAGGACAATCCGGTGACCTACGACATGTTCATCATCGAGGACTTCGCCGTCATCAAGGGCATCGACATTTCGCTTTCCAAGCGAGCCTCGCAATTTCTATCGGGCACCATCACCTATTCCTACCTCAATGCTCAGGGAACCGGATCCTCCCCTCGGGAAGGGTACTATATTTACTCCAATTCCACCACGCCTATTCCCAAACGGGAGTATCCATTGGAATTCGACGTGACCCATTCCCTGAAGACCAACGCGAACCTGTATCTGCCTGTGGATTATGGTCCCGAACTGTGGTTCTTCAAACCGTTATCGGATTTCAACGCCAACGTCCAGTTCAACTATGCCTCCGGGCCTCCCTATACGCCGGAGGATAGCCGGGGCAATCCCTCGCCGGATGTAGGATCTCGGCGTATGCCCTCCACTCAGACCGTGGATCTGCGGGTCGATAAAATATTCAACATCGGCGAAATGTTCGCCTGGGGATTGTTCGTGGATGTGCGCAACCTCTTCGACATGAAGAACGTTGTGGACGTGTACCGGAACACGGGCGAGCCGGATGATAACGGAAACCCGCCGGACATCGAGGGGTATGCCACCGAGGAAGCCTGGCAGGCCGCCTACGACAACTGGAGAGAACGTTATCAGGATCCTTCATACTACGGCAACCCGCGGCTCATCCGCATGGGGGCGACCCTGCAGTTCTGATGTTCCGATACGGTTTGAGGTAGCCCATTACAAGAGAGCGTTCTTCACAGGAGGCGATCATGAGGAATTGGAGATATCTGGGAGGCGGCGCCAGCAGATGGCACCTCAGCGTCGCCATCATGGCGGTGATTCTTCTCTGGGCGGCGATGGCATACGGTGCCATGCTGCCCGGGGACCGGCCCGGCTCCCAGCAAACACCCCAGGGACCGGTCACGTTGGGGAAATTCACTCAGGAAGACACCCCCGAGGCGGCCCGGGTGACCTGGATCGGCGTGGGCAATTTGCGCAAGTTCACCATCAGCAACGCCGGTCTGCTGGGCCTCTATGAGCAACCATCGGATTGGGCCGGATATGACGGCACCTGGCCGTCCAGCACCACCAACTGGAATGGATACTGCGCCGAGTTCCCGGGCGGCTCCAATCAGTTCTATAACTTTTCCACCGGCGCCTGGATCGGGGCCATGTATCCCTTCGTGCTGGGCACCGACACCACCTGGGTGCCGCGGGTGGCCACCGGGGCTTACACCCCGGACATGTCGCCCATGAGCAAACTCTACGGCAGCGACCAGATGCTGCCGCCGGAGAGCGAGTTCGCCGGCGCGGCCATGTTCGCCGCCTCCGGGAGCGATCCGTTAATCTATCAGCAGCGCTGGACGTATGCCGATTCGACGTCCATCAATCCGCGGCGGCGGGCCGCCTTCGGTTCGAATGAATATGCCCTGGACCCGGACAACGGCGATATCGTTTCTCTGCAGGACACCTGGTGCGTCTATGGAGACTGGATCCCGGAGGAAGAGGGACGTTTCCTGTGGCCGGCTTTCGGATACGACACCGATGGCCTGGGCCTGCGGATCGAACAGAGGACTTACTCCTGGAGCTACGGAACCAGCGCCAGCTACGTGTTCATTCATTTTCAGCTCACCAACATGAACGACTTTCCGCTGGACAGCCTGTATTTCGGCTACTTCATGGACAACGATGTCGGCCCCGGAGCGCTGGAGGAAGAGGGTGTCGGCCCCAATGATGACCTGATCGGCTACGACGAGGCCCTCAAGTTAGGCTACACCTACGACAATGACCTCCGCGAGCCGGGCTGGGCTACGGCGGCCGGCTACATCGGCGCCGTCTTCGTGGAAACGCCCACCAATCCCGGCGACGAGGAGGAGATCGGGATGAACGCCTTCTCCACCTGGGTACGGTCGGATCAGGGCCCCGAGGGCATCGTCGATGACGAGCAGCAGGATCCCCTCAAGTACGGCGAGCTGGTGGGAGATTCCGACGGCGAGGGCCATGCCATTCCCGACGATCCCGATCCGGCCGTCTTCGAGGTTTTCGAAACGGCCCGGGATGTCCGCATGCTCCCCTGCAGCGGCCCGTACCGCCATTTGGGAGCGGGAGAGAGCATCTCCTGGACCGTGGCGGTCGTCATGGGCGGCAGCCTGTCCGAGCTGAAGGATAATACCCGCCAGGCCCAGACCCATTTCGATAACGGTTACATCGGCACGGCGCCGCCGCCGCCGCCCAATCTCATCCTGACCGCCGGCGATAACCGGGCCTTCCTCACCTGGGACGATTCCCCGGAGACCATACCCGACGTCATCACCGGGATCGAGGATTTCGAGGGCTACCGGGTCTATCGCAGCACCTCCGGACTGCCCGGGAGCTGGGAACAGTTGGCCGAGTATGACATCGCCGGCGACAGCACCGGCCGGGCCGTTCAGATCCGCTACACGCGCGGAAATGCCGTGGTCGAGATGGGTTTCGACGGTTTCTATAAACGGGCCGATCCCGCCTATCTGGCCGGCGAATACTACCTCGAGTTCACCAGCGACTCGACCTTCACGGTCTACAACAATACCCAGCAAACCCTCTACCGGTATGACGTCAACACCCTCGATTCGACGGCCCAGAGCACGCCCTCGATCGAGTACTACTCCAGCTTCTGCGTGGTGGACCCGTCCGATACCGAGACGGTTTATGCTCCGCCGCTGCCGGGCAACGAATATGTCGGATCGTACGTCCCCGGAGCATTGATCTACATGAACGGCCTTTTCTTCCACATCGATGAGGGAGAGGCCAGCGAGCTCCATCCGCCGGGAACGGTATACAATCCTCAGGTCGGCGATCTGTTCACCGTGCGCTCCTTCCTCAGCGAGCCGCTGGGTGAGCAGAACGGTCTGTTTTACTCCTATGCCGATGCCGGCCTGATTAACGGAGTCACCTACTACTATTCGGTAACCTCTTTCGACAGGGGGATGCGGGAGGAGGGGCTGGAGTCTTTGGAGAGCGCCACCACGGGCACCAAATACTCGGTCGTTCCGCGCAGCGATGCCGCCGATTACTACGGTACCGACACCTGGTCGACACTCAACGGCCGCCTGAACCACACCATCGGCACGGCCACCGGGTCGCTGTTCGTGGATGTGGCTCAACCGGCCTATCTGACCGGCCATGACTATTCCATTACCTTCCTGCGTCAGACAGAGACCAGGCCCAAGGCCGGCTGGTGGCGGCTGACGGATCTGACCGAGAACACGGTGCTGCTGGATTCCATGTGGATCACCCCCAGCGACACCCTGGTGGAGCCGACCGCCGAGGTAATCGACGGTCTCAGGTTCCGGGTCCAATGCGACCGAAAGGCCAACATCGATACGGTCGGGCAGTATGCCGGCCGCTGGACCCAGGGCGCCAACGGCTATAATTTCCAGGTCTTCGGCGGTCTGGAGGCTGTCGATCCCGATGATCCCTATAATTTCGAGATCACCTTTCCGGCCGGAGGAACCATCGATCGCATGGGTGCGGCAGTGCCCTGGAAGGTGATGAACATCTCTCTGGGCGAGGAGTATCAGACCACCTGGCTGGACATCGACCGCAGCACGACCTGGAGCGACGGTGACCGGCTTCTGGTGTTCAACAACAAAACCCCCCAGAAGCAGATCATTCAGCTCAACACCATGGTCATCGATTCCACCCGGGCACCGGGATCCAGCGCGGTCTATTACATCGAAACAAATAAACCCTTCACCGATGGGGACGTATACGGTTTCAGCAGCAACAGGGTGAGGAGTGAATATGATTTGGACAACATCACCATCGTGCCCAATCCTTATTACATCCGAGCACCATGGGACAGCAATCGATTCAACCAGTGGATCTACTTTCAGCATCTGCCGTCCCGTTGCACCATTCGGATCTTCACCGCCGCGGGCTTGTTAATCCGCACCTTGAGACATGATAGCGAGGAGGGTGACGGCTCGGCCACCTGGAATCTGCTGACCGACGAGAATATGCGCGCGGTGAGCGGTCTGTACATTTACCAGGTGGAGACCGACGATGGCAAAACGGCTGTTGGGAAATTCGCCATCGTTCGCTGATGCCATTTCACAAAACCCTGGAATAATTAAAGATGGAGGTGCGAAGGATGAAAAGGATACTCGTGATGGCGCTGGTCTTACTGGTCGGCCTTCCTCTGGCGGCCGAAGCCAGATTGGGCGGATCGGGAGCCCAGTTTCTGGCGTTCGGAGGCGGATGCCGGTCGGTGGCCATGGGTGGTGCCTATGTGGCTCTGGCCGATGGCATCGACGCCGTGTACTATAATCCGGCCGGTTTGGCCATGCTGGCTGCCCCCACTTTTGCCTTCAACCATGGAGAGCTGTTTGCCGACATCAACCTGGAGAATGTGGCTTTCGCCACCCCGGCCATGGGAGGTGTGATCGGTCTCAGCGGAGTGGCCTTTCTGTCCGGAGATATGTTACGGACGACCTACGAGGACCAGGAGGGGCGTTCGGGAGAGACCTTCGCGGCCAATGATTTCGCCTTCGGTCTTTCCTACGCTCGAATGATGACCGATAAATTCACCGCCGGAATGACCTTCAAATTCCTCAACCAGAACATCGACCAGGTATCCGCCAACGGCTGGGCCTTCGACCTGGGCGGCACCTATTCGGTGGGTGTGGGCGACCTCAAGCTGGGATTCGCCATCCGCAACTTCGGTCCCGATATGACGTACTCGGGCGAGAACCTGGAATTTAACAGCGGCCTGATTGACCATCCCGAGGTGGATGAAGATATTCCCGCGACCTATAATTCGGAAGCCTACCCTCTTCCCCTGATGTTTCAACTTGGTATCACCTATGATCTTATCACCTCGGGAGCCAACCGTCTGACGGCCGTGCTGGATGGACTGCATCCCAATGATCAGAGTGAAACCTTTGTGGCCGGTCTGGAATATGGCTTCAATGATTCCTATTTTGCCCGGGTGGGTTACAATGGCCGGGAAAATATGGGCGTGACCGCCGGGCTGGGAGCCAGAGCCGCGCTCACTCCCGGGATTATGGCCTCGGTGGATTACAGCTATGAAAGCCATGAATATCTTGATGCCATCCAGCGGTTCAGCTTATCGGTCAGCTATTGATATGCCTGTCGTGATCAGAAGCTGAAAGGAACATGAAGAGGAGGCTGGGATCGGATCCCGGCCTCCTCTTTTTCTGGATGGTTGGGGGGGAGGGGTCAGGGTTGAAACAATCGGAAATTTCCAAACGGTCTGAACCGTCCGGAGGCGAGCGTCGCGGTCCGAGCTTTCTGTCTTCATGAAATTTCCGATTGTTTCAACTTCATCCCTCAATCTCAAGCCTTCGGTTTTCAACGTTGGAGGGATACATCTCCGACTGAGTTTTTTCTTTCAGAAGGGTATTGAGGCAAGAGTTGTATAAATTGCAAATTTAAATTGATTTCCAATTATCGGAGAAAATCATTCCAGCCTGGATTCTTTGCAGCCTGAAATTTCCAATTTATACAACTCCTCCCTCAAAAAGTTCATTTCCACTCTCAAAGTATCAATTTCCTCAGACCATGCCAAGAAACTCCTCCCGTATCACCATCATTTTCGCCGGGCTGGCCTTCCTCCTGCCCCTGCTGGTGTATATCTATACGCTCTGCCCCACCGTTCCGGTGGGCGACGGGGGGGAGTTGATCTGTGCCGCCCACGATGTGGGCATTGCCCATCCCACCGGCTACCCGCTGTTCTGTCTTATGGGCCGGGTGTTCAGCCTGTCATTGCCGCTTGACAACGTGGCCCGGAGATTGAATCTGATGTCGGCGGTCTTCGCCTCTCTGGCGGCGGTGGCGGTCTTTTTCCTGGCCGGGGAGCTCTTCCGGCCGGTCCGCTCGACAGGATCTCGGACAGGATCTCGGGCAGGATCGTGGGCAGGATCGACGGGCGGTCCTGGGCTGCTCTTGACCACTGCCCTGGTGTTCGCTTTCTCCCGGACCCTCTGGGCTCATGCCGTGCAAACGGAAGTTTATGCTCTCCACGCCTTTCTGGTGGCGGCGGTGCTGTTGACGGTCATCAGATGGCGGCGGACGGGCGATGCCCGGCTGGCCTATCTGGGCGCCTTTCTGTTCGGCCTTTCCCTGACCAATCATACCTCGGCCGTGATCGTGGCGGCGCCCCTGCTCTTCGTGCTGGCGCGCGGCAGGGCTGACCGTCATCTCCGGAGACATCTGCCGGGCCTGGTCCTGTTCTTCCTCCTGGGCATCAGCCTGTATCTCTATTTGCCCTGGCGGTCGGCCCTGAATCCACCGAACGATTGGGGAGATCCCGAAAGTCTGCGCCATCTGTGGGATCACCTGACGGCCCGCCTGTACCGCCGCCATTTTGTCCTGGCCGTGCCCGCCGCGGTGGTGCGAAATCTCCGCCACTATGTCAGCCTGCTGGCCGGTCAGTTCGGTCCGGTTGTCTTTCTGGCGGGAGCTCTTGGAGCCGTGTGGCAGGCCCGCAGGCAGCCGGGTCTTTTTACCGTTCTATCGCTGACCTGGGCGGCGAATCTGCTGCTGGCCGCCTCTTACGATATTACCGATATCGACGCCTACTACCTGCCCGCCCATATGGTCATGAGCCTGTGGATCGGTTTCGGCGTGTATGCCGCCATCGGCCGGATGGCATCTCAGCTGGGATCCGCCGGTTTCCGGCTGCTCCTGTCCATTGTTCTGCTGGCGCTGGTCGGGACGCCCCTGGCGGCCAATTTCTCTCGGGTTTCCCAGAGGGGTCAGACCATCGCCAGGGATTACGGATTGAATATTCTCGACACCGCCGAGCCCGATGCGATCCTGTTATCCTTCTCGGACAGCGAGCATTTCCCCATCCTCTATCTTCATCAGGCGGAGAGGGTTCGGCCGGACATATCCATTCTGAGCCTGACCAGCACCGAAACCCAATTGCGCCGCCTGTTCGGCTCTGTCGAAGGTCTCTCGGGTGTCAGCCGGGAACATCTGTTAAGATTAGCGGTGCAAAAAAGCTCCCGTCCGGTGAACATCACCAAGGAGCATATGTCGCCGCAAAATGATGTCATTCAGGCCGCGGGGTTCTCGTTGCAGCCTTTCGGCCTGGTCTATCGTCTTGGTGAAGAGCTGTCAGGGGCGAAGGAAGAAGGACCGCCCTGGTCGGCTTATCGGCTGGAGACATTCGAACACCTCAGCCGTTTCTCCGATTACCGGGCCCTTCGGATGGTGGCCAACCATTTTCTTTCCTGGGGAGAGGATCTCCTGGCCGGGGGAGACAGTCTGGCCGCCCTGGAAAAATTTTCCTCGGCCCAGGTGGCGATACAGGGTCACGGACCATCCATTCTGCACAGCGAGATGGCCGTCTTCTTCCGCAGGATCGGATGGCTGCCGGGCGCCCGACAGGAGTATCTCCGGGCCCTGAGCGGTTCATGGAAATCCCTGCGGGACGAATCCTACATTCATGGAAATTACGCTAATCTATTGGCCGAACAGGGAGATATCGTTGGGGCAGGGAGAGAATGGCAGCGAGCTCTGCAGATCTGGTCGGGCAATCGGGAGGCCCAGTTCAACCTCGCTCGGTTCAAAGCCGACCGTTATCTTCGTCAGGAACGTTTCGGCGCGGCCGCCGAGGAGTACGAAAGGATGTTGCTCATCGATCCCGATAATCCGGCCGTCTGTTTTAATCTTGGCACGATCTACGCCCATCGGTTGAATGCTCCCGAACGGGCCGGAGAGTATTTCCAGCGGTGTCTCGACATCGATCCCGCGGGTTCAGCGGCTGCCGCGGCCAGGGAGGAATTGGAACGATTGCGGTCGGGCAGCAGGTAACCGGTCGAAACACATCTGCGCGGGATGGTGAGGAAGATAAAAAATCGCCCGCCAGGATTTCCTGGCGGGCGATGGTGTTTTCAACGCGGATCATCAAGTCTTATTTGATCAGCGCCATCTTCTTGATCTCTGTGAACTGGCCGGCCGTCATGCGGCAGAAGTATATACCACTGGGTACCGCGGCGCCCTTGTCGTTGTGACCGTTCCAGCTCATCTCATAGCTCCCGGCCGGCCGGTTGCCGGACACCAGCTGGCGGACCAGCTGACCGGTGACGTTGTAGACGCCGATCTCCACCGGACCGTCCTGGGCCGTATCGAAACGAATAGTGGTATGCGGATTGAACGGGTTGGGGTAGTTCTGGTGCAGTGCGTAATCCGCCGGCACGGTGCCGCCCACCAGGGTGGGCTCCACCACGCCGGTGCTGGGGCCGACGTGAAATTCGAAGGTGGGCACGAAGGGCGGTCCCGGAGGCACTAAATCGGCCGGCACCTTGAGATACCTGACCGGATTCTCCGTCCAGGTGCCCTCCTGCGGAGCCGTCTGCACCACCCCGCCGGCATCCTTGTCCTCGACGTACATGATGTGCAAGGTATCGTTGACGACTTTCGCCAGGGTGGAGTAGTCCTCGTCCATGCAGTTGCCGGGATAGGCGTTGACACTCGGGGTGTTGGTCAGGTTGGTGCCCTCCGACCAGTTCAGGCCGCCGTCGGTGGACACCGAGCAGAAGATCTCGCCGTTGGCGAAGCCATGGCTGGGAATGGGACCGCCGGAGGTGTCGCCCTCCACACAGCGCTGATAGGTGCAGTACAGATAGCCGGTGCCGGGATCGACGCCCAGGGAGGGACGGTCCACGGTGCTGCGCCAGGCTCCCGAGCCGCGGGATTCGTTGGCCCCCGCGTTGGGAGAGCCGACATCGTACCAGCCGTCGGCGACGATGCTCAGGGTGTTATGTTCCTCGCTCCAGTGCCAGATCTGGGAGGCGTCCAGAGACAGGCCGTCGATGGCGAAGCTGTCCGGATGGGCCGCCAGGCGGGCGTCGAAGCCCAGGTAGCGGGTGGTGAAGGCGGCGTGGGCGTAGTCGTCGTAATCGTAAAGCAGGCTGACGTCGCAGTAGCACCGCAGGGTGTCGCCGTTGGCCCAGGTGGAGTCGGGGTAGCGGCTGCTGTCCGGCTCGACCAGGTTGAGCAGATCCCGCCGATCGGTCATGTTCCAGGTGGTGCCGTCATCGGATTCCACCAGGGCGATAGTGTTGTTCAGCTGCGAGACCAGCAGGCCGTCGTAGGGGCCCAGGTTCATGACGTCAAATCCGGATTTGCAGTAGGCGATGCCCACCTTGTTGGAGACCGGAGAGGTGGCCACGGTCGGAGAGATGGTCACCAGCGTGTCGATGACCGTGAAGCCGGTATAGGTCATGCCGCCGTCCTCGGAGCGGGAATAGGCGATCCGCTGCCAGACCTCGTCGCGGGATTCACAGGAGACGACATGAATATAATTCTGCTGACAGACATCCATGTGCGGCCAGCTGAGCTCATCCCAGCCGGTCACATTGTCGATATCGGTGGTCTGAAAGGCGCCGAAACCCTCCAGGAAATCATAGGCCACCTGAGTGTTCCAGCCGGACCCCGGGTCCAATCTGGAGTGATAGGTGACGACGGCCTCGCCCCCGGTAAAATTCGAAAGGGTCGTGTAACCGGCCCGGTCGCCCTGGTCGACCTGATAGCCTACATCCGGCCAGCCCAGGGAACCCGTGGCAGGATTATAGTAATTGTAGTAGATGTGCCGGTCGATCGCCTGAGCCTGCAGGCCGTTCATCCAGCAAAAATGCACTCCGCCGCTGGGCGTCAGGCTGACCATCTTTTCGCAGGTACAGTTGTGCTGGTAATCATACCAGGAGGTGCCCAGGTTCATGGTCGTGCCCAGAGGGTTGTTCTTGAATTCATCCTGAGGCTGGTAGGGGATTCCCCCGGTCAACTGGGGGAATTCAGCGTCGGGTTGGATGACGGGTGTGGCCAGCCACATCTCCGGATTTTGAACGATGGTTACCGTGGCCAGAGGAGAGGTATACAGAACTGCCAGGCATACGGCACAGCAGAGAAGAACACTGAATAATCTTTTTTTCATGATATGACCTCCAAAAAAGCAATGACATTCTGGTGTTCACGAACGCCTCCGAATCGTCGTCCGGAAGTCAGTAAATCCGTCGCGTGCATCACCCCTTTCTTCTGATATTCATCGATAGAAAACTGACTATGATAGCATTTCCATGTCTCTTTGGAGACACCGTTTGATAATATTGCAAAATACCACAAAGATGATCCCTTGTCAATAAAAAAAATGTCTGACAAGGGTTTCAAGACAAGTTGGGAGCGATTTGCGGGCGCATGGGTCCCGGCGGGGGCGTGGGATCGGGCCGGAGCTTCGATGCGCTCCGGGCTTTCTCCCGGGCCGAAAAATGGCTTGACAATAATTGACGATTTGTGTACAATGATGAATGCTCCCTGCCAGCTCTTCAGATGGCCACTTGGTGGACACATTCAGAGAGTGGTGGCCCAGTTGTATCCTGCGAATGTCGGAGAGGTTTATGCCCCGATGGGGAGGATGTCATATGATCAGGAACTCAGGAGTTTTTCTGTCTGCCCTGTGCTGCTGTCTCTGTCTGCTCATCGCGCTGCCGCCCGATGGCGCCTGTTCCGGAACCGATGCAGATTGTTATGCTGCCGGCCAAATCATCGTGAAGTTCATCCCGCAGGTGGGAAAGACCGATATCCAACGGTGCGGCGAATGTATCTGCTTGGGGATTTCCTCTCTTGATGAACGCCTGGAGCGATACCGTGTCTCAGGAGCGGGACCGCTTTTCCCGCATAAGAGCTCGGAGCTGGGCCACATCTATCAGTTAGATTTCGATCCCCTCTTCGATGCGGCTGAGGTGGCCGCCGATTTCGCCCGCGACGGGCACCTTTTGTATGCCGAACCGCGGTATATTCAGCACCTTCATGAGACACCGGATGATGAGTTCTATCTGACCGGCATCCAGTATTATATCGATCTGATGCAGTGTTCCCAGGCGTGGGATATCACCCATGGCGACAGCCTGGTCGTCATCGGCATCGTGGACACCGGCGTGGACTGGAATCATCCCGATCTGTATGCCAATATATGGGTGAATCCCGGCGAGGACATCAACGGAGACGGTATTTTCGACACCATCGACTGGAATATGGTGGACGATGACAGCAACGGGTACGTGGACGATTGGTGTGGCTGGGATTTTTCCGGCGCCGGATATCCCGATAACAATCCGGTTGAGTGGGGTCCTGTTCACGGCACCCACGTGGCCGGATGCGCGGCGGCGGTGACCAACAATGGCGTCGGGGTGGCGGGCGTCGGGTGGAATTGTTCCATCATGGCCGTCAAGGCCACCGAGGACGGGCAGGATGGTATCCAGCACGGCTACGAGGGCATCCTCTACGCGGCCGAGAACGGGGCCGCTGTCATCAACACCAGCTGGGGCCACTCCGGCGGATCTCCCCACCAGTTCGAACAGGAGATCATCGACAGCGCCTCCGCCATGGGAGCCATCATTATCTCGTCGGCCGGCAACGATCCCGGCGTTTCTCCGCCGGACACCTGTGACATTGAATACCCGGCCTGGTATGACCACGTGGTGGCGGTGGCCGCCACCAATCAGAACGACCGGGCGGCCAGCTGGACCTTTTACGGAAGCTGGGTGGATGTGGCCGCGCCGGGGCAGGGTATCTATAATACCTGGTATGATGATAACTATGCCATGCTGCAGGGCACCAGCATGTCCTCTCCCATCGTGGCCGGCGTGGCCGGGCTGCTGAAGTCCATCGACCCCGGTATGACCAGCGACGAGTTCGCGGACAAGATGTGGCACACTTCGGATGATATTTACGGGCACAACCCCGGATACGTCGGCCGCCTGGGGGGTGGCCGGGTCAATGCCTATCGAGCCGTTCTGAGCATGACCGATCCCGGCCTGGTGATCCAGGAGAGCCTGATCGACGATGCCGGGGGCAATGGCGATGGGCGACCGGACCCCGGTGAGACGGTCAACTGGATCGTCACGCTGGGCAATACCCCGACCTTTCAGCCGGCCCAGAACCTGCGGGTCAAGGTCTCCTGCGACTCCCCCCTGATCACCTTCTCTCAGGACTCGGTGGCACTGGAGGATATTGCCCCAGGCGAGGCCGGCGATAATTCCAGCGAGCCATTTCAATTTACCGTTGCGGCGATCGATACCGCCTGGTGGACCACGTTCTACCTGCGCATGGAGGCCGACGGCGCCGTCGGCGAGCTGATCGATAGTCTGGACATGCTGGTCGGGCGGCCGCCGGTCCTGATCGTGGACGACGACGGCGGTCAGAGCCTGGAAGGCAGCTATCAGCGCGGGCTGGATGGAATGGCCGTGCTCTACGAGACCTGGGATGTGGAGGCCCGGGGTAAGGTGGGGGAGGAGAACCTGATGCCGTATGAGGTGGTCGTCTGGATGACCGGGGCCGAGGCGGAAAGCACTCTGACGGTCGGGGACCGGGAAAACCTGGAGACCTTTCTGGATGCCGGACATTTCCTGTTTCTCTCCGGGCAGAACATCGGCGACGAAATCGGGCAGAGCAGCTTCTTCAGCGACTATGTCCATGTTTCACATCTGGCCGACAGCGTATCACTGGATCCCGCCTACCTGGACGGCGTGGCGGGCGACAGCATCTCGGATGGAGCTACCCTGATGCTGTCCGGCTCGGAACCGCAAAGTTCTCCCGGAGGTATCCAGGCCATCGGCGGGGGCGTGGATATCTTCATCTATCGCTCTAATCCCGAGCTGGCCGCAGCCGCACGGTATGAGTCCTCCAAGGGCTATAAGGTGGTCTATTTTGCCTTTGGCTACGAGGGCATCAGGGGGAGCGACAACTATACCCATGGCCCGGTGGTGCTGAAGAACATCATGAACTGGTTTCAGGTATCTACGGGCATCGCCGATGATCCTGATCCTCACGGGATTCCCCGGCAGTTTGAGCTGTCTCAGAATTATCCCAATCCGTTTAACGGAGAAACGAAGATCCGATATATTCTGTCGGCCGGGGCGGCTTACCACCATACTACACTGCGCATCTACAATATCCTCGGGCAGGAGGTCCGCTCGCTGGTGAATGATGTCCAGGGGGCCGGTGATCATATCGTCCAGTGGGACGGCCGCGATCGGAATGATCGGGCGGTATCGACGGGCGTCTATTTCTGCCGCCTGCAGACCGGTCCGTTCTCACAAACAAGAAAAATGGTTCTGTTGCGATAATACGCGTAACGGTTTGTCACTTCGGGATTTTATGCGAAGGTTATGACGATGGAAAACAATTGCTCAACGGTCGTTGCCCTGACGGTCTGCCTGGTTATTTTTCTGAGTGCGATGAGCCCATGCTTGACAGAGGCGCAGGATTCTCAATACCAGCCGGGCGAGGTGATCGTCAAGTTCGCCCCGGATGCGGGACGGCCGACGATCAAGAACATCCGCGGCACGCTCTCGACCGGCATCGTCTCGCTGGATGGGATCCTGGGAAAATTCGAGGTCTCCCGCGCTGTTCCCCTCTTTCCCCATAAGTCGTCGGAGCTGGGCTCGATCTATCAGCTGGACTTCCCGGAGAAATACGACAGCCGCCTGGTGGCCGGGGCGCTCTCCCGGGATGAGCATCTCCGGTATGCGGTTGTTCGGCACATAAAGAAGCTTTGTCAGGAGCCCAACGACCCTTCCTTCCTCAACGGCGAACAATGGTATCTCAACACCGTTCGGGCGCCGCAGGCCTGGGATGTTGTCCGGGCGGACAGTTCCGTCATCATCGCCATCGTGGACAGCGGAGTCGATTTTGACCATCCGGATCTGTGGGACAACATCTGGTTGAACAGCGGCGAGGACGTCGATGGCGATGGGCGGCTGACCTGGAAGGACTGGAACAATGAGGATGACGACGGCAATGGTTACCGGGACGATTTCTTCGGCTGGGACTTTGGGGGTCTAGGGGGCGGAGATAACGATCCCAATGAGAATGCGCCGGTTCATGGAACGCATTGCGCCGGGATCGCCGCCGCGGTGACCGATAACGGTATCGGGGTGACCGGTATGGCGTGGAATGCCCGGATTATGCCGGTCAAGGCCAACCGGGATGGAGAGAACGACATCCGCTGGGGCTATGAGGGTATTCTTTATGCCGCCGACAATGGTGCCGACGTCATCAGCCTCAGCTGGGGGAACACTTCCACCAGTGCCTTCGAGCAGGAGATGATCGACAGCGCTTTCGTCCGCGGCGCCATCGTCGTGGCCGCCGCCGGCAACGATCCCGGAGTGAGTCCGCCGGACACCTGCGGAATTCACTATCCGGCCGGCAATGAGCATGTTACCGCCGTGGCCGCCACGGATATCGGCGACCGGGTGACCGGATGGTCATACTATGGTGGTTGGGTGGATGTGGCGGCTCCCGGGTCGGCCATATACAACACCTGGTGGAACGACACCTATCAGACACTTCAGGGCACCAGCATGTCCTGCCCTCTGGTGGCGGGCATCGCCGCGCTGATGAAGATGCTGGATGCCGACATGGACAGCGATCAATTCGAAGCCAAGATGCGCCATACCGCCGACGATGTCTCGGCCATCAATCCCACCTATACCGGCAGGATCGGCGGTGGGCGGGCGAATGCCTATTCCGCTGTGCAGAGCCTGACCCTGCCCCGCCTGATTCTGGATGATGAATTCACCATCCTGGACACCGAGGGCAATGGGGATGGGCGTCCCGATGCCGGAGAGACGGTGGATTGGATCATGACCGTGAACAATGCGCCCACCTGGCAATTAGCCCGGCAGGTCTGGGCACGGGTGAGCTGCGCTGATGCTTCCATCTCTTTCGTCCGGGATTCCACCGGCTTCGGTGATATTGAGCCGGGCAGCGGGGCCGACAATAGCGCCGTTCCGTTCCGGTTCTCGGTGGTCCCCGGCAGCGAGGCGCATTGGACCACTTTTTTTCTTCAGGTCGGAGACGACTCCGGCCAATACACCACCACGGACAGCCTGGAAATGCTGATTGGACGGCCGGACCTGCTGGTGGTCGATGACGATGGAGGGGAGGATTTCGAGGAAGCTCTTCTGGATGATCTGGATCGCCTGTCGGTGGTCTATGATCACTGGGATGTCGATGCCAGTACCAGGATCGGTCTGGGAGAACTGCCGCGCTATGCGGCCGTCGCCTGGATGACCGGGGATGAGACGGAAAACACCCTGACGCCGGAGGATCAGGCTTCCCTGAGCGAATTCCTGGAGGGCGGCGGCCATCTCTTTCTCAGTGGAGAGAATATCGGCGACGAGACCGGTGACAGCACATTTTTCAGCGATGTCATCATGGTGGCCCATCGATCCGATACCGTCTCAAATCTGCCGCCGGTGGTGTCAGGAATAGGCGGCGATGTGATCACCGACGGGGCGCTTCTGTTTTTGTGGGGATCTTTCGGTCCCATTGCCTCCCCCAGCGGTATCGAGGCTCTGGGAGAAGCGGTCGAGATCCTGACCTACCAGAACGATCCCGAGGCGCAGGCGGCGGCCATACGCTATCAATCTCCGGAAGGATACCGGGTGGTGTATTTCGGCTTCGGTTACGAGGGGATCCGGACGGCCGGGAGCTATACACCCTCATGGGTGATCCTGGAGAATATCTTGCACTGGTTCGGATTGGAAACCAATCCCGTGGGCGTCGATCCGGCCTCTGCCGAGTCCCGCCCCGGGGATTTCAGCCTCTGCCAGAATTATCCCAATCCTTTTAACGCTCAGACCACCATACGGTATCAAATACCTTCCGATGAGCGGGTCGGGTGGACCACGCTGCGGGTGTACAATCTGCTGGGGCAGGAGCTGACCACGCTGGTGCATGAACGTCAGGCTCCCGGTCGCTACCAGGTGGTCTGGAACGGCCGGGATCACTCCGGACGGCCGGTCTCTTCCGCCGTGTATTTCTACCGTCTTACCCGGGAGGGGTATTCACTGACGAAAAAGATGGTTTTATTGAGATAATATCGGGATCCGCGGCGGCCGTCGGAGGTTTTCTTCCCGGAGGATTTTAAAAAAAGCTTGACATCAATACAGGTCGATGTTATTTTGCTGGAAGCATAAGACTTATAATGCCAGAGCTCTATGACCGGAGGGTCGGTATGGAACCTGAGGCATCCGTTTTCGCGGGTGCATCCGTGTCTATCGGGAGGCATAAGTAGATCCTTTCACCCGTTAGAGGGGGGGTCGGTTACATGGTAGAACTGTTTATTAAGGGTGGCCCTTTCATGTGGCCGTTGTTGTTCTCGCTGATCGTGGGCATCGCCGTAGCATTTGTTAAATTCTGGACGCTGACCAGGGCTTCCATCAACACGCGAAAGTTCCTGGCCAAGATCAAAGGTGCTCTCACCACCGGTGGAGTGGACGCAGCCACCGAGATTTGCGTCAACACTCGCGGTCCCGTTGCCTCGATCTTTCACGCCGGGCTTCTGCGAGCCGGCCGGGGTGTGGAACATGTGGAGAAGGCCATCGAGGGCGCTGCCACCATCGAGATGGCGTTTCTCGAACGGGGCATGGTTTGGTTAGCCACCGTGGCCAATATCGCACCTCTGTTGGGATTTTTAGGAACGGTGAGCGGAATGATCAAGGCTTTTGAGGCCATCGCTCTGGCGGGAGATATCGAACCTTCCCTGGTGGCTTCTGGAATTTCAGAGGCGTTGATCACCACCGCCGCCGGTCTGGCCATCGCCATTCCCATCCAGGCGCTGCATAACTTCTTCGTGTCCCGTATCGATAAACTAATCATCGAGATGGAAGAAAGCTCTTCCGATTTGATCGATACTCTTACCGAGATCGAGCAGCGCTCCGGAGCTCCTGAGACAGCGAGGAGCTGAACGCGATGAAAATACAAAGAAGAGCGAGAGCCAGCGAGGAAATACCGACCTGTTCCATGGCCGATATCGCCTTTTTGCTGATCATCTTCTTTCTGGTGACAACCACCATGAGCATGGAGCGGGGTCTGGGTCTCCAGTTGCCGGCTCTTGGACAGGGTAAAAAGGTTCCCAAGAAGAACCTGATGCACATCTGGATCAACGCCTCCAATCAGGTGGCCGTTGAGGGGGACATCATTCCCATCGGTGAACTGGAATCCATCATCAGCCGGAAACTGGAGGAGAATCCAAATCTGATCGTTTCCGTGAAGACCGATCCTGGAGCCCGATATGAGACGATGATCGATGTACTGGACGAGCTGAAACTGGCTGAAGCGCCGCGTATTTCCTTGGCCGCGCCAGATTAAGTATCCTCCCGGGGGTGGCGATGAAATTTAAACGCAAATCCAACGTGGGATCGGTCATTCCCACCAGCTCCATGGCCGATATTGCTTTTTTACTGCTGATTTTCTTCATGGTGACCACCGTTTTCAAGATCTACCGTGGTCTGGATATCTTACTGCCCCGGGCAGAGGCAACCCAGAAGATCGAGACCAAAAAGCACCTCTGTCACATCTGGGTGAACAACAGGGGGGAGATCTCCATCGACGATATGCTGGTCAAGGTGCCGATGGTCTATCCGGTGGTGCTGGAGAAGATGCGAGACAATCCGAGGATTATCATCTCGTTGAAGGCGGACGGAAATGCACAATATGGGACCCTCTCCGATGTGATGGAGGAACTCAAAAGGGCCCAGGCTCTCCGGGTGAATTTCGCCACCGATAGAGAGAGAAAGTGAGGTGAGAGTCCATCGTGCATAAGACCCCCAAAGTGGACTTAAAGAGTCAATATAAGGCGGTTTTCGAAAAAGCCCTGGTGCTCTCCCTGGGATTGCATCTGTTTATCTTCTTGACCTATCAGAAGGTTGAGGTCAAGCCGTATGAGTCCATCGCCAAACAGGTGGTGGTGGAAGTTCAGGATATTCCCGAGACCCAGCAGATCAAAAAGCTTCCTCCTCCTCCCAGGCCCTCTGTGCCCATTGAGTCGGAGAGCGACGATCTGCCGGAGGATGTGACCATCGAGACCACCGATCTGCGGGTCGACGTGGCGCCGCCGCCGCCTCCTCCGCCGATGGCCGACGAGTTTGTGGCTTACGACACACCTCCGAAGCTGATCAAGCTGATCAAGCCGAAATATCCGGATATCGCCAGAAAAGCCGGCATCGAGGGCATGGTCATTCTCAAGATCCTGGTGGATGTGGACGGCAGCGTTGTCGATGCGAAAGTGCTAAAATCGCTGGGTAATGTGGGCTGTGACGAGGCGGCCATCGAGGCGGCCAAGAAATGCAAGTTCGATCCTGCTCTGCAGCGAGACAAACCTGTGCGCGTCTGGGTCAGCTATCCGGTGCGGTTTATGCTCAAGGACGCCCAATAGATGATAGCAAAACTCGAGCATCAAGAGAAAAAGGCAGCGGTTTCGACCCTGCCTTTTTCTTTGGCAGCCGTGGAAAAACTGAAACTTTCTTATTGACCGTACGTTTTAACAGAAGGTGCTGACCGTTGCCGACACAGAAAAACGGGGGGCAATAACCATGCAGGATACCGAAAGAAGTGAATCCGAGCTGGGGCACCACGAAGAGGCGCCGCAGATGAGTGCTTTGCGAAAAATCTGGGGAGTGCTCCTGGAGCCCGGTAAGACCTTCTCTGCCATTGACCGGAAGCCGACATGGCTCCTTCCTGTGATCATTCTGATCGCCATGGTGATGATCAGCGGTGTGCTCGTGTCAGACTTCCGGATGGAGGAGGCTCGTGATAAAATCGATCAAAATCCTCGTCTGTCCGCCCAACAGAAGGAGGAGATTTTCGACAGGATGGAAGAGCAACAGGCTAAACCAATAATGAAACTTATAAGTTATGTCATCGGCCCGATTGTCGCCATTTTCGTCATCGTCCTCCTCGTCAGCGGATTCTTATACTTCGGCGGCAGCGTGCTCCTGGGAGGAGAGACCAGTTTCAAAAAGGTTCTCTCCGTGTACTGCTGGTCGAGCCTGGTGGCCATTCCCGGATTTATCCTCAAAACGCCATTGATGCTGTTGAAAAAAAGCACCCAAATCCATACCAGCCTGGCTGCCCTGATGCCCTCGGGAGGCGATCAGAACCTGCTTTTTAAGATTTTGACACATACCGACATCTTCGTCATCTGGGAGATTTCTCTGATCTCCATTGGATTGGCCGTGATCTATAAATTCTCCACCAAGAAAGCGGCCGGCCTGGTCGTCGGCCTCTATCTGTTGTATGTCGTCGGTGCTGTGGGATTCAGCCTGCTGACCAAAGGCCGTTTCATGATGGGGTAGGAGCTCCGGCGAAGGTCCGCCACATCAATTCGTGTCGTATTTTTCGCGCTTTCTCGAGGACGGTGATGTGATGAAGGTCATGTTTCGATTATTCACGTGGACGGTGGCCGTAATGTTCTCTTTACTGCTCAGCGGAGCGCCATGCGGGGCTCAGGGAAAAGCACTGGATTCGATGCGCACCCTGACGGTGGAAGAATGTATCGCCATCGCCATGGAGCAGAATCCAAATGCCATCATCGGCATGAAAACGGTTCAGTCGGCCAAGGCCAATGTCCTTGGGGCCGTATCCAATTTTCTTCCGCAACTCAATGCCTCCTCTTCATATAACCATTCCGTCCAGTCCTACGTGGATCCCCTGTCGGGCATCACCATCGATGGCCTCGAGATTCCCGAGCGGTTCCTGGAGCGCACCAGTGATTCCTATTCGGCCAGTTTGAGCCTGAGCCAATCTCTTTACCGTGGGGGCTATAACTTTTCAAATCTGGCTTACGCCCGAGCGGGCCATCAGGTGGCCAGGGACAGTTACACCCAGACCAGGCAGTCCCTGACCCTGGAGGTCAAGGTGCGTTATTACGACCTGTTGACGGCCTCACGGCTGGTTCAGGTGGCCGAGGAGCTGGTGCACAGTTCGCAAGAGCAGGTCAAACTGGAGGAAAATCTCTTCGACATCGGTGCCGCCACAGAGGCCAATGTGCTCAGGGCCAAGGTGAAGCTGGGAGAAGACCGTCTGGCCTTGATCACCGCCCGAAACAACCTCAGCATCGCCAGGGCGAACCTCAATGATATCCTCGGCTGGGACCTGGATACGGAGATGGAGCTGGTGGACGATCTGGAGGTACAAAAACCGCTCCTGGAATTATCCTCGTTGACCAAATTGGCCCTCACCGAGCAACCGGCGGTGAAAATAGCCCGGGCTCAGCACCGCCAGGCGAAGGCTTCCCTGGGGATGGCCAAGAGCGGCCGCCTGCCGAAGTTGTCGGCCAGCGGAAGCTATTCCTGGTACGACAGCGACCTTCCGGAGGATGCTCCCGACTGGCGGAATCATGACTCCTGGAGCGTGGGCCTGTCGTTGAGCATTCCTGTCTTTGACGGGTTCTCCACCAAATCGAATATCCGCCAGGCCCAGTTGAATACAGCCATCGCCGATGAGCAGCTGGGGCAGGCTCAGAGCGAGGTGTCCCTGGCCGTCAAGAGGGCCTTTCTATCCGTCAGGGAGGCGGAACAGCGCATCCAGGTGACCGAGGAAAGCCTGGCGCTGGCCGAGGAAGAGCGGCGCCTGGCGGAGGAACGGTACCGTCTGGGAGCCAGCTTCTTACTGGAGCTGATTGATTCCCAGGTGGCGTATTCCACGGCGCAGACCAACTATATCTCGGCCCTGTATGATTATAAGCTGGCCCTGGCGCAGCTGGAGCAGGCGGTCGGAGCGCCTTTGGCGCCCTGAGAATTTGGGCAGGTCTCGGCGATGGGCATGATTCACTCGACCAGTGATGTCAAGAATGTCGGATCGTAGCAATAGCAGGAGGAAGTTGAATGGCCATCAAAAAGAAAAAGAAGGTGATCATCGGCCTGGCCATTGCATTGGTGGTGGTGATCATCGTCGTGCTCAATCTTACCCGCAGCGCTGAAAAGGCTCTCCCGATTCAGGCCGAAAAGGTCAAGCTGGGGAAGATCACCTCCACCGTTTCGGCCGCCGGGAAGATACAGCCGGAGACAGAGGTCGATATCAGTGCCAATGTCTCGGGGAAGATCGTCCGGCTGGGGATCAAGGAGGGCGATGCGGTGGAGCAGGGCCAGTTTCTGATACAATTGGATCGAAATCGCTACCAGGCCCTGGTGGACCAGGCCCAGGCTCAATTGGCCTCGGCCAAGGCTCGCCTGGTAGAGGCCGAGGCCGAATACCGGCGTGTCAAACAGCTCTACGATGCCAGCCTGGCCTCGGAGGCCGATCTGGAGGCGATCAAGGCCCGCAAGGATGTGGAACAGGCCAATTATAACGCTTCCATGGCGTATCTTCAAAAGGCCCAGGACGATCTTTCGAAAACCATCATTCTGGCGCCCATGTCGGGGACCGTTTCTCAGCTGAACTCCGAGGAGGGGGAGGTGGTTCTGGGCACCGAACAATTCTCCGGCACGGTGATCATGACCATCGCCGATCTGTCCCGGATGGAGGCAGAGGCGGATGTGGATGAGACGGATATCGTGGAGGTGGCCATCGGCCAGTCGGCCAGTATCGAGGTGGATGCCCTGCCCGACTCATTGCTGAGAGGAGAGGTTACCGAGATCGCCAGCAGTGCCTTTACCATGGGGCGCGGAACGCAGGAGGAGGTCACCAATTTCAAGGTTAAGGTGGCCATAGTGGAGAGAGTTACCAGCCTCCGCCCGGGTATGTCCGCCACCGTGGACATCGAGACGGCCGCTCATGAGGATGTCTGGTATGTTCCCATCCAGTGTGTCGTCATGCGGTCTCCCGAGTCCCCTGAAGAGGAG
>Ga0272444_10000361_pt1 | contig 49884 bp, 54 predicted proteins | sample SSMForm13_FD_201033 | JGI IMG/M metagenome (GOLD analysis project Ga0272444, IMG submission 201033) | Marine sediment archaeal communities from Little Sippewissett salt marsh, Falmouth, MA, United States - SSM-Form-13 | ecosystem: Environmental > Aquatic > Marine > Wetlands > Sediment ... | reverse complement strand
CCCTACCTCCCCCTTATGGACACCCTCCCCCCGCATTTCGTCGAGATCGTCGAGGCCGTGCGCGAGCTCTACGTCGCGCAGGTCGCCGAGACCGTTGCCGGCTTTTCCGAGGAGACGCATGTGGTCGAGCCGGTGCTGCTCGACGCCGAGGGCGACATCGCCACGGAGGGCCCGCTGCGCCTGCCGTTCCGCGCCGACTACGCCTCGCTGGAGACCGGCAAGCTGGAGAGCTTCGCCGCGCCGAAGGAGATCCGCTTCGAGCCGTTCTCGTTTGCGCTCGGCAGCACCGAAGTCGCCGTCGCGCCGTTCGCCTGGGACTACGCCACCGTGCGCGTTTCCGGCAAATGGGACGATCTGGCCACCCGCCTCTTCGCCGACTGGCACCATCGCGCCTTCGGCGACGACGAGCCGGAGGACAACATCCACCTGCAGAACGTGATCCACACCGCCACCACGCCCGAGATCACCGACACCGGCTACGCCTTCGAGGCCGATTTCGGCACCGCCCCCGCCTCCACCATGAGCGACCTCCTGCTCGCCCTCCTCGCCAACGCCCCGGAGCGCATCGAGATCGGCATGCCGGATACGGAAGAGCGGCAGGCCTGACACGCGCCTTCCCTCCTCCCTTGCGGGGAGGGATTGCGAGGCAGCGAACGCAGTGAGCATGCCGCAGCTGGGTGGGGGTAACGTCGGCGCCGCATTACCCCCCCGGCCGCGACTAGTTCGCTGACGCTCTCAAGTCTCGGCATTGTCTCCCCACAAGGGAGGAGGGAAAGCACAACACCAAGCCAACAGCTTCCACCTTTCCCCAAATGCGATTACCGTCCGCCATCATGACCCGGCCCCTCCTCGCCCTTGCCCTCACGCTCCTGGCCCTCCCCGCACAGGCCGAAATCCGCGCGCAAACCGTCGAGAAGACCTACCCGATTGCCGGCACGACCGGCCGGGCGCTTTACGACTCCATCGGCGAGCGCGGCCCGCGCATCCGCAAGGGCGCGTCGAGCGCGGTGGCCAAGACCGATTTCGACCTGAAATGGGGCCGCGACTACGTGCGCGACGGCGACGCCTGCGTGCTCGCCGCCGCGCGGCCCTTCCTGACCGTCACCTACACGCTGCCGGAGCCGGCACAGAAACTGCCGCCGGAGACGGCCGTCCGCTGGAAGACCTTCATCGCCGCCATCCGCGCCCACGAGGCGGTGCATGGCAAATATATCGAGGAGATGGCGCAGGAAATCTACGACGCGACCGTCGGCTTCAGGCAGGAGAACGATCCCGGCTGCCGGAAGATCCGCGACGCGATCCAGGCCCCGCTCAAGGCCGCCTACGCCCGCTACCGCAACAAGAACGCCGCCTTCGAAAAGGCCGAGATGGCCAATGGCGGCCCGATCCAGCGGCTGATTTTGGAGCTGATACGATGAGTGCGAGGACGCAGCAACCAGGGGCCCGCCAGCGACGAGCGCCCGAAGCGGAAGCGAAGGGCAGAAACGAGGAGCTTAAGGGCGGGATAGACAGGAGCCCGTCAGTGAGCGCGCAGCGCGAAACTTAAGGATGGGACAAGAATGTCCGACATAGGCGGCATATTCACACCCTTCGACCTCGTCCTGATGGCGCTGGTCGCCGGCTCGCCCGGCGCGCTGGCCGGCCTGGCTGTCGGCGCATGGCGCTGGCGTGCCCGCCGGGTGCTCGGCGCGCTGATCGGCGCGACCGTCGGCTTCGCGCTCTGCCTCGGCGCGGTGCTGGTCTGGATACTGGCGATCAAGTGACCCGAGACGGGCGGTTTACTCCCCGCCCGTCACCGTCAGCCCGAGCACACGCCAGCTCTGCATGCCGCCGCGATAGTAGAATATCCGCTCGGCCGGATAGCCCGCCGCGACCATCGCGCGGATCGCCGTCGGCGACTGGCCGCACCACAGCCCGTTGCAGAACAGCGCGACACGCTTGGCCTCCGCGCAGTCCCAGCCGTCGAAGTCCGGCTCGCAGCCGAGTTCGGAAAGCCGGTCGCCCACCTGCGTGTAGGGCAGGCTGATCGCGCCGGGGATCGAGCCGCCCTGGAACCAGTCGACCGTGCGGCTGTCGACGACCAGCGCGTCCGGGTCCTTCAGCATCTCGATCAGCTCCAGTTCGCCGATCGTCGTCACGCCCTCCGCCGGGCTCATCGGCTGGATGCAGAACGGCGGGCATGCGCGCGACGTGCGGGCGAACTCGCCGGTGATCTCGTGCGCCTCGTCCTGGATGCGGCGGATCTCCACCGGTCCGTCCGGCGTCTCCACCGTGACGCTTCCCATGTCGCGGCCGATGCCGACCTTGAGGTCCTCCGCATGGCTGCGCGCGGTAAAGCCGACGACAACGGCGATGGCGGCGAAAAGAAGCGTCCGGATCATGAGTTCCTCCCTGTGGTTCGTCCCGGGCCGATTATGTCAGCACGGCCCCTGCCGCACCAGCCGCGCGCCCTGCGCCCCTGCGACGCAGTCATTCGGATAGGTCATCAGCTGTCCGGCCCGCTCGGCGCAGACCGGCATGTAGATCTGCGGGCAGATCCGGTCTGAGGCGACAGGCCGGCATTCGCCCGGCGAATAGGCGCGAAAACCCTCCGCCTCCGCCGTGCAGGCATTGGGAAAGGTCCGCTGGCCGCCTGGCGTGCGGGCGCAGACCGGCTGGTAGATTTTCGGGCAAAATCCCGGATTGGCCGGCGGCGGCGTCACCGTCGCCTCGCAGCCGGCAAGCGTCAGCAGGAAAGCCGCCGCGGCGGCAAGCGCCGCATTTGATCCGCCCCGTGCTGCGTTCATTCCCGCCTCCCTGGTCGCCTTCGATCCTAGGAGGCTTCGCCGCTTCTGTCACCTCGCGCGGGTGCGCATTACGCAGCGTTTTGCAAGATTCTGCGGTGCATGTTCACAAAAGTTTTTCTTTACAACCGGGCAGGAATGAAGCAACGGTTTTTCCGTTCGGGCAATTTGCGAACAAACGGAAGTCGGAAATACCGCGCGCCGGCACGTGAGAAAACAAGCCGGGCGTCGTTCGACGGGAACGGCGCGAGAACTGGTTCCTTTCCTAGCATTCGAGAACTGCCTGCCTCTCCACGCGCTATGGTGCTCGTGGAAAACCGCGCGACGGACTGGGGCGGTCGCGCTTGATACGGAAAAGGATCCGGATAAATGTCACAGACTGGTACGGTCAAATTCTTCAACACCGACAAGGGCTTCGGCTTCATCAAGCCGGACGACGGCGCGGCGGACATTTTCGTCCACATCTCCGCTCTGCAGGCTTCGGGCCTCATGTCGCTTGAGGAGAACCAGAAGGTTTCCTTCGAGACCGAGCCGGATCGCCGCGGCAAGGGCCCGAAGGCGGTCAACATCTCCATCGCCGAGTAAATCGGTCTGCGGCCCTGGCGCCGCTCTGCATCAAAATCCGAAAACGCGCGGCGGTATCCGTCGCGCGTTTTCTCGTTTGCAGGCGGATTTCTCCCTGAAAGACAGTGTGATCGGCTGTTCAGCTTGGGTTCAGCTTGACCCCGCTAGCTTATCTCCATGCGTCCGGACCGGTATGCCACCCCGGCGGAAGAAACCGGCAAGTAACGGGACGCGATTGGAGAATTCGTCATGAAGAAGGTCTTTGCGTCATCCACGCTGAAATCCCTCGTCGCCGCCTGCGCGGTCTCCGCCACGGCGCTCGGCCCGCTGGCTGGCACGCCAGCCGCCGCCGGCCAGCGCAGCTTTTATGAAGGCGATCCCTGCTACTACCGCGATGGCATTCGCGAATGCGACGGCTCGGTCCGCCGCTTCAACGGATCGCGCCGTCACCACGGCGTGAAGAAGCACCATCGTCGTCACGACCGGGTCGAAAACGACGCGGCGGCAGCGGCGATCATCGGTCTTGCCGGCGCCGCCATTCTCTTCGGCGCGCTTTCCAACGCGAATCCGCCGGTGCGCGAATACCGTGTGGCGCCAAGCCCCTACCCGCCGGCGCCGGGCCGCGGCCCGGATGTCATCACCTACGAGAGCAGGCTGCAGCCCTGGTCGCCGGAATGGTACCGCTGGTGCGATGCGCGCTACCGGTCCTTCAATCCGCAGACCGGCACCTTTCGCGGCTATGACGGCCTCGATCATTTCTGCGTGCCGCGCTAAGCCACACGCGCCGTGCCCCCGGAGCCCGGACGGTCCGCCGTCCGGGCTCTTGTTTTCAGGTCAGGAACGGATTGGTGCGCCGTTCTTCGCCGAACTGCCCGCCCGGCCCGTGGCCGCAGATGAAGCCGATCTCGTCGCCCAGCGGCAGCAGCTTTTCCTTGATCGAGGCGATCAGCGTCGCATGATCGCCGCCCGGCAGGTCGGTGCGGCCGATCGAACCGCGAAACAGCACGTCGCCGACATGGGCGAAGCCGGCGGCCCGGTTGTAGAAAACGACATGGCCCGGCGCGTGACCGGGGCAGTGCAGCACCTCGAATTCGTGCCCGGCGAAAGACAACACCTCGCCTTCCTCCAGCCAGCGGTCCGGCGTCACGTTGCGCACGGTGTCCGGCAGGCCGAACATGCGCGCCTGATCCTCCAGCCCGTCGAGCAGCATCTTGTCGGCCTTGTGCGGCCCGATGATCTCGACGCCCAGCGCCTCCTTCAGGTCCATCGCCCCGCCGGCATGGTCGATATGGCCATGCGTCAGCCAGATCGCCTCGACGGTTACGCCGTTTTTCTCCAGCGCCTCGCATATATGATCGACATCCCCGCCCGGATCGACGACCACGCCATGCTTGGTTTCGGTGTCGAACAGCACGGTGCAGTTCTGCTGGAATGCGGTGACCGGGATGATCAGCGCGTTGAGCGTCGCGGCCATGTGGCTCCCCTGGGATTTCGGTTCCGTGGCCCGCTAACTGCCAGCTTATCCGCCGCCACCGCAAGGCCCGTAAACCGAAGGGCGCTCCCCGAAGGAAACGCCCTTGCTGTTTCCGGTTGTCCTGGCTGCCGGTCTATTCCGCGGCGGCCGCACGCGCCGGCTGCACGGCGTCGACATAGTCGTTCATCAGGTTCTTGGTGATCTCGCCGACCTCGAACTTGTACGGTCCGACCTCGGAAACCGGCGTCACCTCGGCCGCCGTGCCGGTCAGGAAGCACTGTTCGAAGCCTTCCATTTCTTCCGGCATGATCACCCGTTCGACGATTTCGTAGCCGCGTTTTTTCGCCAGCTCGATCACCGTGCGGCGGGTGATCCCGTCGAGGAAGCAGTCCGGCGTCGGCGTATGGATGACACCGTCCTTGACGAAGAACACGTTGGCGCCGGTCGCTTCGGCGACCTGGCCGCGCCAGTCGAGCATCAGCGCGTCGGCATAGCCCTTCTCCTCGGCAGCGTGCTTCGACAGGGTGCAGATCATGTAGAGACCGGCAGCCTTGGATTTCGACGGCGCGGTGCGCGGGTCGGGCCGGCGGTATTCGGCCAGATCGAGGCGGATGCCCTTCAGCTTCTGTTCGGGATCGAAATAGCTCGGCCACTGCCAGATCGCGACGGCGACATTGATGCGGTTCTTCTGCGCCGAAACGCCCATCATCTCCGAACCGCGCCAGGCGATCGGCCGTACATAGGCGTCCTGGAAGCCCTGCTTGTGCAGGAGTTCCACGCAGGCATCGTCGATTTCCTTCACCGAGAACGGGATCTTGAAGCCGAGGATATCGGCCGATGTGTGCAGCCGCTCGGTATGCTCGGTCAGCTTGAAGATTTCGCCGCCATAGGCGCGCTCGCCCTCGAATACGGCGCTGGCATAGTGCAGGCCGTGGGTCAGGACGTGGACCTTCGCGTCCTTCCACGGCACGAATTCTCCATTCATCCAGATATGGCCGTCTAGCTGATCAAAAGGGACTTCAGCCATGTGGGAAACTCCGTTCTTCCGCCGTGATCTTTTCTTGTCGTAGTATGTGTGTGAGGAGCAGTATGAACCCTATGCGGCGCAACAACCACGAATTTCGCAAGAGCGGATCTTTTCGAATACTGCGCGGCACGGGCCTGACCCTTGAAAGAAATTACGCAAAACGCCAAAATATGTCAACATAGCTGACATAAAATTCGATACCCGCTTCTCCGTTACCCGGAATCTGCCTTGCCAATGAACACCGAAAACTACACGCTTCCCGCGTCCGAACTGATCGAGCACCTGTTCTTCGCCTATCGCGATTTCATCGGCGATCCGGACACGATCCTCTCCGAAATCGGCTTCGGCCGGGCGCATCACCGCGTGCTGCACTTCATCGACCGCAAGCCCGGCCTCACCGTCGCCGGGCTGCTCGACCTGCTGAAAATCACCAAGCAGAGCCTTGCGCGCGTGCTCAAGCAGCTGGTCGATGGCGGCTATGTGCGCCAGAAACCGGGACCCGAGGACCGCCGCCAGCGCGAACTCTACCTGACCGCGACCGGGCAGGCCCTGATCCGCAGCCTGCGCGAGCCACAGTCTCGCCGCATAGTGTCGGCATTGCAGCAATCGGGCTGTGCGGAGGAAGACATTGCCAGATTCCTGTTCGCCATGATGACCGATAACGCCAAGCAGCAGATTTCGATGCTGAACGCCGGTGATCGCGATGGTGCAAGGATGGAATCGAGCGAGGAGCGATGACCGAGACGACCGAAACCGCCATTGCCGATGATGCCCCGCATATCCTGATTGTCGACGACGACACCCGCATCCGCAGCCTGCTGACCGAGTATCTGTGCAAGAACGGCTACCGTGTCACCAGCGCCGGCACGGCGGAGGAGGCGCGGCGCAAGATCGACGGGCTGGATTTCGACCTGCTGATCCTCGATGTCATGATGCCGGGCGAGAACGGCGTTTCTCTGGCACGCGGCCTGCGCGAGGGCGAGCGCGAGGTTCCCATCCTCATGCTGACGGCCCGTTCGGAAATCGAGCATCGTATCGAAGGCCTCGAGGCCGGCGCCGACGACTACCTGCCGAAGCCGTTCGACCCGCGCGAACTGCTGCTGCGCGTCGGCAATATCGTCAGGCGCGGCGGCGCGCCGGCACAGCCGAAGATCGAACAGATCGTTTTCGGCCCCTTTACCTTCGTCATCGCCCGGCGCGAATTGAAGCGCAGCGGCGAACCTGTGCATCTGACCGACCGCGAGCAGGAAATCATGGTCCGCTTTGCCGAAAATGCCGGCGAGACCATTCCGCGCCACGAGATGTTCGCCGAAAGCGCCGGTATCGGCGAACGCACCATCGACGTTCAGATCAATCGCCTGCGCCGCAAGATCGAGGCCGATCCGGCCAATCCGCGTTATCTTCAAACGGTGCGGGGAATAGGCTACCGTCTGTCGATTGAATGATGAACGGGCGCAATTGAGCGCCCCGGGCGGGCGGCAGACGGGCGACATGGCCACGACGGATCTCGGCGAAAACCGGGCAAAACGGACGCGCAAGCGCGCATGGCGGCGCCTGCGCGCCATGCTGCGTGCCGCCAACCTCGTGTTGCGCCGCATTGTCGGCCGCTTCTCGCAGTCCATGCCGCGCGGCCTCTACGCCCGCTCGCTGATCATCATCATCGCGCCGATGGTGCTGTTGCAGTCGGTCATCGCCTTCGTCTTCATGGAACGCCACTGGCAGACGGTCACCCAGCGCCTTTCGACAGCCGTTACCCGCGACATCGCCGCCGTCATCGACATCATCGAGACCTACCCGCAGGACGCCGAATACACCGAGGTCATCCGCATGGCGCGCGACCGGCTGGCGCTCAACGTTGCCATCCTGCCGCCAGACCCGCTGCCCGCGCCGGCGCCGAAACCGTTCTTCTCGATCCTCGACCGCATCCTTTCGGAGGAAATCACCCGGCAGATCGGCCGTCCGTTCTGGATCGACACCGTCGGCAACTCGAACCTCGTCGAGATCCGCATCCAGATGGAGGGCAAGGTGCTGCGCGTCATCGCCCGGCGCAGCCAGGCCTATGCGTCCAACACCCACATCTTCCTGTTGTGGATGGTCGGCACCTCGCTGGTGCTGCTGTTCATCGCCATCCTGTTCCTGCGCAACCAGATCCGCCCGATCCAGAAACTCGCCGAAGCCGCCGAGAGTTTCGGCAAGGGCCGCCCGCTGCCGGAGGACTTCCGGCCGCGCGGCGCCATCGAGGTCCGCCGCGCCGGCCTCGCCTTCATCCAGATGCGCGAACGCATCGAAAAACAGATCGAGCAGCGCACCACCATGCTGTCGGGCGTCAGCCATGACCTGCGCACCATCCTGACCCGCTTCAAGCTTCAGCTCGCCCTTTCCAGGGACAAGGAACTCAGCGAGGCGCTGGAGAAGGACGTCTCCGACATGCAGTCGATGCTGGAAGGCTACCTGTCCTTCGCCCGTGGCGACGCCAGGGAGGAAACCGGCGAACTCGACCTCAACGAAATGCTCGACCAGATCCGCGCCGACGGGCGGCTTGCCGGCAAGAAGGTGAAAACCAGCCTGATCGGCCGGTCCGATATTGTCGTGCGGCCCGGCGCCTTCAGCCGTCTCGTCACCAACCTGACATCGAACGCCTTCCGTTATGCCGACCGCGTCGAGATCGTCGCGCGCAATGCGAAGGGGTGGCTGACGCTGACCGTGGATGATGACGGCCCGGGCATTCCCAAGGAACGCCGCGAGGACGTGTTCCGTCCCTTCTACCGGCTCGACGAGGCGCGCAATCTCAACGAAACGGGCACCGGGCTCGGCCTGTCGATCGCGCGCGACATCGCGCGCAGCCATGGCGGCGACGTGCAGCTCGATGACAGCCCGATGGGCGGCCTGCGGGCGGAACTGCGCCTGCCGGTCTGAACCCGTCCCCACCGATACGGCTGGATGCCACGGTGTAACCTGTCGAGCGGTACGATCAGCGAATTGGAACATCCCGCGCATTCGTGGCAGCATGGACCGTCGCAAAGCGAATAAGGAAAAGGAATGGATATTCGGCGTTTCACTATTGCCGCCGTCGTGTGCTGCGCCTCGGCGTCCTTTGTTCCCGCGCAAGCGCAAGAAATGGTGTTTCTGATCCGGCATGCGGAGAAGGAGGCCTCCGGCAAGGATCCGAAATTGACCGGCGCTGGCCGGGAGCGCGCCGGGGACTGGGCGGATATGCTCCAATTCGGTGGCATCGACGTGGTTTTTACCAGCGACGCCACCCGCACCCGCGAGACCGGGCAGATTATTTCCGAAAGCCTCGATGTTCCGCGAAAGGAGGTCTCGCGAGAGGATGTCGCCGGACTGATGGATCTGCTGGAATTCGATCACGCGGACGAAAAAGTCCTGATTGTCGGCCACGCCGAAACCATCCCCTTGATCCTGTCTAGGCTCGGTGTTTCCGACATGATCGAGATCAGCCAGGACGATTACGCGAACCTGCTTGTCGTGACGCCCGGTCCCGATGATGAGCCGGCGCTGGTCAGGCTGCGCATGCCCTGAAAGGCCGCTGACCAGGCACCTTGGCTATAGAAGCCGCCGCCCGTTCGGCACGGTCTTGTCCGGTGTGGCGAGGACGACCGCGCCGTCCTCGTCGTGAAAGCCGAGCGTCAGCACCTCGGAACGGATCGGCCCGATCTGGCGTGGCGGGAAATTGACCACCGCCATCACCTGCCGGCCGACCAGCTCTTCCGGCTTGTAGTGCGCGGTGATCTGCGCCGACGACTTCTTCACGCCGATCTCCGATCCGAAGTCGATCATCATCTTGATCGCCGGCTTGCGCGCCTCCGGAAACGGCTCCGCCTCGACGATCGTGCCGGTGCGGATATCGACGCGCAGATAGTCGTCGAAGCCGATCTGAGGCGCGAGCGCCTCGAGATCCTTTGCCATAGCTCAAGCCTCGCCGACGGTCTCGAACATGGTGCTTTCCAATGCCTCCCGCGCGGTCGCGCCCGACCAAAGCACGAACTGGAAAGCCTGGTAATAGGCCTCGCAGGTCTCGATGGCGCTCGACAGCATCACCTCCACCTGTGCTTCCGTCGGCTCGGCGCCGCCCGCCAACAGCAGCGAGTGGCGGAACATGATCGCCCCTTCCTGCTCCCACAGGTCGAAATGCCCCATCAGCAATTGTTCGTTGATCTGCGAGATCAGCCGCATCAGTTCCGCAAAGCGGCTGTCATGCACCTTGACGTCGAAGCCGCAGGCGAAATGAAGCGACTCGAAGTCCTCCATCCATGCATACGAGATATGATAGTTGGTCCAATGCCCCTCCACGGCGACCGCGATCTCGTCATCGCCGGTCCGCTCGAAATTCCAGTCATTAAGGTGAGCTACCTGCTCGATCACATCCACGGGATGTGCGGCACGGTAATAATCAAGCTCAATCAGGCTCATTGCCTAGTCTGCTCCGTTTTCTCAGCCCCATAGGGCAGCGCTTTCAAAACCGGGTTGAAGTACGCGACACGGTTACGATGAAGGCGAACGAGTGCTGCAACGGACTGACGCGGCTGCGCTAAACTTTCATTCGCAAATTCGAATCACTCAATAATTTCAGTCTATTGATCCATGGCATGCAAAAAAGCCCCCCGAGCGAAAAAGGACGGAGTTGCAATTTGCCGCGGTCTGTCTGAACGCCCTCATGGGGTCAGGTAAGCGACTCTGAACGCTCGATTTTTTGGCGGTTTGATTCGCGAAAAAGAAGCTGTGAACTTTTTGTGAAAAGCCGCTTGCGATTATTTCGCGGCGGCTTTTGCCAGCTTTTCTTCCAGCTCGGAGATACGTTTTGCCAGCGCGTCGTTTTCCTCGCGCGCCTTGACGGCCATTTCGCGCACTGCCTCGAACTCCTCGCGCTGCACGAGATCCATCCCGGCGAGAAACTTTTCCGCCTGGTGTCGGAACGCGGTTTCCACTTCGCCGCGCATGCTCTGTGCGGTTCCCGCCATGTCGGTCATCAGACGGGCAAAATCATCGAGAAACTTGTTGGGCCCAGTTGTCATGGCGGCTGCTCCTGTGTTCAAGACACTAGGTATTGCCACGCCCCGCGCATTGCAAGACAACGGTTCGGGAAACGCCTGCCGGGCGAATACGCCGGTTTCCGGGAGTTCGGAGAACAACATGCCGCCCTTCAGCCTGCCGCAACTGGCCATCGCGTTCCCCGACATCGATCCGATCATCTTCCAGCTCGGCCCCGTCGCCATCCGCTGGTATTCGCTGGCCTATATCGTCGGCATCGTCCTCGGCTGGCTCTATGCCCGCCGCCTCGTCCGCAACGAGCGCCTGTGGGGCGGCCGGATCGCGCCGGTCACCGTCGCCGATCTCGACGACTTCCTTCTGTGGGCCACCATCGGCATCATTGTCGGCGGCCGCCTCGGCTACGTGCTGTTCTACGATTTCGCGCTCTACCTGCAGGACCCCATGGCCATCTTTGCCACCTGGCGCGGCGGCATGTCCTTCCATGGCGGCCTGATCGGCGTCACGATCGCCGTTTTGGTGTTCTCGCGCAGGCGCGGCATCCCGGTCTGGAGCCTGATCGACATCATTTCCGCCGTCGCGCCGATCGGCCTGTTCTTCGGCCGCATCGCCAACTTCATCAATTCCGAATTGTGGGGCCGCACGGCGGCCGACCTCCCCTGGGGCGTGGTGTTCCCCAACGCCGGTCCCTACCCGCGCCATCCGAGCCAGCTTTACGAGGCCGCGCTCGAAGGCATTCTCCTCTGGCTGGTCCTGCGCTTCTGCACGCATCGCCTGCTGAAGTTGCGCACGCCGCGTTTCGTGGCCGGCGTCTTCGTCGCCGGCTACGGCCTGTCGCGCATCGCGGTGGAGTTCTTTCGCGAACCGGACCGGCATCTCGGTTTCCTCTACGGCGGATGGCTGACCATGGGCATGGTGCTCTCGGTGCCGATGGTGCTGCTCGGCATCGGCCTGGCGCTGTCGGCCCGCTCCGCGCAAACCGCGGAAAAATGACCGGCATCGTCGAGGACAGGATCAGGCGGCTGATCGAGGCCGCCGGGCCGCTGCCGGTGTCCGACTACATGGCGATCTGCCTGTTCGATCCGGACGGCGGCTACTACACGACACGCGAGCCGTTCGGCGCGAAGGGCGATTTCATCACCGCGCCGGAAGTCAGCCAGATGTTCGGCGAGATCATCGGCGCCTGGCTGGTTCATGCCTGGCGTGAACTGGGCTGCCCGGCCCCGTTCGTGCTGGCCGAGATGGGTCCGGGCCGCGGAACGCTGATGCGCGACATCCTGCGCACGGCCCGCCTCGATCCCGGCTTTCTCGCCGCCGCCCGCGTCCATCTGGTCGAGGCTAGCGACCGCCTCGCCGATATCCAGCGCGAAACCCTGGCCGGAGCGCCGGTCGAATGCGCCTGGTGCGCCGATCTCGATAGCCTGCCCGAAGGCCCGCTGCTGTTCGTCGCCAACGAACTGTTCGACGCCGTGCCTATCCGCCAGATCGTCAGGACCGCTGAAGGCTGGAGCGAGCGCCGCGTCGGACTGGGCGAAGACGGCGCGCTCGGCTTCGTGGCCGGCCCGCCGCTCGGCGACCTCTCGCTTCTGCCGGCCGGTGCGGAAGATCAGCCGGAAGGCGCGGTCTTCGAATACGCGCCCGCCCGTGAGGCCATTGCCGCCGGGCTCGGCGAAAGGCTGGCGGAATCAGGCGGCGCGGCACTGCTGATCGACTACGGTCACCTTCGCCCCGGTTTCGCCGACACGCTGCAGGCCATGCGCGCGCACGCCTATGTCTCCGTTTTCGACCAGCCGGGAACGGCCGACCTGACCAGCCATGTCGATTTCGAGTCGCTTGCCAGCGCCGCCGCCACCGCGGGCGCCCGTGTCCTTCCGGCGATGTCGCAGGGCGCGTTCCTGCTTTCGCTCGGGCTTGCGCAGCGCGCCGGCGCGCTTGGCCACGGCAAGGACGCGGCGGCGCAGGACGCGATTCGTGCCGCCGCCGAGCGCCTTGCCGGAACCGGGGAAAACGCCATGGGTGAACTGTTCAAGGTGCTCTGCCTGACCGGCAAACCCTTGGCATTGCCGCCATTTTCCTGACCGCCATTCCGCGATGTTGACAGAGACGGAGCGCTGCAACAGGCTGCCTTACCGGCGGAGCATATACAGCATATGACGAATGACACGCGGGACGCCCTGCGCCCGATCCGATCCGAAACGCTGTCCGGCATGGCCAATGTCCGGCACGGCTTTTTCACCCGCGAAGGCGGCGCCTCGTCCGGCATCTATTCCGGCCTGAACGCGGGCCTCGGTTCCGGTGACGATCCGCGGCTGGTGCGCGAGAACCGCGCCCGCATCGCCGGCTGGCTCGGCCGTCCCGGCGCGGTGCTGTCCACCCCGCACCAGGTTCATTCGCCGGATGCCGTCACCATCGACCGCCCGCTCGACGAGGCGAACCGTCCCAGGGCCGACGCCGTCGTCACCGCCACGCCCGGCGTCATCGTCGGCGTGCTGACGGCCGACTGCGGCCCGATCCTGTTCGCCGATGCCGAGCGCGGCGTCGTCGCCGCCGCGCATGCCGGCTGGAAGGGCGCGTTTTCCGGCGTGATCGAAAGCACCGTGGAGGCGATGGTCGCCGCCGGCGCAAGGCGCGAGGCCATCCGCGCCGAGCTCGGTCCGTCGATCGGGCCCACCAACTACGAGGTCGGTCCTGAGTTCGAAGCCCGCTTCGTCGGCGCGGATCCGGCCAATGCCCGTTTTTTCCGGCCCTCGGCGCGCGAGGGCCATTTCCTGTTCGACATGCCTGCCTACATCCTCTCGCGGCTCGCGGCGGCGGGCATCGACGCGGCCCATACCGGGCATTGCACCTATGACAACGAGAACCTGTTCTATTCCTATCGCCGCACGACGCATCGCGGCGAGCCGGATTACGGCAGGCAGATATCCGCAATTGTATTGCACGACTGACTTTGGTTCCTTCCGAAAGGACAAGGAGACGCCTCATGGCATTGCATTTTGACGCGCCGGAATTCGAAGACCGCAAGAAACGCCTGCTTGCCCGGATGCAGGAAGCGAAACTGGACGCCATGCTGCTGTTCGCCCAGGAGAGCATGTACTGGCTGACCGGCTATGACACTTTCGGATTCTGTTTCTTCCAGTGCATGATCGTCGAGGCGTCGGGCGATGTTTCGCTGCTGACCCGCTCGGCCGACTTGCGCCAGGCCCGCCACACCTCGAATGTCGAGACGATCGTCATCTGGGAGGATCGTGCCAATGCCAATCCGGCGCGCGAGCTGAAAGAACTGCTCGACGACCGCGACCTTCTGGGCAAGCGCATCGGCATCGAATACGACACGCAGGGCCTGACCGCGTTGAACGGACGGCGTGTCGACGAGGCGCTGTCGACCTTCGGCGACCTCGTGGACGCCTCCACGCTGATCCCGCTTCTGCGCGCGGTGAAATCGCCCGCCGAAATCGACTATGCCAGGAAAGCCGCCGAACTGGCAGACAACGCGCTCGATGCCGCCCTGCCGCTGATCAAGGCGGGCACCGACGAGAGCAGGATACTGGCGGCCATGCAGGGCGCCATCTTCGAGGGCGGCGGAGACTATGCCGGCAACGAGTTCATCATCGGATCGGGCGAGGATGCGCTGCTCTGCCGTTACAAGTCCGGCCGTCGCAAGCTCGAAAAGAACGATCAGCTGACGCTGGAATGGGCCGGCGTCTACCGCCGCTACCACGCCGCGATGATGCGGACGGTTCTGACCGGCAAGCCGTCCGACCGGCATGTTGAGCTTTACGAGGCGGCCAGGGCAGCGCTGCTCGCCTGCGAGACGGCCATGCGGCCCGGCAACACCTTCGGCGACGTGTTCGACGCGCACGCCAAGGCGATGGCGGACGCGGACCTGACACGCCATCGCCTCAATGCCTGCGGCTATTCGCTGGGCGCCCATTTCACGCCGTGCTGGATGGACAAGCCGATGTTCTACGCCGGCAATACGGCTCCGGTCGAGCCGAACATGACGCTGTTCGCCCACATGATCATCGCCGATTCCGAGAGCGGCACGGCGATGACCCTCGGCCAGACCTACCTGACCACCGACGGTGCGCCGCAATGCCTTTCGCGCCACAAGCTTGATTTGATCGTCGGTTAGGTTAAAGGCTTGATGCGCTTCGCCTCGAAACGAAAAAGAATAAGGGAAGTGGCTGCATGACGGGAACACTGCCTCGGCTCGCCGGACTTGCATGCCTCCTCGTTCTCACTGCCGCCTGCACCGGGCCCGACAAGGTGCTCGACCTCGACGAACCGCAGGACCCTGATAAGGCGGCCGCCCAGGCCCGTTTCCCCGATCTCGATAATCCGCAATCCGCTCCCGGCGCCGTTGCCGCACTGAACAGGCCGACCGCAGCGCCCGAAATCGCGCGTGTCCACTTCGCGCCCGTCGTCGGCGTTTCCATCGACAAGGCGGAGCCGCTGTCGAAACGGCTGGGCCCGGTCGGCAGCGCCAATGGCGTTCGCCTCGTTCCCGCCGATGCCGGCGAAGTCACGCACGAAATCAAGGGCTACTTCTCCGCATTTTCCGAAAACGGCACCACGACCGTGGTCCATGTCTGGGACGTCATCACGCCGAGCGGCCAGCGCGTCCACCGTATCCAGGGCCAGGAAACCGTGCAGGGCGCGACGCCCGATCCCTGGGCCTCGGTCACGCCCGCGACAATGGAAGCGATTGCCGATAATGTCATCGCCGCCTATGCCGCGTGGCTGAAGAGCGGCGCCTGAAGCGTGGCGTTCCGAAAGTTTTACGGTGCGAAATCGGCTTTGTGCCTTGCAATAGGGGGCAAGGACTGTAAAACCCGCGCCAAGTTATCCACAGCATGCACCGGCAGGGCGCAATGAAACTCTTCGCTGGCAATTCCAATCGCCAACTCGCTGAATCCGTTGCAAAATACCTGGGTGTGAGCGTGGGTCGGGCAAGCGTCCGCCGCTTTGCCGACGAGGAAATCTTCGTCGAGATCCATGAAAACGTCCGCGGCGAGGACGTTTTCATCCTGCAATCGACCTCCTACCCGGCCAACGATCACCTGATGGAACTGCTCATCATGATCGATGCCTTCCGCCGTTCCTCTGCGCGCCGCATCACTGCGGTGCTGCCCTATTTCGGCTATGCCCGCCAGGACCGCCGCACCTCCGGCCGCACGCCGATCTCGGCCAAACTGGTCGCCAACCTGATCACCCGCGCCGGCGCCGACCGCGTGCTCACACTCGACCTTCATGCCGGCCAGATCCAGGGCTTCTTCGACATTCCGACCGACAATCTCTACGCCGTGCCGGTCATGGCGCGCGATATCCGCGCCCGCTACAAGGACCTGTCCAGCGTCATCGTCGTCTCGCCCGACGTCGGCGGCGTGGTGCGCGCCCGCGCCCTGTCGAAACGGCTCAACGACACGCTGCTCGCCATCGTCGACAAGCGTCGCGAGAAGCCCGGCGAGTCCGAGGTCATGAACGTGATCGGCGACATCAAGGACAAGGATTGTTTCCTGATCGACGACATCATCGATTCCGGCGGCACGCTGTGCAACGCCGCCGAGGCGCTGCTGGAAAAGGGTGCAAAAAGCGTCACCGCCTACATCACCCATGGCGTGCTTTCCGGCGGCGCGGTCAACCGCATCATGGATTCCAAGCTGACGGAACTGGTTATCACCGATTCCATCCAGCCGACGGCGGCCGTCGAATCCGCGCCCAATATCCGCGTCCTGTCGATCACCGACCTGATCGGCGAGGCCATCGCCCGCACCTCGCACGAGCAATCCGTCTCCTCCCTGTTCGACTGATCAGCCGGCGGCCTGAACGGCCAGTCCGGCAAGCGCCGCCACTGCAAGCACGGCCATCATGTTCGCCCTGAAACGGATCAGCGCCACGCCCGCGCCGAGCGCGATGGCCAGCGCCGCGAGGTCCAATCCGGCCACGTCCGGTTGCGGCAGGTAAAACGGCCCGATTGCCGTTTCCCGGTAGTCGCCGAAAAGGACATGCAGGCCGAACCACAATGCCAGATTGGCGATCACCCCGACTATCGCCGCGGTAATCGTCGACAGGCCGGCTGCCAGCCAGCGCACATGACGCAGCCGCTCGACAAAAGGCGCGCCGGCGAAGATCCACAAAAAGCACGGCGCGAAGGTGAAGAAGGCGGCGATCAGCCCGCCCGTCAGGCCGCCGGCGAGATAGCCGACGAAAACCAGCACCAGCACCAGCGGCCCGAGCGTGGTTTCGGCAAGCCCCAGACCGGCCAGCATCTCGTCCGGTGTCAGCCAGCCATGCAGCTCCACCGCCTGCTGGCCGACATAGGCGAGCACCGCATAGGCGCCGCCGAAGGTGACGACCGCCGTCTTGGAGAAGAACAGCGCCGCATCGGCATAAACGTGGCCGCGCCCGAACGCCGCCACCAGCACGGCGAGCGGCGCCAGCCAGACCGCGATCCATATCGCCGTCGTGCGCAGCGCAGCGCCGTGGCTGGTACGCGCCGGCAGTACGTCGGCATCCGCATCCCCCTCCGCACCGAGCATGTCCGGCGCCAGCCGCGCCAGCGCGATGCCGGTCAGCCCCGCGCCGATCACGATCAGCGGAAACGGCGCCTTGAGCAGGGCGATGGCGATGAAGGCCGCCGCCGCGACCGACACCATCGTCCGGCTTTGCAGCGCTTTCTTCGAGACATTGACCAGCGCCCCGGCGACCACGGCCAGCACCGCCGCCTTCAGCCCGTAGAGCAATCCGGCGACCGCCGGCACTTCGCCATGGGAGACGAACACCGCGGCCAGCGCCAGCATCATGACGAGGCCCGGCAGGATGAACAGCAGTCCGGCGATCAGCCCGCCGCGCACGCCGTTGAGCAGCCAGCCGGCATAGGTGGCAAGCTGCATCGCCTCCGGCCCCGGCAGCAGCATGCAGAAATTGAGCGCATGCAGGAACTGCGATTCCGTCAGCCATTTCTTCTCCTCGACGAGGATGCGGTGCATCACGCCGATCTGCGCCGCCGGCCCGCCGAAGGACAGAAGCCCGATGCGCGCGAAGGCATGCGCCGCCTCTCTTTGGCCGGCCGCCGGTCCGGTGTCTGTCGCGGGGTGTTCTGTCATGACGCGGCTGTCGCCGCGCCATGTAACATGGCGCATGTCATCGCGGTCACCAGTCAATCGGCTTGCCGTCGCGAAAGAAACCGCCTGTCGGGCCGTCTTGCGGCAGCGTCGCCGCCCAGACGATGCCTTGCGCGCCCTCCGGGATCGGCCGGCCGCCGCCGCCCATGTCGGTTGCCACCCAGCCGGGACACACCGCGTTGACGAGGATGCCGTCGCCGCGCAGCTCGTTCGCCAGCATCAGCGTCAGCCCGTTCAAGGCGATCTTCGACAGGCAATAGGCCGGCGTCTCGCCGTTCATCGACGAAAGCTGGCCGGACATGCTCGACACGTTGACGATGCGCCCCGCCGGCGACTGCCTGAGCAGCGGCAGCAGCGCCACGCTCGCCCGCCACGGCCCGAGCGTGTTCACCGAGAAGGCTTCCTCCGCGATGGCGAAATCCGGCGCACCGACCCGCTGCCAGGTGTCGTAGTGGATGGCCGCGTTGTTGATCAGCCCGTCCAGCGCGCCGAAACGCTTGCCTATATCGCCGGCGGCGCGTTCGATGCTCGCCGCGTCCCCGGTGTCGAGGGAGACGAAATGCGCGTCGAGCCCCGCATCGCGCATCGCCGTTTCCGTTTCCGCGCCTTTCGTCGCGTCGCGGATGCCGAGCAGCACCCGGTGCCCCCGTTCGGCCAGTTGCTTCGCGGTCTCGCGCCCCAGGCCGCGATTTGCGCCGGTGACGAGGAAGGTCGATGTCCGCATGGGTGTCTCCGCAAGAGGCTCCTGTTCGCTGCGAACTTGCCCGACCCGGTGGCCCTCCGGCAAGCATACAGCGCCCCGCCGGCCTTAATCTCCGCTTTTTGCGCTCCGGCTTGCGCCTGTCTGCCGGTTGCGCTATAGGCACCGGCATCCGCGCAGACACCCTTGGAGGCAGCGCGGCGAAGCCGGGCGACCGGCTTTGGTTTTTCTGGGAACAGTAAAACACTCCATATCACGTCCTCGAAAGGATACGCCATGAGCGAAGGTTACGTGCTCACGGCCGAGGCGCGCGAACGGGTCGGTAAGGGGTCCGCCCGGGCTATTCGGCGCAACGGCAAGATTCCCGCTGTCATCTATGGTGACAACAAGGAACCCCTCTCCATCACGCTTCCCTACAAGGAAGTCTCGCTGAAAATCCACGCCGGCGGCTTCATGACCACCGTTGCCGAGATCGAACTCGACGGCAAGAAGCACCGCGTGCTGCCGAAGTCCTATGACCTCGATCCGGTCAAGGATTTCGTCATGCATGTCGACTTCCTGCGCGTTTCGGCCAAGACCGAAGTGACGGTCAACATCCCGGTCCACTTCATCAACGAAGAGATCTGCCCCGGCCTCAAAATGGGCGGCACGCTGAACATCGTGCGCCACGATGTCGAGGTTAACTGCCCGGCCGACAGTATTCCGGACTTCTTCACCATCGATCTCGAAGGCAACGAACTCGGCGATGCGATCAAGATTTCCGCTGTCACGCTTCCGGCGAACGTGAAGCCGACGATCACCGACCGCGACTTCACCATCGCCACCATCGCCGCTCCCGGCGGCGGCGCGAAGGAAGAAGAAGAAGCCGAAACGCCCGAAACCGAGGTTATCGGCGAAGAAAAAGCTGAAGAGGAAGGCGGGGAGGAATAACACCCGCCGCCCGGCGTATCGGAGACGGTTGATCCATGCTTGTCATCGCAGGCCTTGGCAATCCCGGCGCGAAATACGCCAGCAACAGGCACAATATCGGCTTTATGGCGGCGGACGAGATCGTTCGCCGCCATTCGTCTTTCGGCCCCTGGCAGAAGAAGTTCAACGCCGAGATCGCCGAGGGGCGCATCGGCGGCGAGAAGGTTCTGGTCATCAAGCCGCAGACTTTCATGAACAATTCCGGACAGGCCGTCGGCGAAGCGCTTCGCTTCTACAAGCTGGGAACGGATGCGCTGATCGTCCTTTATGACGAACTCGACCTGCAGCCCGGCAAGCTGCGCATCAAGACCGGCGGCGGCTCCGGCGGACATAACGGCATCAAGTCGATCGACGCCCATTGCGGCAAGGACTACCGGCGCGTTCGCATCGGCATCGGCCATCCCGGCGCCAAGGAGCGCGTGCATGGCCATGTGCTCGGCGATTTCGCCAGGGCCGACCGGGAATGGCTCGATCCGCTTCTCGCCGAGATCGCCGACCAGGCCGGCCTGCTCGTCAAGGGCGACGATGCCGGGTTCATGAACAAGATCGCGCTGGCGATGGGAGACACCGAAATGGCCGCGGCGAAGAAGAAACCGACGGCGCAAAAAGCCGGCGACACGAAAAAACAGAGCCATGTCCGCCAGACGCGCCAATCCGCGCCGCAGGTCAAGCCGACCGGCCCGATGGCGGACATGCTGAGCAAGCTACTCGGAAAAAAGGACTGACCTGATGGGTTTCAAATGCGGCATCGTCGGCCTGCCCAATGTCGGCAAGTCGACGCTTTTCAACGCGCTGACCAAGACCGCGGCGGCGCAGGCGGCGAACTATCCCTTCTGCACCATCGAGCCGAACACCGGCGAGGTCGCCGTTCCCGATGACCGCCTGACGAAGATCGCGGCCGCCGCCGGCTCGAAGGAGATCATCCCGACCCGCATCAACTTCGTCGATATCGCCGGCCTGGTGCGCGGCGCGTCGAAGGGCGAAGGCCTCGGCAACCAGTTCCTTGCCAACATCCGCGAGGTCGACGCCATCGTGCATGTGCTGCGCTGTTTCGAGGATGACGACATCACCCATGTCGAGGGCCGCATCGATCCGGTGTCGGACGCCGAGACCGTCGAGACGGAACTGATGCTCGCCGACCTGGAAAGCCTGGAGCGCCGCATCGTGCAGATCCGCAAGCGCGCCACCGGCAAGGACAAGGAGGCGATCACCATCCTGCCCGTCATGGAACAGGCGCTTGCCCTGCTGCAGGATTCCAAGCCTGTCCGGGTCATGCTGGACGGCATCGCCGCCGAGGACCTCGCCATCCTGAAAAGCCTCAATCTGCTGACCTCGAAGCCGGTGCTCTATGTCTGCAACGTCGCTGAAGCCGACGTTGACGGCGGCAACGACTACTCGCGTGCCGTCGATGCGATGGCGCAGGCCCAGGGTGCCCGCACCGTCATCATCTCCGCGGCGATCGAAGCGGAAATCGCCCAGCTCGAAGACGCCGAGGCGCGCGAATACATGGAGGCGATGGGGCTGGAGGAGCCGGGCCTCGACCGGCTGATCCGCGAAGGCTACGGCCTTTTGAACCTGATCACCTTCTTCACCGCCGGCCCGAAGGAAACCCGCGCATGGACCGTGCGCAAGGGCTCCAAGGCGCCGCAGGCCGCCGGTGTCATCCACACCGATTTCGAAAAGGGCTTCATCCGCGCCCAGACGATCGCCTATGACGATTTTGTCTCGCTTGGCGGCGAAGTCCCCGCCAAGGAAGCCGGCAAGGCGCGCGATGAGGGCAAGGAATATGTCGTCCAGGACGGCGACGTGATGCTGTTCAAGTTCAACGTTTGACGCCTCGTCATGCTTGATCCACAACAAGGCCCGCGCATCCCGCGCGGGCTTTTTTGTTGAGATGGACCAGTCGCCGCCATCGCCGGAGAAACTGCGCAGGGTGTTGTCCCTGCCGCTGCTCGTCTTCTACGGCGTCGGCGTGACGGTCGGCGCGGGGATCTTCGCGCTGATCGGCGAGGTTTTGCGGCTGGCGGGCAACGCCGCGCCCTTCAGCTTCCTTCTCGCCGGTGTCATCGCCGGCATGACCGGCCTCTCCTACGCCCTTTTGGTCCGCGTCTTTCCGCGCGCCGGCGGCGAGGCGGTCTTCGTCAATGTCGGTCTCGGCCCGGTTGCCGGGCGGATCGCGGGTCTCGGCGTATCCGTCACCGGGATCATTTCCAGCGCCGTCATCGCGCTGGCATTTGCCGGTTATGCCGGCGTGTTCGTGCCCTTGCCGCCGAAGCTTCTTGCCGTTTCGATAGTCGTCGCGCTGACCGCAATTGCCTGCTGGGGTGTGCTCGAAAGCGTCCTCTTCGCCGCCGTCATCACGTTCGCCGAGACCGGCGTGCTCGCCATCACCGTGCTGTTCGGGCTGCCCCTCGTCGCCGATGCGGTGGCCGCCCTGCCGCAAACCGGCATCGCGCTCGGGCCGGTCAGTGCCGCGGGCCTGCTCGCGGCGACCGTGCTCGCCTTCTTCGCCTTCATCGGCTTCGAGGACATCGAGAACATGGCGGAGGAAACGCGCAATCCGAGGCGCACCGCGCCCCGCGCCATCGCCTGGACGCTCGGCATAACGGTGCTGATCTATGTCGCGGTGTCGGTTGTTTCGGTGCTCGCGCCCGACCGGGCCGCGATTGCCGGATCGTCAGCGCCGATGTCGGTTCTGTTCACCCAGGTCTCGGGGCTGGACGGCCGAGCGGTTGCGGCGGTATCGGCGCTTGCCATGGTCAACGGCATTCTCATTCAGATGGTCATGGCCGCCCGCGTCTTCTACGGCATGTCCAATGAGGGCCTGCTGCCGAGATGGCTGGGCGCCGTTCATCCGGCCCGCAGAACGCCTGTCCGCGCGACACTGCTCGTTGCTGCCGCCATCGTCGTGCTGACCGTTTTCTTTCCGCTGGTCCGGCTGGCCGAGATGACCAGCATGGTCACGCTGACGGTATTCGCCCTCGTCAACCTGTCGCTGTTCGCCATCGGCAGGAAAAGCGGCGATGCCGTGCTACGCCGCTTTCGCTGGTGGGGCATTGCCGCCGCCGCGATCTGCGTCTTGCTGATCGCCTGGCACGCCATCATGGGCGGCGGCGGACATTGACCTGGCGGTTCAGGCCTTTTTCGTGCTGCAGGTGCTGATGCCGAGCAGCGAATAAGGCGGGCACCAGCCAAGCGCGGCGGTCGCCAGAAGCACGACGCCGACGATCAGCGCCAGCCAGCCCCAGATGCCGGCCACGCTACCCATGAAGTAGAGCACCAGCAGGATGATCCCGACGATGCCGCGGATGGCGCGGTCGGCGCCCCCCATATTGGTCTTGAACATGTCACTGTCCTCTCGTTGACCTTTCCGATGATGACAGAAAAGCAGAATACGGCAACGGCTTCAGTGACCATGTCACCGAAACGCCAAGTTTCTCATTCGCCCCCGTCGCTGGCGATCTGCCTCAGGCCGCCGACGGAATCGATCTTCACCGCACCGCGTTCCAGCGAAACGATGCCGCGTCCGGAAAGCGCCTCCAGCCGGCGCGACACGACCTCGCGCGCCGAACCGATGGCCGAGGCGATTTCCGCATGGGTCGCCCTGACTGACCCGTCCTCGCCGGCCTGGCCGAGCAGCCACTGCGCCAGCCGTCGCTCCACCTTCACGAAGGCGACCATTTCCAGGAGATTGGTCATCTCGCCGAGTCGGTCGGCGAACGCCTTGAACACGAAACGGCGGAAATCGCCCGACTGGGTCAGCAGCCGGTCGAAGGTCTCCGGCGGCACGACCACGGCGACAACGTCCGATTCCGTGATCGCCTCGCCGCTATAGGGCTGCGACCCGAGCATGCCCAGCGTCGTCTGCACGCAGGTTTCGCCCGGATCGATAGAGTACAGCAACAACTCGCGCCCGGTTCGGCTGTTCAGATAGACATTGATGCGCCCCGAGATCGTCAGCACGAAACCGGACGGCGTATCGCCCGGCCGGAACAGCACCGTGCCCGCCTTGATCAGCTGCGGCGTGAGCGGTTCGAGTGCGGCGCGCGATTGCGTGTCGAGAACCGCGGCATAAGGCGTGCCGGTGATCCAGGATGTCACGTCGGCCGCCCTTTCCGCTGTTTGACCGTCCTGTGCCGCGCCGCCTTCAATCGCCCTCGAACTCGACCAGCGTGCGCACCGGCACGCCGAGCGCCTCGATCTTCTTGCGCCCGCCGAGATCCGGCAGGTCGATCACGAAACACGCCGCCACGACTTCCGCGCCCATCTGCTGCAACAGCTTGACCGCACCTTCCGCGGTGCCGCCGGTAGCGATCAGGTCGTCGACCAGGATGACGCGTTCGCCGGTCTTCACCGCGTCCTTGTGCATCTCCATTTCGTCGACGCCGTATTCCAGGCTGTAGGCGATGCGCACCGTCTCATGCGGCAGCTTGCCTTTCTTGCGGATCGGCACGAACCCTGCGGAAAGCTGGTGCGACATCGCCCCGCCGAGGATAAAGCCCCGCGCCTCGACGCCGGCGATCTTGTCGATCTTGGTGCCGGCATAGGGATGCACCAGCTCGTCGACCGAGCGGCGAAAGGCCCGCGCATCGCCTAGCAGGGTGGTGATGTCGCGGAACATGACGCCGGGCTTGGGATAGTCCGGGATCGTGCGAATGGCCGCTTCGAGGTTCTCACGCAATGTCATCGATGTCTGTCCTTTGCACTGCCGCAACGGTGCGGATCATGTCTGTGTGCCGATCAAAAGAAAAGGGCGCTTGAGCGCCCTTTCGATGGTCCAGGTTTTCCCGCGGACGGTCAGTGCTCGACGCGCGACCAGACCTGCCGCTTGGCGATGTAGAGGAACGCCGAGAACAGCACGAGGAAAATCATCACGCGGAAACCCATTTCCTTGCGCTCGACCAGATGCGGTTCGGCGGCCCACATCAGGAAGGCGGCAACGTCCTGCGCTTCCTGCTCGATGGTTGCCGGCGTACCGTCGTCGAACTCGACATCGTCGCCGTAAAGCGGCGGCGCCATCGCCAGCGCGGCGCCGCTGATGAAATACGGGTTGTAGTAGAGACCGTCCTGCACCTCGACATGCGCCGGAACCTCGTCCTCGTAGCCGGTCAGCAGCGAGTAGATATAGTCCGGACCGCCTTCGGCGTACTGGGTGAAGATGTCGAAGACGAACAGCGGGAAGCCGCGCTCGACGCCGCGCGCCTTGGCGATCAGCGACAGGTCTGGCGGCACGGCGCCGTTGTTGGACGCCGCGGCCTGGTTGGCGTTCTCGTACGGGCTCGGGAAATAATCCGAGGCGATCGCCGTACGGGTGAACATCTCGCCGTCCTGGTTCGGGCCGTCCTCCACCTCGTAATTGGCGGCGAATGCCTTCACCTGCTCTTCCGTGTAGCCGAGCTCTTCCAGGTTGCGGAACGCCACCAGCTCCAGCGAGTGGCAGGCCGCGCAGACATTGGCGTAGACCTTGAGGCCGCGCTGCAGTTGCGCCTTGTCGTATTTACCGAACGGGCCCGCGAAGCTCCAGTCGAGCTCATGCGGCTTGTGCATCGGATAGTGCACGGTGTGCTCCGCTTCCTCCTCGGCGCCGAGCGCGCCGGGAATGGCAAGCGTCAGCGCAAGGGCCGCGGCACCGATCTTGGCAATGATGTTTTTCATTGTTCTTTTCCCGTGTGTTTGGGCGAAACGCCTCAACCCCTCGTTTCCGGCGAAGCCGCCGCGGTGCCGGATACCTGCTGCGCCCCGTTTTTCTCCAGGACGGCCTCGGTGATCGAGTTCGGCAGGCGCCGCGGCGTTTCAATCAGGCCGAGCAGCGGCAGGATGATCAGGAAGAAGCCGAAATAATAGGCGGTTCCGATCTGGGCGAGCGTCGTGTAGACGCCTTCCGCCGGCTTGGCGCCGAGCCAGCCGAGCAGCACGGCGTCGGCGACGAAGATCCAGAAGAACAGCTTGTACCACGGGCGGTAGACCGCCGAGCGGACCTTCGACGTGTCGAGCCACGGCAGCACGAACAGCACCGCGATCGAACCGAACATGGCGAGCACGCCGCCGAGCTTGGAGTCGATCGGACCGATGTTGAAGGTGATGGCGCGCAGGATCGCGTAGAACGGCAGGAAGTACCATTCGGGCACGATATGCGCCGGCGTCACCAGCGGATTGGCCTCGGTGTAGTTGTCCGGGTGGCCGAGATAGTTCGGGATGTAGAAGATGAAGTAGGCGAAGATCGCGAAGAACACCATCATCGCGAACGCGTCCTTGATGGTCGCGTACGGCGTGAACGCCAAGGTGTCGGTCTTCGACTTCACCTCGATACCCGTCGGATTCGTCTGCCCCGTCACATGCAGCGCCCACACATGCAGGACGACGACGCCCGCGATCATGAAGGGCAGCAGGTAGTGCAGCGAGAAGAAGCGGTTCAGCGTCGGTTCGCCGACGGCGTAGCCGCCGAGCAGGAACTGCTGGATCCACTCGCCGACCAGCGGGAACGCGGTGAAGAAGCCGGTGATCACCGTCGCGCCCCAGAAGGACATCTGGCCCCACGGCAGCACGTAGCCCATGAAGCCCGTCGCCATCATCAGGAGGTAGATGATGCAGCCCAGGATCCACAGCAATTCGCGCGGCGCCTTGTAGGAGCCGTAATACATGCCGCGGAAGATGTGCAGATAGACCGCGACGAAGAAGAACGATGCGCCGTTGGCGTGCATGTAGCGCAACAGCCAGCCGGAGTTCACGTCGCGCATGATGCCTTCCACGCTCGAAAATGCGAGCTCCGTGGAAGAGACATAGTGCATGGCGAGCACGATGCCGGTGAGGATCTGCGACACGAGCATCAGCGAAAGGATTCCGCCGAAGGTGTACGCATAATTCAGGTTTCGCGGCACCGGATAGGCGACGAAGGAATCATACATCAGCCGCGGCAGCGGCATGCGCGCATCGATCCATTTGCCGATGCCGGAGGTCGGCGTGTATGTGCCGTGATGTTCGAGTGTGCTCATGCTCAGGCCTCTGCGGTGTCAGTGCCGATGATAAGGGTGCTCTCGCTGGCGAACACATGCGGCGGGCGCGGCAGGTTGATCGCAGCGGGACCGCGCAGAATGCGGCCGGTCATGTCGAAGATCGAACCGTGGCACGGGCAGGCCCAGCCTTCCGGCGCGTTCTCGACGGTTTTCGGAATGCAGCCGAGATGGGTGCAGTTGGCCGAAACGACAATCCAGCCGGCGGCGTCGCCGCCCTCGACATTGTCGATGCGTTCGGCCGACGGCTGCCAGTCCTTCATGTCGCCCTCGCCCAGTTCGCCGGCGGCAGCAATCTCTTCATCGGTCAGGCGGCGCACGAAATACGGCTTTCCGCGCCAGGTCACGATGATGACGCCGCCCGGCTCGATGCTGGAAACGTCGATCTCGACCGGCTCGCCGGCCGCGCGGACGGCAGCATCCGGCTGCATCTGGTCGATGAATGGCCAAGCCAGGCCGGCAGCACCGACGACGCCGAGCATGCCCGAGGCGATGTAGATGAAATCGCGGCGTGTCGGTTCGTCGGAAGTGATTGTTTGTTCGCTCACAGGAGCCTTCCTTTCAGGTACAGTCACTGTGACGGCAACCGGTTCGGCGAACAGTTGAGTCGCCCGCGCCCGTAGCCGTGTCCCCGCGATCCAATATTTCGGATAAAGGCGCTTGTCCAGCCTCGACCATGGAATGATGGCAAACTGTCGCGCAGGAATGCTGCCAGGAGGAAACCCTACTCCGCGGCTTCCCCAAGGGCGAGAAAACCGCCCGACTGGCGCGCCCACAGCCGTGCGTAAAGCCCGCCGGGCTTTTTGATCAGTTCGGCATGCTTGCCCGTTTCGACGATCCGGCCCTTGTCCATGACGATCAGCCGGTCCATCGCGGCGATTGTGGACAACCTGTGGGCGATTGCGACGACGGTTTTTCCGGCCATCAATCCCTGCAGGTTTTCCTGGATCGCCGCCTCGATATCGGAATCGAGCGCCGACGTCGCCTCGTCGAGGATCAGCACCGGCGCGTCCTTCAGCATGACACGCGCGATGGCCACGCGCTGCCGTTGCCCGCCGGACAGCTTGATGCCGCGTTCGCCGACATGGGCGTCGTAGCCGCGCCGGCCTTTCTGGTCCTCGACGCCGAGGATGAAGTCATGCGCATGCGCCTTTTTCGCCGCCTCGGCGATCTGCGCCTCGCTTGCGCCGGGCCGGCCATAGGCGATGTTGTCGCGCAGCGACCGGTGCATCAGTGACGGCTCCTGGCTGACCACGCCGAACTGGTCGCGCAGCGACGCCTGCGTCACGTCGCGGATATCGTGTCCGTCGACGAGAATCCGCCCGCCCTCCACGTCGAACAGACGCAGCAGGAGGTTGACGAAAGTGGACTTGCCGGCGCCCGACGGGCCGACAAGGCCGACCTTCTCGCCGGGCTGGATTTCCACCGTCAGCCCGTTGAAAAGCTCGCCGGATTTCTTCCCGTAGTGAAACACCACGTCGTCGAAACGGATGCGGCCGGAGGAGCGCGGCATGTCCACCGCGTCCGGCTTGTCGCGAATCGCCGGCACGACGGAGATGGTCTCGGTGGCGTCCTGCACCGTCGAATAGGCGCGGATCAGCCCGTTGATGTTGAACATCATCCAGCCGGACATCTGGTTGAGCCGGAAGACGAGCCCCATCGTCGCCGCGATGGCGCCTGTCGAGATCGCCCCGTTCGTCCACGACGCGATGGCCAGCGCGCCGACCGCCGTCATCATGAAGCCGTTCAGCAGCGCCACGGAGGCGCGCACCGTCGTGATCATGCGGGTCAGGCGTGTGACCGCGCTCAGATAGTTGGTCAGCGCGTCGCGAATGCCGCCATGCTCGCGCCGGCCGCTGTCGAACAGCTTCACCGAAAGGATGTTGGTGAAGATGTCGACCATGCGGCCGTTCAGGACGGCGCGCTCATTGGCGTTCTCGCGGCCCGCCCGGCGCAGCCGCGGCAGCAGGAAGCGGATGATCGCGGCATAGCCGAAGCCCCAGACCGCGACCACGATCCCCATGCGCCAGTCGAGCGTCGTCAGGATCGTGCCCGCGAGGATCACGAAGGTCAGGAACGACCACAGCGCCTGCAGCGAGGTGACGATGAAATCGCCGGTCGATTCGCCCGCCTGCATGATCTTGGTTGCGATCCGGCCGGCGAAATCGTTCTGGTAGAACGTGTAGGGCTGTTCGATCACCCGGCGGAACGACTGCCAGCGGATCATCGTGTAGAAGCGCGGCACGATCACCTGCTGCTCGATCACCGCCGCGCCGATCATCACCACGGCGCGCACCACCAGCAGCAGAAGCGCCAGCCCCAGGAGCTGATGCCAGTGATCCTGCAACAGCGTCGCCGGAGTGGAACCGTCGAGAATGTCGATCAGCCAGCCGACCGACCAGTAGAGCGCCGCGTCCACTGCGCCGACCAGGCCGCCGACGAGCAGCAGAATGATGAACGGCCAGCGCGCCTGGTTGGCGAAATAGAGAATGAATCCCCACGCCGTCTGCGGCAGCAGTTGGCGATCGGTATCGTGGAACGGCTCGACGAAGCGTTCCACCCGGTTCCACACCGGGTGGTCCATGTTGCGATAGCGCGATTCCGGCTCCTGTCCCGGCCTGAAGCGATTACTCATTCCGCGGCAACCGCCTCCCCTGCGTCGATGAACCCGCCGGACTGGCGCGCCCACAGCTGGGCATACAGGCCGTCCGACTTGGCCAGTTCGTCATGCGTGCCTTCCTCGACGATCTGCCCCTTGTCGAGAACCACCAGCCGGTCGAGGCTGGAGATCGTCGACAGCCGGTGCGCGATCGCGATCACCGTCTTGCCCTCCATCAGGGCATTGAGGTTTTCCTGGATCGCCGACTCGACTTCCGAATCGAGCGCGGAGGTCGCCTCGTCGAGCACCAGGATCGGCGCGTTCTTCAGGAAGACGCGCGCGATCGCGATGCGCTGGCGCTGGCCGCCCGACAGCTTGACGCCGCGCTCGCCGACATGCGCGTCGTAGCCGGTGCGCCCCTGCAGATCGACAAGGCCGGCGATATAATCATGCGCGTTGGCCCGCTTGGCCGCGGCGATGATGTCTTCCTCGCTCGCGTCCGGCTTGCCGTAGGCGATGTTGTCGCGCACCGAGCGGTGCAAGAGCGACGTGTCCTGCGTCACGACGCCGATCTGCGAGCGCAGCGAATCCTGCGTCACGTCGGCGATGTCCTGACCGTCGATCATGATCCGCCCGCCTTCCAGGTCGTAGAGGCGCAGCAGCACGTTCATCAGCGTCGACTTGCCGGCGCCCGACCGGCCGACAAGGCCGACCTTCTCGCCCGGCTTGACCGTCAGGCTCAGATCCTCGATCACGCCGCCTTCCTTGCCGTAGTGGAAGCGGATGTTCTGAAATTCGATCTGTCCTTTGGGAACGGTAAGCGTCTTCGCGCCCGGCTTGTCCTGAACGGCGCGCGGCCGTGCGATCGTGCCCATGCCGTCCTCGGCCATGCCGATATTCTCGAACAGCCCGGCCAGTTCCCACATTACCCAGTGCGCCATGCCTTCCAGCCTGAGCACCAGCCCGACCGACACCGCCAGCGCGCCGACCGAGGCCGATCCGGCGAGCCACGACGCGATGCCGATCGCCCCGACGGCAAACAGCAGCAGCGAGTTCGAGATATCGAGCCCGGTGTTCAGCTTGGTCACCATCCGCATCTGCGGATGTACCGTCTGCAGGAAGTCGTTCATCGCCTCGCGGGCATAGCTTTCCTCACGGCCCGCATGCGCGAACAATTTGACCGTCATGATGTTGGTGTAGCTGTCGACGACGCGGCCCGTCATGGTCGAGCGCGCATTCGACTGCACTTCCGAGATCGCCCGCATCTTGGGCAGGAAGTAGCGCAGCAGCCCGACATAGAACACCAGCCAGACGACGAACGGGATCATCATCCAGAAATCGAGCGCGCCGACGAGGATGAGCGCCCCGGCGAAATAGACCGCGACATAGATAAACACGTCGAGAATCTTGACGACGCTCTCGCGCACGCCGAGCGCCGTCTGCATCATCTTCGTCGCCACCCGGCCCGCGAACTCGTCCTGGTAGAAGGCGAAGCTCTGGCCGAGCAGGTAACGGTGCGCCTTCCAGCGGATCACCATCGGGTAATTGCCGAACACGGTCTGGTGCATCACCATCGTGTGCAGCACGCTTAAGCCCGGCAGCAGCAGCAGGATCACCGCGCCCATGCCGACAAGCGTCCAGCCCTCGTCGGCAAGGAAGGTCGCCCTGTCGGCATTGGCCAGCCAGTCGACGACATTGCCGAGAAAGCCGAACAAAGCCACCTGCAGCCCGGCAATCAGCGCGATCAGCACCGATGTGACGGCGAGCCAGGGCCAGATGCCCTTGGTGTAGTGCCAGCAGAACGCCAGAAGGGTCGCCGGCGGCTGATCGGGAGCCTCGGCTGGAAAGGGATCGATACGTTTTTCAAACCACGAAAGCATGGCGAACCTCTTGGGGGTCAATATGGTGTCCGATCGCGGATCGGCGAATGGAAATGGCGCCGTAAAGCGCAAAACGGCATGTCGGGTCCGGGGCCGGCGGAACCGGGCATACGGACGCGAAAACAGTGAACTCAGAGCAATGGGTCATGACCGAAATCCGTTCTGGTGGAACCAAAACCGGCGGTCACGAAAGAATGTACAGGCTGTGTTCGAACCGCTGGCTTGTCAGGCGTGGGAGACGCTGGGCGCCCATGGGCGCAGCAAATCGCCTGTCGGGAGCGCGACATTTATGTGCATTGGAATGTATTCCATAGTCGCCTCCTTGGCTTGCGGTTGACCGGAGCTTCTTATACCGACCGGCCTGTAACGACAAGCGCGGATCGGTAACAAACCGTAACTCCTGCCAGCAACTGACGCCCGATGACCGGTAATCCGACAATCGAAATCGCCCTCTACCAGCCGGACATTCCCGGAAATACAGGCACGATACTTCGCCTCGCCGCCTGCCTCGGCGCGGTCGTCCATGTCATCGAGCCGGCGGGCTTCGATCTGTCCGACCGGGCATTGAAACGCGCCGGCATGGATTACCTGGAGACGGCCGCGCTGCGCCGCCATTTGAACTGGCTGGAATTCGAATCGTGGCGCGCGGCGGAGGAAAAGCGCCTCGTCCTGCTGACGACGAAAGCCGAAACGCCCTACACGGCGCACGCATTCGAGCCGCGCGATATCCTGCTGTTCGGACGCGAGAGCGCCGGCGTGCCGGACACGGTACACGAAGCGGCGGATGCCCGCCTGACGATCCCGATGGCCGAGGGCGCGCGCTCGATCAATCTCGCTTTGTCGGTGGCGATGGTCGCCGGCGAGGCCATGCGGCAGATCGTTTGGAGGTAGCCTTGAACGGCCTGCTTGCACTTACCGACATATGTCGGTAAGTGCCTCGACATGCGGACACGTCTTTCTCGAAACCAGCGCAGGTCGGACATTCTCCGCGAAGCGAAACGACTTTTCCTGGAACGGGGCCATGCCGGCACCGAGATGGAGGACATCCGCCTGGCCTGCGGGATCTCGCGCGGCGGGCTGTATCACCATTTTGCCAACAGGCGCGCGATCCTCGACGCGATCGTCGCGGACGAGATTGCCGAGCTTGCCGGCATCCTTGACGAAACGGACGCTTCTCCGCTTCCGCTAATGCTCCGGGCGGGCGCGAGTCATCTCGGCAACTCTCCGGGCGTGCTCGCGGGCCTGAGGTCCGCGGAGGAACGGCAGGATTACCTTTCCGGCCTTGAGCAGGCCATCACCAAGGTACTGAGCCCGGTTCTGCGTGAGCGGCTCGCGCCCTTCGTCCGACCCGGCGTCGATCCGGATCATGTCGCCGAACTCTTCCTGACGATCAATACGCATATCAACCGCCACGTGATCCTCGGCAACTGGACCGAAGCGAAGGCGGCAGGCTTTGCGGCGACAGCGCTCGGCGTGCTCACTTCCCTGCTGCACGATCCCTTCGAACTCGATCCGGTCATTGCAGACCTCAAGAAGCGCTCGACGCCATGACACTCGTTCCGTACCTCGCCTTGACCTTCGCCATCTCGCTTGCAGGCTTTGCGTGCATTTTCTTCATCCCGGCGGCACGGAGCCCTGAAAGCGCGACCGGATTGCCGTTCTGGATCGTCATGGTGTGGGGGCCGTCGCTGGCCGCGATCATCCTGAGCGTTCGCAGCGGCGAAGCGGCAGCGCTGCTCGGCCGCACTGTAAAACTCGCGACGGTACCCCCGGACGTCTGGGCGCTGGTCCTCGCTCCCCTGTTGCTCCTGTTCCTGATCCGCCCCCTCGCTGCGGACGAAGCCGAGCCGCTGGGCGTCGGGCTCATTGTCCTGATGGTCGGTTTCAACCTCGTCCTTGGCCCGCTTGGAGAAGAACTCGGCTGGCGCGGTGTCATGCAGGAACATCTCAACCAGCACCTCGGATGGCTGGAAGCCTCGTTGGTTGTCGGCCTGGTCTGGCTGGCTTGGCATCTGCCGCTCTGGGCGATCGACTCACCGCACTCGAAGATATCGCTGCCGCTTTTCGCGGCGCATTGCATGTTTTACTCGGTGATTATCGGCGGCGCCTACACGCTGTCGGGTGGCTCGATCCTTCCGGCCATTCTCCTGCACCTGACGGTGAACCTGGCATCGAACCTTGCCGCCTTTGTAGGTTTCCGCGATCCGAATGCGTGGTTTGGCGCAAGTCTTGTGCCGTACGGCGTCCTCGCAGTCGGCACAGTCCTGCTTGTGCATGCCAGAACAGGGCAGATCGGACTCGGCTGGCTGTCATCTCTTCGATGACCCTGCCGCAACAGTATCCAGGCCGGCCTTACGCCGCCTTCCGGCGCGGTCGTGCATGTCATCGAACCGGCGGGCTTCGACCTGTCCGACCGGGCATTGAAACGCGCCGGCGTGCCGGACACGGTACACGAAGCGGCGGATGCCCGCCTGACGATCCCGATGGCCGAGGGCGCGCGCTCGATCAATCTCGCTTTGTCGGTGGCGATGGTCGCCGGCGAAGCCATGCGGCAGATCGGGTGGGGCTGAGGCAACCCCTTGGCATGGAAGCCGACCTGGTTTTCAACCGGCCGCAGAATTTTTCACGCCTGCGGCCGGTTGAAGCGCGTTGGATACCCGTTGTCCGCGGTTACCGCGCCGCCCATTCCGGTCAAATGCGGCTCGATGCGATTTGCAGGCGGGTTACTCGTCCAGCCTGTCGTCTTTCAGGAGGTCCCAGGCAAGCGCATATCCGTCGATCGGACCGGCGGCCTGGCCCGGCGCCCAGGGCTTTTCGTGCCCTGAGACCAGGTGGCCGAGCATCTCGTAGAATACGAGGCTGACCTCTTTTCCGCCTTTGCAGTTCTGATACTCGTACTCGGTGACGCCCTCGGCGAGTTCGGTCGCGACCGGATCGGGGTCGCACCCGCTGAATTCGACCCAGCGCTTCAGGGCCGTTTCACCGGAATAGGCCCAGCTCGTGCCCTCTACCGGCGCTTTGACATAAATGGGTTTGGGATCGTCGCCCGCGGTCTTGAAAGGCGACTCGCCCGGCGGTTCCGATGCCCAGACATTGACCGGGTCCCACTTGCCGTGGATGGCCTGAACGGCGATCGGTCTTTCCGGCGCGCATTCCTCAGCGTAAGGCAAGCCGAGATCCTTGTCGCTTGCCTTGGGGAACCGGAGCCCCGACAGCGCGACGACCGAGGCGATCCGGTCGCTCATGTCACAAGCCAGCTGCGATGCCATCCGCGCGCCGCCCGAGAAACCCATCGCATAGATCCGGTTCGTGTCGATGCACGTCTTTTCGATGACCTGATCGATGGCCTTGCCGATGAATTCGACATCGTCGCGGAATTTGGCCGTCGGGTCTCCGTCCTCTTCGGACGCGGCCTTGGATGTCCCGGATGTAAATGCGGGGACGCCGGGCACATTCCAGGTCCATCCGGAATACAGCGGACCGACCACCCCGGTCGGAGCCAGCAGGACAAAACCTTCTTCGTCCGCAAGCGGCGCGATGTCCTTGATATCGTCGACGCCCTTGGAGCCTGAAGGATGCAAATCGATCACAAGCGGAGCCGGTTTTCCCAAGGCCGATTCCGGCACATAGGCAAGTACCGTATATGGTCCGACACCGAGCGCGATAATACCGGATTCAACATCCGAACCGCACCCGTCGGCGGCGGCCGGATTTGCCGAACAGATATGCGCAGCCATTGCCGCCATACCTAAGACGAGAGAATACCTCGTTGAAGTCATTTGCTTACCCCCCCTTGTTCGACTTGCCGTCCATCGGCAAGACATTTTGTTATATCTAAGATTCACTTTTTTATCGTTTGGTAAATTCTTATCGTTTGGTAAGATTTTGTCAAACGGGCGCAATTGCAACAACTTTGCGGCAGATCCAGGTCCGGTCTTTTCGGGCCGACCTGCACTGAAACTGTACTTCCGAATGGAAGATCAAATCGCGGCGCGGCGCCCTGTTCATTGGCGATGATCGCCGGTGGGGCCATGCGGCAACTCGCCTGGCGATCCCGCTCCGGCTCAAACCGCCTTTGGCGCGGATTTATTGCGCATGGCCATCCCGTCGCGCATGTTCAGCGCGAGCAGGACGATGTTCGACGCTCCGGCGATCAGTTCGATGCCCTGCACCGTCATGAAAGCGTTGTCGAATTCGCCCTGCCCCGCCTTCATCGCCAGGAAGACCGCGCTCGGCACGAGCACGATTATGCCCGTCGCCGCGATGATCTTCATCCGCGCCTTCTTGCGCGCGACGACCGGGCTTTTCCATTTCGCGCCGAGCGAGAAGCCGGTGCTGCCGGCCGCCGCCATCGCCGGGACCAGCACGGCAAGCCCGTAGAGAACCACCATCTTCACCGCCGCGATCTGCTGCGGCGAACCGAACAGCTCGCTGGCGACGGTCGATGTCCAGAAGGCGAGGATGGTCAGCAGCGCGACTGCGCCGGAAATGGCGTGGATTCGTTTTGTCATGTCAGCCTCCATTTAAATAGCGTGCTATCTAAATAGGATTGAATAGCCTGCTATGCAATGCTACTTTTCGGCATGGAGTTCAAAAAGGACGAGTCGGCGGGCTATCTCGCCAACCACATGGCGCGGCTCTTCGCGACCGCGCTGCATGACCGGATCAGGCCGCTCGGCCTCGCCCCGGCGCAGTTCATGACGCTGCTGGAACTGTGGGACGAGGACGGACTGACCCAAAAGGACCTCGTTCGGCGCCTCGATGTCGAACAGGCGACGATGGCCAACACGCTGAAGCGCATGGAGCGCGACCGGCTGATCACCCGGCACGAAAATCCCGACGACCGGCGCGCCCAGCTGATCCGCCTGACACGGAAGGCAAAGGATTTGCGCGACGACGCCACCGCCGCCGCAATGGCCGTCAACGAGACGGCGCTGGCCGGTTTCTCCGCGGAAGAGCGCAAGGCGTTCGTCGCCATGATGGCCCGCGCCATCGGCGCGCTGAACGATTAGCCCGCTCGCTTTCGCGCATTGCGCGAGGGATCGACATGAGGCAACTTTGCGGTCTCCACGCCGAAGATACAGAACGGGCATTGCCTGAAACCATGCGCATCAGCCTTCTCGGAGTATTAGGATATTTCGTCGGCGGGCGCTGGACGACCTGGGGCGGGCGGAAAAGAATCGCGGCAAAGCAACTCCGCAGCCTGCGGAGGCTCGTCGAAAAGGCGCAGCGCGACTCTCCCCTGTTTCACCGGCTCTACGCGGATCTGCCGCCGTCGAGCGAAATCGAACTGCGCGACTTGCCGGTGACCCGCAAGCCCGATCTCATGCGGGAATTCGACGACTGGCTGACAATTCGTTCACTTCCGCTCGAAAGGGCGCGCGAACATCTCCGCGATATCGGCAATGTTGGCGTGCCCATCGACGATGTCGCCCTTTTCCAGACCTCCGGGACATCGGGGGAACCGGCAATCATCGCGCTGCCCTCGTCATTTGTGGAGTATTACTTCGGGATCATGATGGCGCGCCTCGAACGGTACCATTGGAAGCTCATCGGGGACGTTCGCAAGCGCGGCGTCAGGGTGACGATCACCGGCGGGAACGGCCATTTCGCCGGAAACGGCTTCAACAAATTGGTGCATCGGGTGAAACCGGCACTGGCGCGGGGGTTGGGCCTGAACTTCATCGAGGCCGAACAGCCGATCGATCGGCTCGTCGATAGTCTGAACGCGATCCCGAACGTCGCCTGGATCGTGACCTATCCCAGCATGCTGACCATCCTCGCCAGGGAAAAGGAGGCCGGGCGGCTACGGACCGCGCCTGCGCTCTTCAGTGTCGGGGGCGAGACGCTCACGAATGATCTTCGCGAGCGTGTCGGGCGGGCCTTTCCCTCCCTGAAATACGGCATTGCCGATTTCTACGGGTGCACCGAGTGCCTGGCGCTTTCGTTCGAATGCAGCCACGGACGCAAGCACGTGAACGAAGACTGGGTGATCCTCGAAGCGGTCGACGAGGCGATGCGCCCCGTCCCGGACGGCACGCTGTCGGCGAGCGCGTTGCTGACGGTGCTCGCCAACGATGTTCAGCCCTTCATCCGATACGATCTCGGCGACTGCGTTCGTTTCCACACGGACCCCTGCCCCTGTGGATCGCCCTATCGCAGTTTGGAGGTGGAAGGGCGCGAGGCGACGCTCGTTCACGTGGGCGAAGTGACGCTGTCGCCGCTCGTCTTCGAACTGGAGCACGAGCGCGCCCAGCGCGTCCAGCTGGTGCAGACCGGCGACAGGGATTTCGAGGTGCGAATTCAACTGGCCGATGAGGCGGCGGCAGGCGATGTCTTCCAGGAGGTCATCGCGTCGGTGAAACGCGTGTTTCGCGATAATGGCCTGGAGGACATTGCTGTACGGGAAAGCCGGACACCGCCCGAATTCACCGCGAGCGGCAAATTCCACGAAGTATTGCCTTTGCGGCGCGCCGGCGCGTGAAAGCGGCTCGACGCCTCGCTCAAGGCTGGCCCTGCTGTTCCCCGATCTCCGCCCGCATGTCGCGATGCGGAATGTCGGCGTCGAGATATTCCCCGGAGCAGACTCTAAAACCCAGCCGTTCGTAAAACGGGATCGCCTGGCACTGGCTCGACAGGAAGAAATGCCGCCCGGCGGCCCGCGCTTCCGCGGCAAGGTCGGCCATAAGGAAGCGCATCAGCGCCGCCCCGGTTCCGGTACCGCGCGCCGTCCTCAGCACCGCGACCCGCTCGATCTTCACCTTGTCTCCGAGCATGCGCGCCCGCGCGGTGGCGACCGGTTCGCCAGCGATTTCAGCGATGTAATGGATGCACTGATCGTCCAGCCCGTCGCGCTCGATTGCCGGATCGACATTCTGCTCCCGCAGGAACACGACGTCGCGGATCGCGAAACAGGCGTCCATTTCCTCGCGCGTCGAAACGCGCCGGCAAACCGGCAAGTCAGATGGCATGAAACGTCTTTCAGTCCGCCGTTGGCAGCCGCCGCATGGTGAACTCGATGACGTCGCCGTCGAGCACGCGCCAGCTTTCGACCTGCGTCCAGTAGGCGGCTTTCGGGTAGCGGTCAAACCACTCCCGCGCCTTCCTGCGCGCAGCCGGCCGCCCGAGACGGTATGTCTCGCGCACAAAGCTGTCATCTCGCGAAGCTGCGATGGTTCGGCTCTTGTCGAGCTGGCGGCGGATCGCCGACCTTGGCGGTTTGGGTGGAAGCATGATTCTTTACCCCCGCGATGGATAGAAGTTTAGATTGTGCTTCCATTCTGTCAATTCAAACATGCTGGCGCCGGGATATGGGCTTGGCATCGCCGCCGCGAATCGTTAACCGCTAGCCGGACCGAGATGAACGCCGGAGAGTTTCGCCGCCATGCAACAACGCCCGAACCTGCCCGTTGGCCTGCCGCCGGATATCGAAGACAGGAAAGCGGCCGCGACGCAATGGTTCGAATCGTTGCGCGACCAGATCTGCGCGGCCTTCGAGAAGCTTGAAGATGACCTGGCAGGTCCGTTTTCCGATTATGCGCCCGGCCGATTCCAACGCACGCCCTGGCAGCGCGACGAGGGCAAGGGCGGCGGCGGTGTCATGTCGATGCTTTACGGCCGCGTCTTCGAGAAGGTCGGCGTCCACACCTCGACCGTCTACGGCGAGTTCTCGCCGGAATTCCGCAAGCAGATTCCCGGCGCCGAGGAAGACCCGCGCTTCTGGGCGTCGGGCATTTCGCTGATCGCCCATCCGCAGAACCCGAACGTGCCGGCCGTGCACATGAACACCCGCATGGTGGTGACGACGAGCTGGTGGTTCGGCGGCGGCGCCGACCTCACCCCGGTGCTCGACCGGCGGCGCACCCAGGAGGACCCGGATTCGGTCTCCTTCCACAAGTCGTTCGAACTGGTCTGCAAGAAGCACGCGGTCGCCGACTATCCGAAATACAGGCAGTGGTGCGACGACTATTTCTATCTGCCGCACCGCGACGAGCCGCGCGGCATCGGGGGCATTTTCTACGACTGGCTGCATTCGTCCGACGAGGAAGGCGGCTGGGACGCGGATTTCGCCTTCACCCAGGATGTCGGCCGCACCTTCCTGATCGTCTATCCGCATCTGGTGCGCAAGAACTTCAACACGCCCTGGACCGACGAGGACCGCGAGGAGCAGCTTGTGCGCCGTGGCCGCTACGTCGAGTTCAACCTGCTCTACGACCGCGGCACGATTTTCGGCCTGAAGACCGGCGGCAACGTCAACTCGATCCTCTCCTCCATGCCGCCCGCGGTGAAGTGGCCGTAAAAAACCGGTTTTGACATGCGTCAATGCGCCGGACCGGCACATTGGCGTCATGTTCGGGGCCTAGCCTACTGCTCACCGGCAATGGAGGATTGAACCGTGAAACAGTATGATTGCATCGTTCCGGGCTGCGACTGGAAAACCCACGCCGAAGACGAGGCCGAGATCGTTCGCCGCGCATCCGAACACATGCGCACCGCGCACGAAGAGGCGGCGATCCGCCCCAACATGGTCGATCAGATCAAGGCGCATATCCGCGACGCGGACAAGGCCTCATCCTGATTTCGCAAGCTCTTTCACCTCGTCGAGCAGCGCTTCGCGTGAAAGCGTGAAGCCGCTGTCGATCCAGTTTTCCTCGAGGGCGCGCAGCGCCGCGCCCATTTCCGGGCCGGTCTCGAAACCGGCGGCGATCAGGTCGGCGCCGGCAAGCGGGAATTTCGGCTTTTTCCAGCCTTCGGCGAAGCGCACCAGCCGCGCGTAATTGGCGACGGCTTCCAGCCATTCCGGATTGGCGTCCGCCTTCGCCCGCGCCGAGGCGAGCGCAAGCCGCACCCGGTCCTCGACCGCATGCGCCTTTGACCGGTAGAGCAGCTTGGCGAACGTGCCTTCCGGCGTCTCCGGCTTGACCTCCGGCGCCCCGGCCCAGTCGATCAGCCGGTCGCGTTCGGCATTGGACAGTTTCCAGCGTTCCGCGACCGACCACGCACGCTCCTCGGTGTGCGGTATGATCGCCGCCAGCCGCAGCAGCGCCGAAGGCTGCCACTTGAACGCCTTTTCGGTGGCGATCAGCGGCGCGATCGCGTCGATGCCCCATTTCTCCGACTCCGGCAGCACCAGCGACAGGACGCCCGACTGCCGCATCCACAACAGCGCCCGCGACGGGTCCGGCGCTTCCAGCAGGCGGCGCATTTCCGTCCACACCCGCTCCGCCGAAAGGCCGGTCAGCCCGTCCTTCAGCCGCGCGCAGGCGAGTAGCCCCTTGGAGTCCGGCCGTCCGGTGCCGTACCAGGCGAAGAAGCGGAAGAAGCGCAGGATGCGCAGATAGTCCTCGCGGATGCGCTCCTCGGCCTCGCCGATGAAGCGGATGGTCCGCGTCTCGATGTCGTCGAGCCCGCCGACCAGGTCGACGATCCGTCCGTCCGCCTCGCAATAGAGCGCGTTGACGGTGAAGTCGCGCCGCATCGCGTCGGCCTCCCAGCCGCGCCCGAACTGCACCTTGGCGCGCCGCCCGTCGGTCTCGACGTCCTGGCGCAGCGTCGTCGTCTCGTAGCCGTGATGCTCGGCGACGATGATCACCGTGCCGTGCTCGATGCCGGACGGCACGGTCCTGAAGCCGGCGGCTTCCGCGCGCCGCACCGTCTCCTCCGGCAGGCAGGTCGTCGCGATGTCGATATCGCCGATTTGCTGGCCGAGCAGGTGGTTGCGCACCGCCCCGCCGACGACGCGCGCCTCTTCGCCGCCCTCGGCGAGTATAGCCATGATTTTCTGCAGCGCGTCCCCGTGCAGCCAGTCGGCGTCGATTGTCTTGCCGCTCACTTGTAGAGCCTTTCATACATCGCCCGGATGATCCCGGCGGTCACGCCCCAGATGTACCAGTCGTCATAGGGCATTTCGTAATAATGGCGCAGGTGACCGCCGACGATGCGGCTGCCGCGCGCATGGTTGGCCTCGTCCATCAGGAAGGCCAGCGGCACCTCGAACACCGCCTCCACCTCGTGCGGATTGGGCACGAGGCTGAAATCCGGCCTGACGATGGAAAGGATCGGCGTGACCCGGAATCCGGAGCCGGCCATGTAGTCCGGCAGCCGGCCGACGATCTCGATATGCGCCGGCCCGATGCCGGTCTCCTCCTCGCATTCGCGCATCGCCGCGGTTTCGGCGTCGCGGTCCTCCGGATCGATCCGCCCGCCGGGAAAGGCGATCTGGCCGGAATGGGTTCTGAGGTTCGCCGCGCGCTGCGTCAGCAGCACCGACGGCGCGTCCGCCCGGTCGATGACCGGGATCAGCACCGCCGCGTCGCGCCAGTCGAATGCCGCGAACTGGTCCCTGGCGTCGGGATTGAGCCGGTGATCGCCGAAATCGCCGCACGTCTCCGGATTGGCGCGTTCCGCCGCCCGCGCGCGGAACTCGCCGACGGAAAACAGCGGGGATCGTGTCGTGCCGGTTGCCGTCAATGTGCCGCCCTTGCCAGTTCGTCCGCCGGCATGACGGAAAACACCGCGCCGCCCGAGCGGATCGCGAACACCTCGCGCCCGTCGATCTCGACGGTCTCGCCCAGTTCCACCAGGTCGTACATCACCGCCCGGCTGACCAGCGCTTCCAGCCGCCCGCGAACATGCAGATAGGGTTTCAGCCCGTCGCTGCCCTCTTCCTGTTCGAAGCGCAGCTTGTGCTCCGGCCCCGCCTCCACCACGTCGCCGACATTGGTCCTGAAGGTCAGCACCTGCTCCGGTCCGCGGTTGGCGACATGCATCTCCACGGCGACGAAAGGCGCGTCCTCCACCGTGATCTCGATCTTTTCCACCGGCGTGACGAGATAGGTCTTGCCGTCCTCGTCCTTGCGCAAAACGGTGGAAAACAGCCGCACCAGCGGCTGCCGGCCGATCGGCGTACCGAGATAGAACCAGGTCCCGTCGGCGCGAATCACCATGTCGATGGAACCGCAATCGGGCGGATTCCACCTGTCGACCGGCGGCAGGCCTTTCGCGCCTTGCGTTGCCCGCGACAAAAGCGCCTGCAATCCGGAGATGTCGGTTGCGGCGCCCGCGGACGCCTTTTCCTCGCCTGATTTTGTCATTCTCTTCTTCATACCGGTAAATCGGCGTGGATAAACTGTTACACTCACGAATTAGTCAGTCGTCAGCGGCTTGTCAGCACCCCACACTGAATTACCTTCTCTATACGGATTATGAACGGAGACGCGCATGAGCATGCACAGCCCCGCCGAGACGCTGAGCGAAAAGGAAGTCGTCGCGGAGGCCGAGAAGGCGCTGGACGGCATCAAGGCCATGCGCTCCGAGATCGGCAAGGTCATCTTCGGCCAGGAGCAGGTGGTCGAGAACGCCATCGTCGCGATCCTGTCCGGCGGCCACGCCCTGCTGGTCGGCGTGCCCGGCCTCGCCAAGACCAAGCTGGTCGATACGCTGGGCACCGTGCTCGGCATTTCGGCCGGCCGCATCCAGTTCACGCCGGACCTGATGCCGTCGGACATTCTCGGGTCCGAGGTGCTCGAACAGTCCGAGGACGGCAAGCGCTCCTTCCGCTTCGTCAAGGGGCCGATCTTCACGCAATTGCTGATGGCCGACGAGATCAACCGCGCTAGCCCGCGCACCCAGTCGGCGCTTTTGCAGGCGATGCAGGAATATCACGTCACCTTCGGCGGCGAGCGCCACGACCTGCCGGCGCCGTTCCACGTGCTGGCGACGCAGAACCCGCTGGAACAGGAAGGCACCTATCCGCTGCCGGAAGCCCAGCTCGACCGCTTTCTCCTGCAGATCGACGTCGATTATCCCTCCATCGAGGCCGAGCGCCAGATCCTTCTGGAAACGACCGGCACGACCGAACAGGCCGCAAGCCCCGTCTTCACCGGCGAAAAGCTGATGAAACTGCAGCAGCTTGTGCGCCGCATGCCGGTGCCCGAAAGCGTCGTCAACGCCATTCTCGATCTGGTTCGCTCGGCGCGCCCCGGCACCGGCCATGCCGCCACCGACGCCCATGTCGCCTGGGGCCCCGGCCCGCGTGCCAGCCAGGCATTGATGCTGTGTTCGCGCGCCCGCGCGCTTTATGACGGCCGCTTCGCGCCCTCCATCGACGACGTCAAGGCGCTGGCCGAGCCGGTGCTGCAGCACCGCATGGCGCTGACCTTCGCCGCCCGCGCCGAGGGTATCAGCGTGCGCGACGTCATCACCGACATCGTCAAGACGGTGGAGCAGGCCTGACGCGATGGCGACAATCGGCACGCGCCACGAACGCGAAGACCGCACCGACGCGCTGGCGCGCGCGAGGTTGCGCGCGGCGCTGGTTCCCGACCTGCTGATCGAGGCGCGCCGCATCGTCTCCACGGTGATCGCCGGCTGGCACGGCCGCCGCAAGCGCGGCATCGGCGAGACCTTCTGGCAGTTCCGCCCCTATGTCCCCGGCGAGACGCTGGCCCGGATCGACTGGCGCCGTTCCGCGCGTGACGACCACACCTATGTCCGCGACATGGAATGGGAGGCCGCCCACACGGTCTGGCTGTGGGCCGATCCGAGCCCCTCCATGCTGTTCAGGTCGAACGCCGCCACCGTGTCGAAGGAATCGCGCGCCCTCGTCCTCACGCTGGCGCTGGCCGAACTTCTGTCGCGCTCCGGCGAACGCGTCGGCTATCCCGGCCTGCTCAAGCCCGTCGCCGCGCGCAACGGCGCCGAACGGCTGGCGGTGGCGCTTGCCAGCCCGGCCGCGCTTGCCCTCCCCGACCGCCCGCAGCTCGACATGGTTCAGCGCCACAGCGACATCGTTCTGGTCAGCGATTTCCTCGACCCGCCCGAGGAAACCATCGCCTTTGTCGAAACCATCGCGCGGCGCGGCGCCCGCGCCCACCTGCTCGAAGTGGCCGATCCGGCGGAGGAGATGTTCCCCTATGCCGGCCGCACCGAGTTCGAGGATCCGGAAACCGGCCAGCGCCTGACCGCCGGACGCGCCGAAAGCTGGGGCGACGCCTACAAGAATATCTATCAGGCCCGTCGCGAGGCGTTGCGCGACCACTGCCGCAAGCTCGATTGGAGCTTCGCCGTCAACCGCACCGACCGGCTCGCCTCCGAGGCGCTCGTCGCGCTGCACGGTCGCCTGACCGGCCAGCCGGCCGGCGTCCGGTCCGTTCGCGGGGCCGCCTGATGCTGGGTCTGCCGATCAGCTTCGCGGCCCCCGCTCTCCTGTTCGGCCTCGCCGCCCTGCCGGTAATCTGGTGGCTGCTGCGCCTGACCCCGCCCAAGCCGCGCACCGAGGTGTTCCCGCCGCTGCGCCTGCTCGCCAGGGTCATGCAGCACGAGGAAACGCCGGCGCGCAGCCCGTGGTGGCTGACGCTGTTGCGCCTGCTGATGGCGACGCTGGTCATTCTCGCGCTCGCCCGCCCGGTCCTCAATCCGGTCGCCGACGTGGCGAGCGGCGAAGGTCCGCTGGCGCTGTTGATCGACAATGGCTGGTCGACCGGCGCCGACTGGGAAGACCGCATGGCCCAGGCGACGCGTCTTGTGCGTGATGCCGGAGAGGCGGGCCGGCCCGTCGCTGTCGCCTTCACCGTCGCCCCGGCCAATGCCGCTGTCGCGCTCGCCAATGCCGAGGAAATCCTGCCCGCCCTCGCCGCCGTGACGCCGCTTGCCGCCCGGCCCGACCGCGACGCGGCCATTGCCCGCCTGTCGACGGCGCTGGCGGATGCCGCTCCCGCCACGCTCGCCTGGCTGAGCGACGGCATCGCCGGCCCGAATGCCGGGGACACGCTTGCCGCGGTCGACGCGCTCGACCTTTCCGAAGTGCTGTTTTTCGATGCCGGGATCGGCGCGCTGAGGGCGCTGAACGGGATTGAGAACGCGCCGACCAGCTTCGACGTTCGCATCGTCGCGCCGGACGGGGCGGAGCGCACGCCCGACCCGGTTTCCGTCTCGGCCTATGACGAAAAGGGCCGCCTGCTGGCGCAAGCCACGGCCCTGTTCGAGGCAGGCAGCGCCGAGACGGTCGCCAGGTTCGACGTCCCTTTCGAGCTGCGCAACGACTTCGCCACGATCAGGACGGACGGGCAGCCCCATGCCGGCGCCGTCTGGCTGGTCGACGAGAACACGCGCCGCCGTCGCGTCGGCCTTCTGACCGGTCAGGCAGGCGATCTCGACCAGCCTTTGCTGTCGCCGCTGTTCTACATCCAGCGCGCATTGCGGCCCTTCGCCGATCTGGTCGAGGGCCAGACCGGCGACCTTGCCGTCGATGTCCCCGCGCTGATCGAGCAGGGTCCGGCCCTGATCGTCATGGCCGATATCGGCGTCCTGCCGGATGCCGCCTTCGACGCGCTGAACGAATGGGTGGAAAACGGCGGCACGCTGGTCCGCTTCGCCGGACCGCGCCTTGCCGCGACCGCCAGCAGCGATCCGCTGCTTCCCGTCGAATTGCGGCTCGGCGAACGCACGCTCGGCGGCTCGCTGTCCTGGACAGAGCCGCAGCCCGTCGCCCCCTTCCCCGAGAACGGCCCGTTTGGCGGGCTCACCGCGCCGCGCGAGGTGACGGTCAACCGCCAGGTCCTCGCCCAGCCCGATCTCGATCTCGCCAACAAGACCTGGGCCAATCTCGCCGACGGCACGCCGCTGGTCACCGGCACGGCGCGCGGCAAGGGCTCGATCGTGCTGTTCCACGTCACCGCCGAGGCGACATGGTCGAACCTGCCGATCTCCGGCTCTTTCGTCGAGATGCTGCGCCGCATCGCCAACCTGTCGCGCAACACCGGCGCGATCCGGACCGGCAACACCACCGTTGCGGCGGAAGCGCTGCCGCCTTACCGCGTTCTCGGCGCCGACGGCGAACTGACCGCGCCGCCGTCCCATGTCCGTCCGCTCGACGACGCAGCGCTGCAGATCCCGGCGAATTACGACCATCCGGCCGGCCTCTACGGCACGGCGGACGGTTTCATCGCCCGCAATGTGCTCAGCGAGGACGACGCGCTGATCCCGCTCGGCAGCCCGGATTTCGAGGCCGCAAGCTCGTCCTTCGGTTACGATCTCGGCGCGGAAAGCGACCTGCGCGGACCGCTCTTCCTGATCGCGCTCGCCCTTCTCGCGCTCGATACGCTGGCCGTGCTTTGGATCAATGGCCGGCTCAATCCGTTCGGCCGCCGCGGCATCGGCCAGGCGACGGCAACGGCACTCGCTGTCCTCGCCGTCGCCGCCCTGCTGGCGCCCGCCCCCGCGCTCGCCCAGCAATCCGACGAACGCCCCGGCGACGCCGAGATCATCGAACTGCTCGAGACGACGCGCCTCGCCTATGTCAAGACCGGCGATCCGCAGATCGACGAGGTCAGCGCCGCCGGCCTGTGGGGCCTGACCCGCTATCTGCAGAGCCGCACCGCGCTCGAACCGGCCGAACCGGTCGGTATCGATCTCGAAACCGACGAGCTCGCCTTCTATCCGCTGATCTATTTCCCGATCGACGCCGGCGGCGCGATGCCGAGCGAACAGGCCATATCGCGTCTCGACGCCTTCATGCAGGGCGGCGGCACGGTGCTGTTCGACACCCGCGACCAGCTCACCGCATCGTTCACCGGCAGCGCCTCATCGCCTGAAAACCAGCGCCTGCGCGACATATTGCGCGGCCTCAACGTGCCGCCGCTGGAGCCCGTGCCGCCGGACCATGTGCTGACCAAGGCATTCTACATCCTCGATCATTTCCCCGGCCGCTACGACGGCTCGCCGCTCTGGGTCGAGGCGTCGGTGGCCGGCGACGAGCCGGCGGACAGACCCGTGCGTTCCGGCGACGGCGTCTCGCCGATCATGATCACCGGCAACGACTTCGCCGCCGCCTGGGCGCTCGACGAGACCGGCCGGCCGATCTTCCCGACCATGTCGACCGACCCGCTGCAGCGCATCTACGCCTTCCGCGCCGGGGTCAACATCATGATGTACATGCTGACCGGCAACTACAAGGCCGACCAGGTCCACGTGCCGGCGCTGCTCGAACGGCTGGGGCAGTGACGCCATGATGACCCTGTCGCTCGATTTCGCCCCGCTCACCGCCTGGTGGCTGCTCGCCGTCGTCTGCCTGCCGGTGGCGGCGCTGATCGTCTGGGCGCTCGTCTCGCGCACCCGCGGCGCGGTGCTGCGCGCCGGCGCGGCGCTGGCGCTGGCGCTCGCCATCGCCAATCCGGTCCTCAACGAGGAGGAACGCGCGCCGCTGACCACCGTCGTCCCGCTGATCGTCGACCGCTCGCAGAGCCAGAAGCTCGACACCCGCCCCGAAACGACCGACGAGGCGCTGGAAACGCTGAAGAGCCGGCTGGCCCGCTTCCCGCAATTCGAGCTGCGCGAGGTCGAAGCCGGCATCGTGGAGGGCGGCGGCGCGGGCACCGAGACCCGGCTGTTCGAGGCGCTTGCCGCCGCCACCCGCGACGTGCCGCCATCGCGTCTCGGCGGCGCCGTCATGATAACCGACGGCCAGGTGCACGACGTGCCGTCGGGCGGGGAAACCGGCCTACCGCAAAACGCCCCGCTGCACGTCTTGACCACCGGCCGCGCCGACGAGTTCGACCGCAAGATCGAGTTCACCCAGGCGCCGCGTTTCTCGATCACCGGCCAGCCCGTCGCCATGATGTACCAGGTGACCGATTCCGGCGCGGACGAAGCCGCCGCCGTCTCGGTTCAGGTCTTCCTCAATGGCAGTCTGATCGCCACCGACACTGCAATCCCCGGCGTCGAGACGCCGCTCGAACTGGATCTCGACCGCGCCGGCACCAACATCATCGAGCTTGCCGTCGACGAGCTGGAGGGCGAACTGACGCTTTCCAACAACCGCGCCGTCGCCGAGATGCAGGGCATCCGCGAGAATTTGCGCGTGCTGCTGGTCTCCGGCGAGCCGCATTCCGGCGAACGCACCTGGCGCAACCTGCTGAAGTCCGACGCCTCGGTCGACCTCGTCCACTTCACCATCCTGCGCCCGCCGGAAAAGCAGGATGGCACGCCGATCAACGAATTGTCGCTGATCGCCTTTCCGACGCGCGAACTCTTCGTCGAGAAGATCGAGGATTTCGACCTGATCATCTTCGACCGCTACCAGTACCGCAACGTGCTGCCGTCGCTCTATTACGACTATATCGCCGAATATGTGCGCGGCGGCGGCGCGCTGCTAGTCGCCGCCGGGCCGGAATATGCCGGCGAGAACTCCATCGCCAACACGCCGCTGATCAGCGCCCTGCCCGCGCCGCCCACCGGCGCAATCACCGCCAGGGCCTATTACCCGCGCATCTCCGAGGACGGCCGCCGCCACCCGGTCACCCGCGATCTGGAAGGCGGCCAGGCCGAGCCGCCGGCTTGGGGCCGCTGGTTCCGCGCCATCGATGTCGCCGCCCCGCGGGGCATCGTCGCCATGTACGGCCCCGACGAGCAGCCGCTGCTCGTCCTCAACCGTTTCGGCGAGGGCCGCGTCGGCATGATCCTGTCCGATCACGGCTGGCTGTGGGCGCGCGGCTTCGAGGGCGGCGGCCCGCATGTCGGCCTCTACCGCCGCATGGCGCACTGGCTGATGAAGGAACCGGAACTGGAGGAGGAGGCGCTCACCGCCTCGGCCGACGGCCAGACGCTGACCATCCGCCGTCAGACCATGGCCGACGAGGCCGCCCCGGCGGTGCTGCGCTCGCCCACCGGCGATGAGATGGAGATCGAGCTGGAGGACAACGGCAACGGCATCTTCTCGGCGGTCGTCGAGGCCGGCGAGGTCGGCCTCTACGAGATCGCCCAGGGCGAATTCGAGACGCTCGCCCATGCCGGCCCGGTCGACGCGCCGGAATTCCGCTCGATGATCTCGACGCTGGACGTGCTCCGCCCCGCGGCGGAAGCCAGCGGCGGCTCCATCCGCCGCCTGCTCGACGGCTCCGGCGCGCTGACCGTGCCCGGCATCCTGCCCGTGCGCGCCAATGCCGGCGCCGCCGGCTCCAACTGGCTCGGCCTGCGCGCGACGGAAGAAACCGAACTTCTCGGCGTCAGCCGCTACTCCCTCTTCTCCGGCTTCCTTGGCCTGGCGCTGCTGCTGCTGGTGCTGGCCGGGACGTGGGTGCGCGAGGGGCGGTAGGCGGCTGGACGGGGCTATCTGAAAGTCTTCGTCGCCTATAAAGCAGACGTTCCTGCTCGTGAAGTGAATTACCAGTTCTGACCATGAGAAGCTGTTCGTAACTGATGACGATACCCGCCTTTATACATGTACATCCGTAACATTCCAAGGTTCGCTGGCCTGAAAACGAAAAGTGAAAATAGATCAATTTAATATTGAAACACATTGATTTATGAGTTTTCTGCAGCACAAAATCATTTCTACGGTGGGATCAATCTAGGAAACCTAGTCAGCACGGAGAAAAACTATGAATAGGAGGAGCTTGCAGCGATTAATATCGGCTTGTATTCCAATTGCGATGTTTTTAGCTGGCCTTTGGCTTTTAAACTCTGTCGTCGGCCCAGATGTAGGCGTTGAGGTATCAGAAACAGGTAAGAAGATCGCTTCTGCATTTATTTCCGCCATGTTGTTGATAAACGGCGCTAAGACCGGTGTAGACGTCTACCGTGATATGCAGCACAATCAACAAGTGCAGCAGATCATTATTGAAAATCCTGAAGCGCCTGCAATTGTTTTTACGCCCGATAGATTGTGTGATGGCATAGAGGAATTTAACGAAATTGCAGAAATTTTATGCAAACTTCAAGAAGACGATAAGAAGAAAGAATATTCTAATC
>Ga0272444_10000360_pt1 | contig 49912 bp, 42 predicted proteins | sample SSMForm13_FD_201033 | JGI IMG/M metagenome (GOLD analysis project Ga0272444, IMG submission 201033) | Marine sediment archaeal communities from Little Sippewissett salt marsh, Falmouth, MA, United States - SSM-Form-13 | ecosystem: Environmental > Aquatic > Marine > Wetlands > Sediment ... | reverse complement strand
GCATCTTTGTATCCCGAGCTAATAAGACCCGCTCCAAAGGATTCAATGCTTCCCATGATCAGCCCCCCCAGGATAGCGCCGGGAAAGCTTCCCAGCCCCCCCAGAATCGCCGCCCCGAATCCCTTGACCGCCAACATGGCCCCCCGGTCATATTCCATAAGGGAAATCGGGGTTATGGTAATCCCCGCCACCGCTCCGATAGCGGCGGATAGGGCAAAAGACAACAGAATCATCTGCTTGACATTGATCCCCACCAGACTGGCCGCATTCGGATTGTCGGCGCAGGCGCTCATGGCCTTGCCGAGGATGGTCCGATCAAAGAATATGGACAGCGCAACGGCGGTAACAATCAAAAAGCCCAACACCCAGAAATACTGGGGTTGAACCACAGCTCCCAGAAAAGTGATGGGATTGCGACCGGAAAACGCAGGAAGATCAAAAGGGTCCTTGCCCCAAATAAACGAAGCCGTCCCCTTGATCAGGATGGACACTGCGATGGTAGCGATAATAAGGGTAAGGACCGATGGTCGGCGGATAGGACGAATGGCGAAACGATCGATAATTATTCCGATCACCGTTACCAGAACAATTGTCGCCGGAAAGGCCAGAATAAGGGGCAGCCCCATGGCAACGTTCATAAAAACCATGATCAATCCGCCCAGCATGACGAATTCACCCTGGGCGAAATTGATGATCTCGGTCACATTATAGATAATATTAAACCCCACGGCCACCATGGCATAAACACTGCCCACGGTCAGCCCGGTAATGAAGTATTGTAAAAGCTGGCTTGCCAGCGTAATTTTTTCCATATCTTATCGAGCAAAAATCATGGCCCAAAGGGTAAGGCTTTGGTTCATCCCTGAAAGAGGTTGTTTTAAGTTAAAGCCGTAAAATTTAAAAGTGTCTAAAGATCTAAAGTGCCTAAAGTTATGGTGTCGCTTCGCTCCGCTGATTTTATATAATTGACATAATTCCTTAACTTTAGCTCACTTCAAACTCTTGTAGAGATTCTTCAGGCAAAGCTGGAAAACTCTAACCTGATCCGGATGACCAGGTTTTCAATGTAAAAATAAATAATAAAGTGAGGATGATGAACCCATCATCCTCACCAATCTTTTGCTACTGCAATTCCATGGATCAGTCCACCAGTGCCCAGTCATTGTCTTTCACGATCACCATGCTAAAGGCCGCTTTGGTCAGACCGTTGTGGTCGTCCGGTGAAAAATTGAAGATACCATGCTGGCCCACAAACCCCTTTTTCTTCTCCAGGTAGTCCCGTATGGCGGCCTTGTCATCACCTACGGCAGACAGGGCGTCCACAACCAGCTTCAGGGCATCCCATCCATGTCCGCCGAATGAACTCAACGGTTCATTGTATTTGGCCGTATAGCTTTTGAGATAATCCATTGTTACACTTTTTTGAGGATGGTCCGCCGGTAACAGCTCGGCAATATTACAGGCGCCCAGCGGGCATAAAACACCCTCGGCAGCTCCTGCGGCCAGCTCGATATTTTTACGGCTGCCAAAGCCATGGCTCTGGTACAAAGGAATGCTGACCATTCCCAGATCTTTCCAGTTGCGAATCATGGTAACCTGTGTGGGACCGATGGACCAGTTCACGATAGCGGCCGGAGCCATGCCCTTAATTTTGGTCAACTGGGCCGTCATATCCGTGTCTTTTGGCCCGTATTTTTCATCGGCGATAATATTCATATTAAACTCGGGTGCAAGCCGGATCAACTCTGAACGTCCACTGGCTCCGTATCCGGAAGTTACGCTCATGATGGCGATTTTAGTAATTCCTCTGTTTTTAAGATGGGTATAAATGGCCTCCACAGCCATACTGTCCGTCTGGGGAGTCTTAAAAACCCAGTGGTACGGCTTGCCCGTCTTTTCATTGTGAACAATCTTGTAACTGGCTGCGCAGGAGACTAGAGGGGTTTTATTTTTTTCAGCAACCGGTATCACCGCAAGGGAGAGTCCGCTCAAGGAAGGACCGATCACCGCACAGACCTTGTCCCGGGTAATAAGCTTTTTCACCGCCAGGTTGCACTTGGTGGCATCCCCTTCGTCATCATAAATAACCAGTTCCAGTTTTTTTCCGTTAATGCCGCCGGCCTTGTTGATCTTTTCGGCCAGCATCTCAACGGTTTTCTTTTCCGGATCACCCAAAAAAGAAGCGCGGCCGGTCACGGAAAAAACGCCCCCGACTTTATACGCTCCATCCAAGGCGTTTGCCTGACTGATAAGCAACCCCATACCGAAAAAACAAATTGTTGCGATAATAAAAATTCTCCTGAGTGTCATTTTCTCCTCCCTTTCTTGTTTCTGGTTTCAACCCTATCGTTGCATAAACAACACATCAGATTATACGTTAAACGTTATAGAAAAAGGCTTTGCGTTTATTGGAGCAACCATCATAAAATCTAACCGTTGGCGGCATTTAATGTAATCAGCTTTTTTGCTGTGTTGTTTACCTTCCAGGAAAGCCGACGACACCGCATCTCCTACGTTATCAAGGCCTTGCGGTAGACAGCTACAGTTGCGGCCTTGATGCCTTGGACCTGCGGTTTCCTCGACTTTTGCAACGTTAGGGTTAAGATTAATCATTGTCCTCTATTAACCGGTTTAAAAAGTTTTGATGCCTTTACATGGTATACACTTTGCTTCCTTCAATCACCGTTAAGTTGTTTTCTTGAAGTAATTTTATGGCCTCATCGATAGGATCGATTCTAAAGATCATTACTGCATTTTCCCCGCTATGCTGCACAAACGCATACATATATTCCACATTAATTCCAGCCTGGTTCAAAATATCGAGTATTCGATTCAGACCTCCGGGCCTATCTTCCACTTCCACTGCCACCACATCGGTTTTGCTCACGGTAAACCCACGTTTTTTAAGTGCATCTATGGCTTTTTGATTGTCATTTACGATCAGACGCAGAACGCCAAAATCGGATGTATCGGCCACGGCCAGCGCCCGAATATTGACATTCGCTTCTGCAAGAATCGCTGAAACTTCAGCCAAACGTCCGGCCTTGTTTTCCAAAAATACTGAAATTTGTTCCGCCCGCATAGTTGCCTCCCTTCTCCCTATCATTTGTGCCTGAACGAATACCCCTAGTTTTCGTTCGGGCACTAAACTTTTCCAAAATTTCCGACTTCCGGTAGAACTGATTCACAGGAATCATTGGTCATTGATGTTTAATCATTATTTCCTGACACCTGACACCTGAACCCTGAAACCTGACACCTGACACCTCGATCTTAAATTTTACGATTATCAATCACCCGAACCGCTTTCCCTTCACTTCGGGCAATCACCTTTGGTTCCACCAGCTTTACTTTTGCGGAAACCCCGAGATAATCCTTTATATTCTTCGATATTTTTCTTTCCCGCTCCTGCAGGTGTTTTACTTCATCGGAAAACAGACGTTCACCCACCTCCACCAGAACCGTAAGCGTATCCAGATTATCCTTCCGGTCAACCACGAGCTGGTAATAAGGCTCCACTTCATCCATTTCCATGAGAACACTTTCAATCTGTGACGGAAACACATTGACGCCGCGAATAATCAGCATATCATCTGTACGACCGCTGACCCGGTTCATGCGGATATGGGTCCGGCCGCAGATACACGGCTCCGGATTCAGCGAGGTGATGTCACGAGTTCTATACCTTATCACCGGGAAAGCTTCCTTGGTTATGGTTGTAAAAACAAGTTCTCCGGTCTCGCCGTAAGGAAGAACTTCCCCGGTTATCGGATCGATAATTTCAGGAATAAAGTGATCCTCAAATACATGAAGACCTTTTTTGGCTTCATGACATTCAATGGCAACCCCCGGTCCCATGACCTCGCTTAACCCATAAATATCCACCGCGGTTAAATTCAGCTTACGCTCTATTTCCTCCCGCATCTTCTCGGACCAGGGTTCAGCCCCGAATATTCCGAATTTAAATTTTAAATCTTCAAAAGAAACCCCCACCTCCTCGGCAACTTCCGACAGGTGAAGCGCATATGAGGGGGTTGCCGTCAATATGGTGGGGCCGAAATCCGTCATGATCACAACCTGTCTCTTTGTATTTCCTCCGGATACCGGAATAACCGAGGCACCAAGTTTCTCCGCACCGTAGTGGATACCCAACCCTCCTGTAAAAAGCCCGTAACCGTATGCATTGTGAATCATGTCTCCGCGAGTGGCTCCGCCTGCGGCAAGGGAACGGGCCATAAGCTCAGCCCAGGTATTAATATCCCGGGCCGTATACCCCACAACCGTGGGCTTGCCGGTGGTTCCGGAGGAGGCATGAATACGAACCACATTGTCCATGGGAACCGCAAACATTCCAAAGGGATAATTATCGCGCAAATCCTCTTTTTTAGTGAAAGGAATTCGTTTTAAATCTTCCAACGACTGGATATCATTGGGCGTAATATGATTTTCGTCAAATTTTTTCCTGTAAAAAGGAACATTTGCATAGACACGATCAATGGTGGCCTTGAGCCGTCGCAGTATGATTGCCTCCAGATCTTCCCTGGGCATGGTTTCAAATCCGATGTCGAGAATCATTCCAACACTCCTTTCAAACAATAAAAAAGGCTGCGAGTGAAACTCACAGCCTTTTAAAAAACCATGAGTTCCATTTTATTTCGTCACCCCATGGTTTTGTGTTATGTCAAGTTCGGCATTTCTTACCTTGCCAGCCCATGGATAGACTTCCTAAAAAAGAAGCCCTCCGGGAACCTAAAAAAACCAAAGTAAAAAAACCGAGACCTCATCTATGGAACCCTCAATATTTATGTAAAATAACCAATAGTTAACTTGATCGCTCTATAATGGATAAAAAAATATATGTCAAGCAAAAAGATTTACTCTTTTAAACTTCCCTTAAAATCAGGCCTTCGCTTTTCCATAAAAGCCAATGCCCCTTCCTTTGCATCCGGACTGGTGAAGCAAAGGGCGAAGGCATCAATTTCTATACTGCAGCCCGTTGCAAGATCCACATTCATACCGTTGCTAATGGCCTGTTTGGCTGCTCGAACAGAGACTTTCCCTTTTGAAGTAATGGCTTTTGCCGTCTGGATGACGTCATCCATGAGCTGTTCTTGAGAGCAAACCTTGTTTGCCAGTCCCATGTTTTTTGCTTCTTGAGCGGAAATCATCTGACCGGTAAATATCAATTCTTTGGCCATGCTTTCACCCACGAGTCTGGGCAGCCGCTGAGTGCCTCCAAAGCCCGGAATAATCCCAAGCGTTATCTCCGGCAGACCGAACATTGCGTTTTCGGAAGCGTAGATAAAATCACATGCCATGGCAACCTCACATCCGCCGCCCAGAGCATAGCCGTTTACCGCCGCGATAACCGGTATGGGCAACTCCTGGAGTTTATTCATCAACAAACGCCCCATCTCGGAAAACGATTTTGCCTTAAGGGGGGAAAAGGTCAGAAATTGCTTGATGTCCGCCCCGGCAATAAAAGATTTTTCACCGGCGCCGGTAAGGATAAGCACACGGATGTCCTGGTTTGCATAAATCTCATCAAGGGCATTGGAAAACTCTTTAAGCATTTCCTCATTCAATGCATTTAAAATTTCGGGCCTGTTGAAGGTAAGGGTTGCAATCCCTTCTTTGACCTGAATAACAATATTATTATATTCCATAATTACCCTCCGTATCCCGCCAATCCCTTTTGGCGGCCCTGGTTTAAAAATGCTGTGGGGTTTGTCTCATTGATATATTCCCGGATACCCTTGACGATGGCATCGCACATTCGATCCTGATATTTTGAATTGACCAATCTCTTGCAGTCCCTGGAATTGCTGATAAAGGCCGTTTCTATGAGTATGGCAGGCATCTGGGCGCCTAAAAGAACATAAAAGGGGGCCTGCTTCACCCCTTTATTTTTTATCCTGCCGTAGCACTTTTTCAAATATTTACACATGCACTTCTGGACATGAACCGCCAGGCGGCTGGATTCGTTGATCTTGGCATTTTGCATGAGATCGCTTAAAATCGCCTGAAGGTCGCTGATGTTTTTTGTTGAAGTGGCATTTTCTCTGGCAGCCACTAAAATGGCATCATCATCTGTCGCCAGATTCAGAAAAAAGGTCTCAATGCCATATGCCCGTCTATCCCTTGCGGCATTGGTATGAATGGATATGAAAAGGTCCGCGTTTTTTGTGTTGGCGAAAGCGGTTCGTTCTTCAAGGGTAAGATACTTGTCACTTGTACGCGTCATGACCACCTCACAGTGCAATTTTTCACGGATTTTTTTGGCCAGCCGCCGGCCAAGTTTCAGGACAACATTTTTTTCGTGAACCCCCTTTAAACAACCGGGAGCGCCATAGTCGCGCCCGCCATGACCCGGATCGATAACAATTCGTTTTACACCAAGGGCGAGCTGCTTTGCCAAAGCGCCGGGGGCAACTTTGCCGCCTTGCAACTCTTTATTTGCCAACCTTCCGGTTGCATTTTCCGTATCTCCCCAGACATCAATGACGATCCTAAAAGGGTTTTTTAAAGAAAATATCTTGTAAGTTTTAAAAGATTTTATATCAATAACAACCCTGACCCGTTCTGATGTGTATTGTCCGGCACGCGCGTCGCTGAGCAGGTTGTCATTGATTGGAATATATTTTTTAATATCTTGGCCCAGTTTGCTGTTATCTAAATCCACATACAAACGATGGGGTTTCCGGATTGAGATATCCTCTTTCAGGAGCCTGTGTGAATAGGACAACTCACTGTCGGCATCGATCACAACACGGGTGTAGCTCGGGTTGGACCAAAATCTAAGTCCCACAATCGTCCCGGTCTCGGGTTTAGGTCCCAGGGTGTCTCTTTTGACCGGGATTTTCGCATAAGTGATTTCTTTGATGTGCTTTGCGATGTCATCTTCCGGCGGCGTGACAGGGCCGGGTTTGCTGGTTTTTCGTTTGATTGCGATCTTTTTTGGGGGGCCTTTGGGAAAAAAACTTCCTAAGGCCTTTTGGGCCCTGCCTTTGTATGCGCTTTTGGGATAATCCGTGATAATGCGTGTATACACATCAATGGCCGCTTGTTTATCGGATTTTTTATATGAACGCCGGTAAAGCTCTCTATAAAGCTTCCCGGACATATAAAGTCCGGCAGCGGCCCATGGACCGGAAGGACTGTCTTTGTAAACCGCCTGATACTTTTCGATGCAATCCAGCCAAAAACATCTGTACTTTTGTTTTTTGGGACTGTGACGAAGTTTCTTGTAGCAGGCTTCGGCCCGGTAGTATTTTTTCTTTGCATAATCTGCAGATGACGAGCGCGGCCACATCATGGAAAGGATACAGCACGCCAGCAAACAGAATAAAAATGTTTTTTTATAATCAAATAACAACGGTTTTTGCCTTTTCCTTTAATTCGTCCAGACAGTTTAACGCGTCCAGAGGCGTCATTTTCGAAATATCAAGCGTTTGAAGCTTTTCTATGACAAATTGATCCGGTCTGGAAAAAAGATTAAGTTGAACCTGCCCCTTTTGTAAAACATCACCGTCTTGGGTCATAAAATCCGGGCGTTTCAAACTGTGCTTATCATTTTCTATATTGTAAAGAATCTTTTTGGCTCGCCTGATCACCCGGTCGGGAATACCCGCAAGCCGTGCAACCTGTATTCCATAACTTCGATTGGTGCCGCCTTGCACAAGCTTTCTTAAGAAAATAATTTCGTCATTCCATTCCTTTACCGCAATATTGTAATTTTTGACCCGGGATTTTAAACGTTCGAGTTCCGTGAGTTCATGGTAATGGGTGGCAAAAAGGGTTTTAACTCCCCTGTCCTTTAGGTCATGCAGGTATTCCGCCACCGCCCAAGCGATGCTGAGCCCGTCGAAGGTGCTGGTTCCCCGCCCGATCTCATCCATAATTACCAGACTTTGACGGGTGGCGCTGTTTAAAATATTAGCGGTCTCCTGCATCTCCACCATGAATGTGCTCTGTCCCTGGGAGAGATTGTCCAGAGCGCCTACCCGGGTAAATATTCGGTCCGTAACACTGATTGAGGCTCTGGCCGCAGGTATGAACGAACCCATTTGAGCCATAATGACCATAAGCGCAACCTGGCGCAGAACCGTGGATTTGCCGGCCATGTTGGGTCCGGTGATGATGAGTATCTGATTTTCGGTATCGTCGATCCTGATGGTGTTGGGTACGAAACGTTCCCCGGTAATCATTTTTTCCACCACCGGATGCCGTCCCTCCTCAAATAGAATATAGTCCTGGGTATTAAATTCCGGCCGGTGGTAGTCATTTTGATCGGCGATTTCAGCCAGGTTCAGCAAACAGTCCAAATCGGCTAAAAATTGGGCAATCTTTTTAATGGCCGTGTTATTTTTTACCACCTCGTCTTTTATTTCATTAAATATTTCATATTCAAGCACGGCTCTTTGGTCTTCGGCGCCCAAAACTTTTGATTCAAATGTCTTTAGCTCATCGGTGATATACCGTTCTGCATTAACCAGGGTCTGTTTGCGAACATAATGTAAGGGGACATCTTTTGAACGTGCTTTCGGGACCTCTATAAAATACCCGAACACCTTATTATAGCGCACTTTGAGCGCATTGATTCCCGTGGCCTCCTTTTCTCTGGTCTCCAGCCTGGCAAGCCACTCTTTGCCATGCCGGCTCACGGCAATCAGTTCATCCAGTTCCTGATGGTATCCTTTCTTAATGATACCGCCTTCATTGATGGTATGGGGAGCATCTTCCCGGATCGACCGTTCGATCAGTTCCGCCAGTTCACACAGGCCCTCTATATTCTGATTACATATAAAAAGTTTTGCTTTTAGGTGGGAAAGCAAAGACCATATATCGGGCAGGCTGTTAATGGAACGCTTCAGCGCAACAAGATCCCTGGCATTGGACTGCCTCAGGACGATTTTGCTCCCGAGACGTTCAAGGTCATAAACCGATTTTAAGCGTTCCCGGATATTCTTCCGAACCGGATTGTTTTCCTTTGCTTCTTCAATCGCATCCTGTCTGGACTGAATCTCAGGAATATCCAAAAGCGGGTATCTGATCCACCGCTTCATCTGCCGCCCCCCCATGGCAGTGATGGTTCTGTCCATGATTCCCAGGAGCGTCCCCTGCCTTGATTCTGTTCGGATATTTTTGACCAGTTCAAGGTTCCGGCAGCTTAACTCATCAACCAGAAGATAATGGCTCAGTGAATACGTTGATATGCCGGTGAAATGTTCAACTTTCTGTCTCTGGGTTTCCCGGACGTAAAAAAGAAGTGCTCCGGCCGCCCGCACACCGGTTTTTAAATGTTCGCAACCGAATCCTTCAAGGGAAAGAGTTTTGAATTGATCAATAAGCCTTTCCCGTGCCCTGCTATATTCGAATGCACCGTCTTCTAAAAAGGTTATGTATTTTTCAGACAATGCTTCGATAACGGGTAAAACAAAGGAATCATTCCTTGAAGATTCGGGGAAGAGAACTTCTCTTGGCGATATACGAAGGATCTCATCAACAACAGCATGCAAATTATCAGCTTCGGTCACCCTAAAATTCCCGGTTGAAATATCCAAATAGCTCAGTCCGGCGGCATGGTTATCGTAGGCAAGAGCAAGAACATAATTATCTGTTTTTTCATCAAGCAACTCATTGTCAACGATCATCCCCGGTGTAACCACCCGGACCACATCCCTTTTCACCAAACCCTTTGCCTGGGCCGGATCTTCTATTTGATCGCATATGGCGACTTTGTATCCCTGCTTAATGAGGCGGGCGAGATAGTTCTGTGCGGATTTATGCGGGATGCCGCACATGGGAATCGGGGATTCGTCTTTCTTGTTCCGTGAAGTTAACGTTATTTCAAGAAGCCGGGAGGCAAGCTCGGCATCCTCAAAAAACATTTCGTAAAAATCTCCCATACGGTAAAAAAGTATCGCGTCGGAGTACTTTTCCTTAATGGAAAGGTACTGCTTTATCATGGGAGTCGTTTTCGAAACACTCATATGGCTAAAAGGTTTCTAAGGGTTGGGCCTTATGGTCCGAAGAACCGCTTTGTAATAATTCCACCTCTTTTTTGAGTGCTGCAATTTCTTCCAGCTGGGAAGTGGCTGCTGCGTTTAAATTCTTTATTGTTTTTTTCGATTTGAACCGTGCGGAAAGACTGATAAAATAGGCAATCAAAAACCCGGTTAGAAAAAAAACCAGAAAAAAGATTGCATTGGGCAGTTCCATTGAATGAAAAGGCTCACCGTACAAAAAATCTATTTGAAAAGACTGTTTTGCCAATAAGTAATGCTTATTCGAGAAAAAGATAGTTGCGATAAAGCCTATAATAATTACCCAGAGAACGATCTTAAGTTTTTTCATAGTTGTCTCCTTCAATATTAGCTTGTTATATCTAATTTATCAAAATAAGGCTTTAAATTATTGTAGGTGGTTAACAAATGCTCCGGAATAACACGCACATCGGCAAAGACGGTTAACGCATTGGTATCACCAAACCAGCGGGGTACAATATGAAAATGGAGATGTTCTTCAACGCCGGCCCCCGCAACTTTTCCGAGATTAAGCCCCACATTAAAACCGTCGGGGTTCATTGCTTTTTTTAATATGCCCACAGATTGTTCAACGGTCTCAAGAAGGTTGCCCATCTCCCCCTTGCTGAGCTGGTCAAGGGTGGAAATGTGTTTTATGGGCGCCGCCAGAAGATGGCCGTTAATGTAAGGAAATTTATTCATAACAACAAGAGTCTCCTTGCCCTTGTAAAGGGTTAGATTGTCCTCTTCTGAAAGTGCCTTGCAAAATATACAGCCTTCCTCTTTATCGCCCAGAATATATTCCATACGCCATGGAGCCCACATGGTTTTCATTATCAGTCCTCCTCATCAGAATCGCAGCTTCCTTATCTCGACGTATTCATAGAAAGTCTTTTGTCAAAGCCTTTGATTAGACTTTTTACGAGACCATCTATTTTCTTTAGAACCTATCTCAAAAATAAGGTTAGGGTTCAGAGCAAGGCGTGGAACGGTGAAAAAGCGGAGCATACACGTAGTATGTGAGCATTTTGAACCGTTTCACAACGCCGCAATGGACACTAAGATTGTTTTTGAGATAGGTTCTAGTCAATTGTCAATAATTATCTACCTTTTTCAAACCCAAAACTCAACCCTTTTCTATTTAGTGTCCATCCATAAATAAGGATTTTTGTTCAAGATCAAGGCATGTGAAAAAAATACCCGCAGGCATATGTTTAATATTCCGAAGATTATTTTTTGAATATAACGCTTAAGATTGGGCAAAAAAACCATTTAGGAACGGACACTATTTGAGGCGCACAACCTCCATTTCACCCCACATGCCGATTTTATTTCCCATAATCACAACAATACCGTCAACCCCTTTGATATTTTTACCGAAATCTATTGCAGACCCGATATGCGCTTTGGACGTTATCTGATTGCCGATGGACGTTGCAGCGGCATCGGCAAGTGAACAGGAGTGGGACAGCACACAGACGGCGTCCGCTTTCCCGAAACTTAGCGAGTGGCCCACGGTGCCTGATGATGTGCATACGGATAAAGGCTTTGCCCCGGGATCCACACGCAGACCCATTCCCAGACTTATGGGAGAGTTACCTGCAAAAATACCGATGGTAACCGGGCCGTTTGTTTTGAAAAAGATGTCACCCCCGTTTTCCACAACAACTTCATCGGTATGCATCAACAGATCATTCCCCACGTGCTCGGCAATTGCACCGGCAACCGCCGCCATGGGACCCACACCGGCCTTTTCACCCGCTGATACCATATGGTTTATGATAATCGGCGCCGGGCCGCTAACACGCCACGGCTTCAAGGTGTTTACGAATTCAGGGTACCTTTTTATATAAGCCTCAACAACCCCCCTGTGCTTGAGTATCAGTTCCCTTGTTATCTCCTCAAGGGGTTTTACCGCATGCACAAACAGATCTGTTTCCTTAACAGCCACCCTGAAAGCAACCAGATTCTCTCTGGCCGCGAGATTCCGATACGATCGTTTTTGATACATCTCCGAATCAATACCATTATTTGAATTGCGTTTTCGGACGCAGCCTTTCCGGGCACTGTCTCAAAAAATATTGATCCGTCATCCCGGCTATAAAATCCCTGACAATTTCCTCTTTTCCATGGTTTTCAATATAATCTTCAGACATATCTTCCAGAAAACCTGTAAATATCACTGAAGATCGGTTTTCAGTCTCAATATCATTCAGGTACTTCTCAAAAAGCATTCCAAACAGTTTTTCTATGGCGCCCGTATGCTTTTTGATTTCCGGATTCATGTAAATACGTTCAAGGTTAAAATCCTTGAGCCGCTTTAAGGCGTCGGACACTTCCGGGCTGAAAGCAACATAGCTGTTTTGAAAGCTGTTTTTGATAACATCGGTGACAAGATTATAGACAATGGTCCCGTTTGTATCCCCAAGGATATCCACGCTGTCCTTGGGAAGATCGGATCTTTTGATCATTTTGAGCCGGATGGCATCTTCTATGTCACGACCGATGTAACTGATGGTATCTGCCATTCGGACAACACATCCTTCCAGGGTCATGGGTATGAGTTTAATCCAAGGATCATCCTTTTTAGCGGACATCTCTTTCTCTAATGTTTCAAATGTCTTATTTCGCTCGGGTTCAAGTATCCGGTTATGGATTTCTCCGTCATGACAAAGAACACCGTCCAGAGTCTGCAGACAAAGATTCCATCCTTTGCCTTTACATTCCACCCGGTCCAGAAAATGAACACTCTGAACGTTATGCTGAAAATAACCGATACCGTTTGACCGGCAAAGTTCTGACAAAAACCGTTCACCGTCATGCCCGAATGGTGTATGCCCGATATCATGCCCCAGAGAAATGGCTTCAATGAGATCCTCGTTCAATCCCAGATAACGACCAATGGTCCTTGCAATTTTCGATACCAGTTGAACATGGAGCACACGGTGGGTAATATGATCATTGTGTATAAGATAAAAGACCTGGGTCTTGTCGATATATCGCGTGTAGGCCCGTGAATGCAGAATCCGATCTGCATCCACAGAAAATATCTGGCGGTACCCTTGTTCTAAACGAACCTCATGAACCCGTCTCACGCCTGCTGAACTCAATGTTGCAATGGGAGATAAGATTTCGGTTTCCCGCTGCCTTAGGGACAGACGGAGCAAATCGAGGTTTTCTTCTTTAAATCCGGCCATTTTCTATCATGCTTTCCATGAGTTTAAGGTAATCTATCCCCGCCTTTCTGAATCCTTCTTTACCGAATTTCATATTGGCTTCGAGAACATACAGATTTTTGTCATGCTCAATGATATCGATCCCCACATCGTCCCACCGGCATCTTTGGGCGGTATCAAGAGCAAGATCAAGAACATTTTTGGGGACAGGATCCAGACTGATGGTTGCACCCACAGCAACATTAGTTCTAAATTCACCCGGAGGCGCAATGCGCCAGTAGGCATGAACCACCCGATCTCCGATAACAACAACCCGTACATCGCGATCTGACGGCAGGTATTCCTGAATATAGGCAACATTCGACCGGTTGATATAGGCATCCAGATCTTCTCGATTCCCGATAAGGTAAACCCCTCTTCCCATGGCCGATCCCCGTGGGATTTTGCCGATAAAAGGAAATTGAAAATGTTCGCAAATAGAGTTCCTCTGGCGTTTTCCATAAAACACCCGAGTCCTGGGATGCGGTATTTCGAGAAGATTAAACAGGGCGGTCTGCTTGATCTTGTCCTGAACACATTTATAATTATGATAACTGGGAAAGGTTTTTTTCCCCATGGCATCGAACAATTCGGCATAGAAAGCGGTGGGATAGTATATCTTTTCGGCATTTCGGATAAGATCCGCTTCCGTACGGCTGTAATTTGAGAAATTAGGTTGCACTCCCAAGGTTACAACATTTTTACAGTTTTTAAGCCGTGCTTCAAGGGCGATGACTTTTTTAACGTTTTTCATTCGGGTCAAACAGCCTCATAATGATATCGTGACTCCGTTGGGTATGACTTCCCGGCCAGTATATTCGCCGACATCGGCCGCAGGTTTGAAAAATATCGCAGGTTTGCCAGATAAAATCAGGCACATTTCCCTGAACAGAATCCTTGTCCACCGGTTGGATACGGGTGTTACACCGGATGCATCGTGAAAACGGACGTGTATCCGTATAACCAATGCCCAGCGTGTCAATCACCTGTCTGAGCTGCTCAAAGGGATTGTTTGACGTTATAAAAATAAACTCTTGCGACATTTTACCGTTCCGGACACCTTCGGTTCGAGTAAGCAGAATGCGTTTTTTCCTCCCCAAATCCATGGCTTTTTTCGCTGAAAAGCCGGGCTCATAAGATGTGTCAAAGCCAAGAATCCTCAACCATTTTGATAGTTTGCCCAGCGTAGGCTCCGCAGCAAAGCATATGTCACTCTTGCTGTTCATGGGTCACTGACACCCGTACCCCAACCATTACAGTTTCATCCCTGAACCCCTGACACCTGGGGTGGTGAAAATCGCCGTGTATACAGATGGAATTTTAATCCGCCACCGAACTTTGGCGGATTAATCCCATTTTTGTTCCATATCTTAAGGTTTCAGGTTTCAGGTGTCAGGAATGATAAACAGAGGCGCTGGCACCTGACGCCTGAATCCTGATACCTGACGCCTGACACCCAACATGGATCCCCTTATCTACTCCGGCGGCGTCAACACAAACAGTGACGGTAAAACCGAAACGCCAGCCAAGTATCTGTCAACATCGAGCTGGAAACCTGAACCGTCATCGGTTGAAAACACCAGGTGTGAAGGGACCCGGTAACCCTTTATATCCTGCATTTTTTTAAACTCCGCCCGATACTTGAGATCGCCGGTAGAATAAAATTTTTCCACCTTGAGCACCTGTTTTTTGTTAGCATCAAGATATATCTTCTGACAAACGTTCCCCCATCCTTTTTTTAAAACCAGAATATATCCATCTTCATATGCGCAAGGCTCCTCCTGTGTCGATAAGGCCGTGTGGCGGCTTGAAGTAACATGGGACCTGCCTCCGGGAGGACTATTTTGTATAACAACGGCAGAATCAAAAGTATCAACAGAAACACGGCCGGCCAGAATATTAACAATATCGTCGGATTCCACGGGTATTGAAAAGAATCTTTTCATTGTGGAATTTCCAGAGCGCCGTTTATAAAATTTACCCCGGGTATGATTCAAAAGATAGAGCCACTGACCGTCAGATGCAAAGCTTACCACAGGCTGTCCTGAAACACTTCGGAGTACGATACGAAGTCTGTCCGGTATTGATCCTACCCACGCCACACGGGTATTAAGATGTTTTTTTTCATTTTCAAAAAATGTTATCCTTCCAACACCTTTGAAGGTTTTGAGATGTAAATTTTGATTTTTCAGATACGAAATAAGTTCCCCGGCTTCAGATAAGGCCTTAAGGTCCCCGGGTTTTTCCGGAATACGTGATGTAATGCTACTGCAGGATGAAAATAAAAAGATGCCGATTAAAAGAATGGTTGCAAGGTGCCGGGTGTATGCTGAGGTTTTCATTTACCGGATAATCCCTGTATCTTTTTCTCAAGAACATCTTTGTCTTTTTCTTTTTTCAACAACGAACGTTTGTAAAATTGAAGCGCTTTTTTCTTATTATTTATCTTCAGGTATATATCTCCTAAATGCTCCAGGATAATCGGGTCGTCAGGTACAAGACTTACAGCTTTTTCAATATATTTCAATGCCTTATCAAATTTTCCTTTCTTATAGTATACCCACCCCAGGCTGTCTGTGATATAACCGTCATCAGGTTTTTGTTTTAAAGCTGCCTTGATAAGACGTTCGGCCTCATCCAGATTCTCCCCGAGCTCTGCATAGGTATAACCGAGATAATTCAATGCATTGGCATCCTTTTCGTCAAGACTTATCACCGTCTTCATCTCTTCTATGGAAGCTTTTTTCTTTCCCCACTTGTCATAAACAACGCCCAGGCGAAAACGGAGCCTGGTATTATCAGAATCAATCGTGAGTCCCTGTTTAAGAACGTTCTCAGCTTTTTTAAATTCCCCTTTATCTTCATAAAATGAACCCAGATATAGTAAGATCTCAGGATCATCAGGTGTTTTTTTAATAACATCTTTTAAAAAATCTATGGCTTCCTCAATTTTTTTCTGTTTCTGGTATAAAAATGCAACTTGAACCACAGCTTCTTTATAAAAACCGGAATCCGGCGCCACTTTTTTAAAATACATGATGGCCTTGTCTTTATCTTTTTTCCCATCAAAAGCCACCCCGGTAATGTAATGAAGCTCGGAACTGTCCGGCGCACCCTTTAACATCCCTTCAAGAATAATGACTGCGGCATCATATTTCTTTGGATTTAAATAACGCTTAACAAGCTTTCTTATGACTTGCTTTTGAGCAATGCTCCTTGCACCCAGATCCTTAAAAATCTTTTCTGCATCCTTGGTCATTCCTCTTTGATGATAATAATATCCGAGTTCCATAGCGGCTCTTATATCTTTGGGATTTCTTTTCAAAAGCTCTCGGTATAACTGAACAATTTTCTCCTCTTTGCCCAAAGTTTTGTAAAGATTTATCAGCTCATAACGCGGCTCCTCGAGGCCGGGTTTCATTGCTATGGTTTTTTTAAATTCTTTTTCAGCTCCGGCAGTGTTATTTTGCTCTGCAAATATTTTTGCTATAAAGAAATGCCCCACATAGGATTCCGGAAAATTTTGAACCAGCTGGTCATAAATCTTTAATGCCCTGTTCAGTTTCTTTTCCTGCATGTACAGACCGCCTAAAAGCAAATATATATTTTCTTGTTTCGGATCCATGGCAATAATTTTTTCATACACCGCTTCAGCGTCATCAAGCTGATTAAGCCCCTGCTTGAGCCTCCCATACATAATAAGAGCGTTAAGATTTTCAGGTTCTTTTTCTATAATTTTTTCAACAATACCCAAAGCCCTTTGGTTCTCTTTTATATGAAGGTAAAGGGTGGCCAGCTCCAACCGCAGATAAGTAGATTCAGGATCTGTTTCAATGGCCTTATTTAGATATTGAATCGCTTTATCGTAGTTGCCTGTTTTCCGCTGTAACTGTGCCTCTATAAAGTAGTAATAGCGGCTCTCCGGCGCAAGCGAGTCTTCTGCCGTCTCATCCAGGTTTTCACTTAATGGCTGAGCCGCCTTTTTATAAGGGAAACAACCGAAAAATATTAAAATGACCATAACCGCAACGGTCATATGTATCGCTTTTGATTTCATTTCAAAAATGTCCTGTTTCAATCAAATCCTTTAACCCTGTCATAAAAATCAAAGTCTGGAATTTCGCGTTTAAAAAATTCTCTCAATTTCTTGATAATATTTTTTTCAACCTGGCGGACACGTTCTCTTGATATCTCGTAGCGGTCGCCAATCTCCTGCAACGTAGCAGGAGAGTCTGAAAAAATACGCTGTTCAAAAATTTCAAGCTCTCTGGGCGTCATGGTTTCTTTAAACTCGGCAATCTTATTATGTAAAAGAGTCTCCATCTCCTTTTTCGCCACCTGATCTTCCGTAGATTCGACTTCCGTGTTTAACAACTCAACTCTTTCCGTATCCGAATCATCCTTTATAGGAGCATCCAAAGAAACATCCCAGCCATCAAGCCTCTGGTCCATATCTACAATTTCACGTTCGGATACCCCCAGTCTTTCGGACAAAAGTTTTGGTTTGGGATCAAAACCCTGATCAATCAGTTTCTGCTTCTCTTTTTTAAGCTTAAAAAAGAGTTTTCGTTGCCCTTGGGTGGTTCCTATTTTCACAAGACGCCAGTTGTCCATAATAAACTTTAAAATGTAAGCCTTTATCCAGAATGAGGCATAATATGAAAACTTAACATTTTTGTACGGATCAAATTTTTTAACTGCCTGCATGAGCCCTATATTCCCTTCCTGAATCAGGTCCAAAAGATTCTGCATCCATACTCGCTGAAATTCGAGAGCGATTTTTACCACAAGTCTGAGGTTGGCAGTCACCAGAATATACGCGGCCTCGCTGTCACCATCTTCCATAACTCTTTTCCCAAGCTCTATTTCCTGCTCTCTGGTGAGAAGCTTGTGCTTGCTTATTTCTGAAAGGTAGCGCTGAAGCGGGTCGAACTTAACAATAGCGGTATCATCAGAATGATATTTCGGCTTTTCATCTTTGTTTTTATGTTTCACCCTAGTGTCTTGATCCTGTTTTGTTCTTCGATCTTTCTTTTTTTTATTAAATTTATTCATATGAATATTTGACAGCCTCGTTAAAAGTCAGTAAAGCGACTTTTTACGAACGTTTTACGTTTTAGGTGTCTGGTTTTAAGTTTTTGTTAAAACATACATTACAATTAGACAAATTATAATAATGTCAGGCTATTATAACTTCATCAGTATTTTATGGACATACAGACGAGCATATGGTATCTAAAAAATTTACTATACCATTTACTATACCCTTGCGCCTGTAGCTCAGCTGGATAGAGCAACGGACTTCTAATCCGTAGGTCGCAGGTTCGAATCCTGCCAGGCGTACCATTAATCTCAAGGGGTTACGGCATTTCAGCCATAACCCCTTTTTTGGGCCAAAAATGGGTAACATGCCGCACCACCTATCCTGAGACCTTTGAAAAATTTCAATTTTTGTTTACGTCCAAGAAAGGCGATAATTTTAACCAGATGAATACATTGAGTATTTCTAAGATTAAAGTTTAAGCCTGTTAATAAATCCCGATTATCGGGGACGCAGAAATTAAGCAAAAAGGGGGGTTTTGCAAAGGTCTCATCCTGTTAGTCGCCAATTTTCTAAGAGTATAACCCATTTATATTAATAGGTCAAATAGTAAGCTCAATCCTTGCAGAACAAACCGGGTCAACCTTTTTATTGTACCTGAATTATTGTACCCGAAGGGATTGCAAAAATTTTATACCGTCTTTTGTTATCAATGCCACTCCCCGTTAATCGTCAATTTTCTGTGCAGGCATGTCAATACCTTGACGATTTATTTCCCTTTTTAATACTCCCATACTCCCTAATCCATCCTTAAAAAGTCTGACTACATTTAAGTATCGGCCAGGTCCTGCCGTTATAATTGTATTGGAGGACTTTTCCTTAAAAATCATCACTGTTTGGCATATATAATGCATGAAAGGCAGAAAGATGAGTCTCAAATCCCATGGGAAGGATACAAGTAATTAATATCAAAGATCAAAAAACAGTGGTCGGAGGTCAAGGCTTAAATTATCCGCACGGAATTTCACTTCGGTACCATGTTCCGGGCTTACCCCGGTACGATCCGATGGAGTTACCCACTACACTCTGCCGGATCGACTTGACGGATGGTGCACAGCAGCGAAGCGAAAAGTGAAGTCGATAAAATTTCCTGCCTCCGGCTGGAATTTCATGCTGATTACCCAATACATTCTCGGCATGGCCAAGATGAAAGGAGGTGTTAAAATTCTGATAGATATTGACCGGGTTCTAAGTGCTAAAGAAAAAGACACTATAGAAAAAACGGTATAAAAAATTTAAAATTACCTACTATCATACATATTCTTTTTCTAACAAAAATATTTTTGAACACCGAAAGGAGAAAGATCATGAACAAGTCTATTTTACCAAAATTGAGTCAAATCTTTTTGACTTTCCTGGTTGCCGGAACGTTTCTGTTCGGCGTTTTGCCCGTTCCTTTTGCCCAAGCGGACGCTGTAAAGATTGGTTTGAACTATCCCAAAACCGGACCCTATTCGGTTCAGGGTCTGGACCAATGGCGTGCCACAGAGCTTGCCGTAGCTGAAATCAATGCAGCCGGAGGTATTCTGGGTAAGAAGGTAGAGATTGCATGGCGCGACTCCCAGTCCAAAGCCGATTTGAGCACCGCCAATGTAACCGAGTTAATCGACAAAGAAGGAGTCAAGATGGTCCTTGGCGGGTCTGCCAGCAGCGTTGCAGTAGCGGCGGGCAAGGTATGCCAGGCCAAAGGGGTTCTCTTTTTCGGGACCCTCACGTATTCCACAGCCACCACCGGCAAGGAAGGGCACCGGCACACTTTCCGTGAGTGTTACAATGCCTGGATGGGTGCCAAAGCAATTGCATCTTATATGAAGGAAAACTTTGCGGGCAAGAAATTCTTTTACATTACCGCCGACTATACCTGGGGTTGGACCACAGAGGCTTCGGTGAGAAAATTCAGCGATACCGAAGACAAATCAAAACACAAGGGTATGACAACCCCGTTTCCCGGAGCCACTGAAAAAGATTTCAAAAAAGCCCTAAGTTTCGCAAAAATGATAAAGCCTGATGTTCTGGTATTGGTCCTGTTTGGCAAAGACATGTCAACGGCGGTTCGGCTTGCCACGGCAATGGGATTGAAAAATAAGATACAAATCATTGTGCCGAACATTACCCTCGGCATGGCGGAAGGGGGCGGTCCCAAGGTCATGGAGGGGGTTATCGGTGCTCTGCCGTGGTGTTGGAAAGTACCCTACAAATATGACTATCCTCGTGGAAAAAAATTTGTAGAGGATTTTTCAGCCAAGTACGGTCGTTATCCCAGCACTTCGGGCGCTTCGGCTTACACCATACTTTACGAATACAAGAGTGCTGTTGAAAGGGCCGGTTCCTTTGATTCACCTGCAGTGATCAAGGCTCTGGAAAATCACGAATACACGCTTTTGAAGGACAAACAGGTATGGCGTGACTTTGACCATCAATCGGTGCAGACCGTTTACGCGGTAAAGTGTAATCCGCAGGCCGTAGTACTCAAAGACAAGTATAAACTCGACTATTTTGAAATACTGAGCAGCATTTCGGGTGAAAATGCGGTATGCACCCGTGAAGAATGGAACGCTGAAAGGAAGGCTGCCGGGAAACCCACACATCTTGAGAAGCTGCCCGGAGAATAACATTGTCTCAAAGATTTGCAACCATATTCGAGTAGTCAGGTTGCTGACATGCTTGACTACTCGAGAATTCTCTCAAGGTGTTAAACCAGGGAGGTCTTAAAATGAACATATTTAATCGATTTTTAAAAAGTAGCTTGCGTTTCAAGATTTTATTCGGATTGTTGTTACCGCTTATACCCATGCTGGCAATCATGGGAATTTCCTATACCTCTGCCCGCAATAGTACATTGGAAAATAGCGATCGGATAATGAAACTCATAAATCAAAACGGAACCAAGGAGATCAACAGATTTATAAAAGCCCAGGAAACCGTATTTTTTGACTGGACCAAAGAGGATGTGTTTGGAATGGCCATCGAGTTTCAAACCACTGAGGAGTTGCAAAGTCATTTTAAATCCCTGCTCAAAGGACAGAAGGGATTCAGTCTGGTTATGCTGACAGACACGGAGGGAAAGGTTCTCCAGTCGGCAGTGGGGGAACATATAAATGGCGTAGGAGCTGGTGCTTTTCAGGGCCAAAGAATAAAAGAGGCGTCTGACCTTATGAATAAGACCGTCCGGAACGCCATGTTTGTAGAAAGCGAAATTATGAAACAGCTCGGACAAAAATCTGCCTCTACATTCATCTTTAGTTTTAAAACCAAGGATTCTGAAGGCAATCCCAATGGCCTTTTCCTATCTTACATAGATTGGTCCAACCTTCAAGATATGACAGGTTCTGTTTTTGGTGAGATGAAAACAAACGGGTTCGATAACGCTGAGGTTGCAATCCTGCATACAGTTTCCGACAGGGTGCTCAGCCATTCAAACCAAGAAATGATCGGCAGTAATTTGGAAACAGGAGATTCATTTAAATCCTGGTTAAATCAATCCAATGGTAAAGAAGTTCGGAAATTCGATATCGGAAAAAACACGGATTATGTAACCTTTGCTCCTGTTCAAAGCACCGCCGGTCTTTTTGGAGGCAATGCAACAGATCGAACAGGCTCTGATCTGTGTTTTATTGGTTTTGTCCCTGAAAAAGATATTATATCCGACATTCAGGGAATCCTCTGGACCTCTGTTGGTATTGGCAGTGGCGGAGGCATTGTAATTATTTTGATCGGTCTTTTTATCGTGGGGCTGATTTCCAAACCTCTGAATCGCGCAATAGAAGGCCTTACCAATGGCGCCGAGCAGGTCGCCTCCGGATCGGGTCAGGTGGCCTCTTCCAGCCAGCAGTTGTCTGAAGGTGCCAGCGAACAAGCGGCTTCCATCGAGGAAACATCTTCCTCATTGGAAGAAATGTCTTCCATGACCAAACAGAATGCCGACAATGCCAACCAGGCGGATAATCTTATGAAAGAGGCCAACCAGATCGTTTCAAAAGCCAATGATTCCATGTCTGATTTAACCGTTTCCATGGAAGAAATTTCCAAGGCAAGCCAAGAGACGTCCAAAATCATCAAAACCATTGATGAGATTGCTTTCCAGACCAACCTTCTGGCACTGAATGCCGCGGTCGAGGCTGCCCGGGCCGGCGAAGCCGGAGCCGGATTTGCGGTTGTGGCCGATGAGGTGAGAAACCTTGCCATGCGCGCTGCGGATGCAGCAAAAAACACGGCTGAACTCATCGAAGGAACAGTAAAGAAGGTTAATGACGGTGGAGAATTAGTGGCCACGACCAATGACGCTTTCACTAAAGTGGCTGAAAGCTCTGCCAAGGTGGGTGAACTTGTAGGAGAAATCGCGGCCGCCTCCAATGAACAGGCCCAGGGAATCGGTCAGGTTAACTCAGCGGTAACTGAAATGGATAAAATTGTCCAACAAAATGCGGCCAATGCCGAAGAATCTGCTTCCGCCTCTGAGGAGATGAACGCCCAGGCCGAACAGATGAGGGGCTTTGTTCAAGATCTTATCGCGCTGGTCGGCGGCAGCGCAAAGGGTCAAGCCAAGCTTGCACATACCCGAGCGAACACTCCAAAAACCCGAACAGATAAAGCTCTTGCTGTTCCGGTTAGAAAAGAAGTTGTCGTTGACAATTCAAGGGAGATTAACCCTGAACAAGTTATCCCCATGGATGATGACTTTTCAGATATTTAGTTTTAAATTTAAAGTTTGTAGAAAGGAAGGAATCTATGGAAGCGTCAACAGATATAATGGACCAAACCGTAAAAGTAATGGAAGAAAGGGAGGGAAAATATCTGACCTTTACCCTGGCGGACGAGGAATACGGTATCGGTATTTTGAAGATCAAGGAGATTATCGGAATGATGCCGGTCACAACGGTTCCTCAGACGCCAAAGTTTGTAAAAGGAGTCATCAACCTCCGGGGTAAGGTGATACCGGTAATCGATTTGAGGCTCAGGTTTGGGATGGAATCCATCGATTACACGGAGCGCACCTGTATTATTGTGGTGGAAATCGACGGAACCGTCGGGACCGTTCAGATCGGCATCGTAGTTGATTCGGTTTCCGAGGTGTTGAACATTAAGGGAGAAGACATCGAAGACACACCCACATTCGGAACAAAGCTGGATACCAACTACATCCTCGGCATGGCCAAGATGGAAGGGGGTGTTAAGATTCTGCTCGATATAGATCGGGTGCTAAACAGTAAGGAGATATCTGTTCTTGAAAAGGCTGCATAATTAACTAGTGCCCGAACGAAAACTAGGATTTTTTGTTAATATCAAGGGCAAATCTGCAGGATAGGAGATTTGAACAGCTATCAAGCGGCCCGCAAGGGCGAGGAACATGGATACCCCGAGTCAACACGAAAATATTAATCCGCCACCGAACTTTGGCGGATTAATTGCCTCAGAGGAATAGGCTGCGCCCACGTTGAACAGGCTACGCATTCAGCGGGACAACCATTTCACGGAGCAGCCGCGGATATTTAAGAAAAAGACCGTTTTCGTTCAGGCACTAAAAGTGAATATGGATAATAGTTTTTAATTTTACAAGTCAAATCCATAAAAATCATCTCTGGTTGGCATATTTAATGCTTATAGAGAAAATTTAATCCGCTCGTAAAAATTGGGGGACAGGGTACAATGTCTGATCTGATTGATAACGCTAAAGAAAAAATCGAAGCTATCTCCCTGGAAGTCGTAACAATGGAGGAGAATGACATTCCTGCCATGGGAAAAATTTTAAATCTTCTTTGTGATATGGAAAAGGATGCCGAAAAAATCGGCCGGCTTGATTTTTCAAACTTAATATCCGGTCTTAACATATATCTTGAAAAAGCAGTCTTAGGAGAAATCGATAATTTTGAGCTGTTTGAACAGGGGCTTGACCATCTGAACGCCATTCACCGTTGTATCTGCAACCGTGAAGAGTATCCTAATGATATATCTGATTTACTAAATGAACTGGGGTTCAAGCCGTCCGATTCCGGAGAGGAAACAAAAGACTCGCAAAATAATCAGACAGAGATTGAAAGTGATACAGAGACTGAAAGTACCGAGGAAAATGAAAGGGATGCACACCCTGACGATAAAAAAGAGATAGAGGAGGACATAAAACCTCGGGATCAAGACTTGAGCGCGGAAGATCGCGAAATACTTTCGGATTTTGTAATGGAGTCCCTGGAAAGTTTAGAGACCGTTGAGGTCAGCTTAATGGATCTTGAACAGGACCCCGGGAATCTTGACAGTATAAATGCAATTTTCAGGTCTTTTCATACCATTAAAGGCGTTTCTGCTTTTCTCGATTTAGAAAGGATAAATATGCTGGCCCACCGTGCTGAAAATCTTCTGGACAAGGCCAGAAGCGCCGAGATCAGTATAGAAGCAACGGTTATCGATATTATCCTTGAATCCGTAGATTCACTAAAAAAACTGATCCAAGGGGTTCAGAAGGGACTGGAAAAGGGTATTTCTCTGGATATGGGTTTAGACGTTACGCCTCTGGTTCATCGGATTGATGAAATTCAGGAAAAAGCAGATCAGATCGGCGATAAACCGGTTGGCGAAATCATGATTCAAAAAGGTGAAATCACTCCGAAAGAACTTGAAAAAGGGCTTGAAAGACAAAAACAAGAACCGGGGAAAAAGATCGGGCAGATCCTTGTGGAAAACAAAAGTGTGGAATCCAAATCCGTGGTCGGCGCCCTCAGGGATCAAAAAAAGACCGGAATGCGGCATATGGACCTTCAGGTTAAGGTTGACACAAAAAAACTGGACAACCTGGTAGATTTGACGGGAGAGCTGGTGATTGCTCAGAGCATGCTCCGGCAGAACCCGGTGATTCTTGCAGCCCGGGATCAAAAACTAATGCACAACCTGGGGCAATTGAATCAGATCACCTCGGGTCTTCAGACCACGGCCATGGCCATGCGCATGGTTCCCATTAAAAGTACATTTCAGAAAATGGTAAGACTGGTCAGGGACCTGGCCAAAAATTCCGGCAAACACGTAAGACTGGAAATGTCCGGGGAAGATACCGAAATCGACCGGAATGTGGTGGATGAATTGTACGAACCCATGGTTCACATGATTCGCAATTCCGTGGATCATGGTATTGGGACACCTGAACAAAGAAAAAAACAAGGTAAAAATAAAAGCGGTACCATCCATCTTATGGCCTATCACCAGGCAGGAAACATTGTTGTCGAAATTTCAGATGACGGCAGAGGGCTGGATAAAGATAAAATCATAGAAAAAGCCAAAGCAAACCATCTCATAACCGATGAGAGAAAACTTTCCGAATCTGAAATTTACAACCTGATATTTCAACCCGGTTTTTCCACGGCCAAACAAGTCACCGATGTTTCCGGCCGTGGCGTGGGCATGGATGTGGTCAAAAAAGGCATTGAAAAGCTAAGGGGTAAGGTTGAGATCAACTCCAGACCCGGCCGGGGTTCAACCTTTATCATCAATCTCCCGTTAACCCTTGCCATCATAGAAGGAATGGTGGTCAGGGTGGGAAAGGAAAGATTCATTATTCCGGCCCTTTCAATTCTGGAATCATTAAGGCCGACCAAAAAACAGTATTCCACGGTTGAGGGGAAAGGAGAAATGATTTTATCAAGGGGAAAGCTTATTCCCCTTATCCGTCTGGATCAGATATTTAATATAAAAAGTGATTCATTCAACCCCTGGGAAGGCTTGGTTGTTGTTGTGGAATACGAAGACCGCCAAATATGCCTGTTTTTGGACGAATTGCTGGGTAAAGAAGAAGTTGTCATTAAAAGCCTGGGGGAGACCCTGAAAGATACAAAAGGAATCGCCGGTGGTGCAATAATGGGAGACGGCAAAGTGGGTCTTATACTCGATATGGCCGGAATATGGGATCTGGTGATGGGCGTTGAGAATTAATCAATGAAATTTGTTGGAGTGGTGGAATACCGGAGTGCCGGGAAATGCCAAAAAGTCTTAATAAATGCAACACTCCATTATTCCAACACTCCAATACTCCGAGTTCTTGCTGAAATGACCAATGATCGATGATAGATCATAATTATTTATAGGATAAAGCGATGAACCTGATAGTCGGCGTTTCAGATATGAAAGTCACAAACGATATAGAAGCAACCCTCGTCACCTATTCTCTGGGATCATGTATCGGTGTCGCCATTTATGATCCAGTGGCACGGGTAGGAGGGTTGCTTCACTATATGCTCCCGGAATCGAGTCTGGATCAGGAAAAAGCCAGAAAGAATCCGTATATGTTTGCCGATACCGGCATCCCTGCCCTTTTCAAGGCCGCCTATAAGTTAGGCGCCAAGAAACAGAGAATGAAAGTTATTGTGGCTGGAGGATCACAGGTTCTGGACCAGAAAGGATTTTTTAATATCGGCAAAAGGAATGATATTGCCGTCCGGAAAATGTTTCATAAAAACAATGTGATCATCGATTACAAGGATGTTGGGGGCACGGTTAACCGAACCATCAAGTTAGCGATCAATACCGGTGAAACATGCCTAAAAGTTTCGGGCAAGGGGGAAAAAAAGATATGAGCAATATTAATTCAATTATAAAAAAAATAAATCGCTTAACACCGATTCCCCAGGTAGCAAGCAAGGTCATGTCGATTGCCCAGGATCCTAAAAGTTCCATGTATGATCTTTCTAAAGTCATTATTTATGACACGGCAGTAACCGCCAATTTATTAAAGGTGGTCAACTCCGCATTTTTCGGCCTGCCGGAAAAAGTCGATTCCGTGCATCAGGCCATTGTGTATCTGGGTATGGCCCAGGTGGTGGATCTTGTTCTATTGTCGGCCAGTGGCGAGAACTTACAAACCGCGCAAGAAGGGTACGATCTTGAAGCGGGCGAGCTCTGGAAATACTCGGTCTCTTCTGCCCTGATTGCCCGTGAGCTTGCCGAGAAAAAAGGGGTAAAGGAAACTCACCTGATATTTACAGCCGCACTGTTAAAGGATATCGGCAAAGTGATTTTGAATCAGTATGTAAAGGACTCTTTTGATAAAATCAGCGCCCTGGTAACAGAACAAAATTTTACTTTCAGAGAAGCTGAAAAGGAAGTGATTGGAATCGATCATGCGGAACTGGGAGCCATGGTTGCCGAGAACTGGAAGTTCAGCCCAAAAATGGTTGAAATTATTAGACACCATCACCGGCCACAGGAAACCTCAATGAGTGAGTTTGAATCTGCAATTGTCTATATGGCAGACACCATCTGTATGATGATGGGGATCGGTGTGGGATCCGATGGTCTGGCTTACCGGTTTCACCCGGAAGTGGTTGAGAGTTTGGAACTTACGGAAACCGAGTTTCAGAAAATGGTTGCCGGTTTTGTCGAAAAAATTGAACAGGTTGAAGCCATGATAAACGTTTAAGGTAGAATGCCTATATTTAAATGCCTAAAATTTACCCGGTGAAATGTAAAGCCCATTTCGCCGGGGTGCCTAAAATGAATTAAATTTGGAGACAAAAAATGGCTTACAATATTTTAATCGTGGATGATTCCACTCCCATGCGTGCGGTTATTAAAAAAATCGTCAAGGCATCCGGGTTTAATGTCGGGCAATTTTTCGAAGCGATCAATGGGCTTGAAGCAATGGAAGTATTAAATAACGAATGGATCGATCTGGTTCTCACGGATTACAATATGCCCGACATGAACGGCCTGGAGCTTTTGGAAGAAATGAATAAAGACGAGGACCTCAAGTCAATTCCCGCGGTAATGATCACCACGGAAGGAAGCAGGAAAAGGGTGGAAGAATTTATGGCAAAAGGGGTAGTGGACTATATCAAAAAGCCTTTTACACCCGAACAAATAAAGCAAAAACTAAAGCACATTATGGGAGAAACGGAAGATGGAGAACAAAGATATGAAAATGGCCATGAAGAACTCGATTTCTGACGTTTTGGAAACCATGTTTTTTTTGTCTTTGGATTTTTCTAATGATCTAGATCTTCTTGGGCTGTGGGACACGGGAAAAGATCCGATGATAGCTGCAAAATTGAGTTTTAGCGGCCCACTGTCCGGTTACGCGGTATTTTGTATCCCCAAAAAATTGGCGCTATCTATAACCGCCGACTTTATGGGAAAAGATGAACAAGAAATTTCCGATGATCAAATCGACGGAACCGTCAAAGAAATTATAAATATGATTATCGGCAACACGTTTAGTCTTTATGATCCGGAGGCAGTTTTCGACCTCGGGGTTCCCGAATTGGTCGGGTTTCATGATTTTATTAAAAATTTATCTGATTCTGGGAAAAGATTTTCTGTTGTCATTGAGACCCTGGAAAATTATCTGGCGTTTCAAATGAACATAACAAACCAAAATTAAATATTTCCAAAAACTAAAACTACAATTTTTCTTTCTTCAATTTTCAATTGAAAGTAAATTTATGGAAACAGATATAAAAGTTTTGATTGTAGACGACTCTGCGGTAGTTCGCAGGGTTTTCAGTAATGAATTGTCCCGGGAAAGAGGAATTAAAATCATTGGTACGGCTCCGGATCCCTATGTGGCCAGGGACAAGATCGTTAAGCTTAAACCCGATGTCATAACACTGGATATCGAAATGCCCCGCATGGACGGTATCACCTTTCTTAAAAAACTTATGAAATATTATCCCCTTCCGGTGATCATTGTCAGTTCCCTTACACCCAAAGGGGGGAAAATGGCCCTGGAAGCTCTGGCCGGCGGAGCGCTTGAGGTAATTTCCAAGCCTTCTGCCGCCTATTCGGTGGGAGATATGAGCGTTCAACTGGCAGATAAGATCCGGGCCGTTGCTAGAGTGAATGTTAAAGAGCGCCTGAATTCCGTTCATAGATCCCACCCGGTAAAACCGGTAACCCTGTCACGCGCCCTGACCGCTTCCACCAACAAGATAATCGCCATAGGCGCTTCAACAGGCGGGACCGAAGCTATCAAAACGGTTCTTACGGGCATGCCTCCCAATTCACCCGGAATTGTTATCGTTCAGCACATGCCGGCCAATTTCACCACCTCTTTTGCGGAACGGCTGGATTCCCTTTCCCAGGTAACGGTTAAAGAGGCCCATGATGGGGATTCGATTTCAAACGGCCAGGCCCTTCTGGCCCCCGGAAATTTTCATATGCTCCTGAAAAGAAGCGGTGCAAGATATTATGTTCAGGTGAAAAAGGGGCCCCTCGTCCACCATCAGCGGCCTGCTGCGGATGTTCTTTTCAGATCGGTGGCCAATTATGCCGGTGCAAACGCCGTGGGTATTATCCTCACCGGCATGGGATCGGACGGTGCCGCTGGATTGCTGGAAATGAAAGAAGCCGGCGCCCGAACCGTTGCACAGGATGAAAAAAGCTGTGTGGTTTTCGGTATGCCCAAGGAAGCCATTAAACTCGGAGCCGTAGACAAGGTGGCGAGTCTTGGGGATATTACAAAAACAGCGCTTAAAATGATTGGAAATTGAAATGCCTTCACTGATAATTAACCGCTAATGGTCGCTAATGGACATAAAATTTATTTTAAAATTCGTGTTTATTTGTGTTTATTCGTGGTGACATTTATTTTATATTTGGGAAATTAAAAATTGGCAAATATGACCAAAAGACAGTTTAAAAGGTACTGTGATATCGTTTATAATGAATCCGGCATCAATCTAACTGAAGAAAAATGGCAATTGTTGAACGCCAGAATTGGAAAACGGATCAGAGAACTCGGCGTTCAGCCTGATAAATATCTTTCAATAATTGAGAAAGATCCTGATGAATTAAATAGTTTCCTAGATGCTGTCTCCACCAACCACACCTATTTTTTCAGAGAATCAAAAACGTTTAAGTTTTTAGATACAAGCTGCCGTAACATCTGGTGTGCGGCGTCTTCCAGCGGAGAAGAAGCATATTCTTTGCTTATGTACAGTATAGAATTGGGATTCGAGCCGTCCATACTGGCAACAGATATTTCAGATTCTTGTTTAGAAAAAGCCCGAAGGGCCATATATCCCAAAAAATCTTTATCAAATATACCCAACCATATGATAAGGCGTTATTTTCAAAAAGGGATGGACAAATGGGGAGATTATGTGAGAGTTAAACAACATATCAGTAGAATGGTAAAATTCAGAAAGTTCAATCTCTTGAAAGATTCTCCTCCTTCAAAAATATTTAATATCATATTCTGCAGAAATGTAATGATCTATTTTGATGCTCCTACCAAAGAAACTGTGATATATAAATTGTCCAAGGTTTTAAAGCCGGACGGTTATTTTATAATCGGCGGAGCTGAAAGTTTGAATGGTTTGAATCACTCTTTGAAATACATAGAACCGAGTGTCTACAAAAAATGCTAACCCTTTAAGCCAATGTTAAAATAAATCTGGTGTTTAATTTTTCTTTTGCGTAATATTTAGAGTATCCTCATTCCGTTCCTTCCCGGAATCATTTTTCTCGTTTTCTTTTTTCACTGTCGATCCGTCACCATTATCGAGAGCCTCTTTCAATGCGATAAGTTTGTCTGGAACGAACACTCTTTCACTACCCACTTCTCAAGCATATCAGAAAGCTCCTGCGGTTTGACCGGTTTTGAGAGGTAGTCGTCCATACCGGCTTCCAGGCATTTTTATCGATCTCCTTTCATGGCATTGGCTGTCATGGCGATTATTGGAATACTGGTTGCTTGTTGCGGGTTGCCCGTTGCGTAATGCTATTTGTTTTTCCTCCATTCTGCCTTCTGTCTTCTGTCCTCCATTTTTCTGATTTCCCGAGTAGCTTCATATCCGTCCATTTCCGGCATTTGCATGTCAATGATTGCTATTTCAAAAGGATCTTCATCGGCTGAAGTCTGTCGAAGCTCCTCTAACGCAAGCATGCCGCCGGGCACCTCGCTATATCTGCATCTCCACGACTTCAACTGTTCTCTCAAAACATATTGATTTATCTCATTATCATCCACGATCAGAATCCGTTTTCCCCTGATATCTTCAGGTATAACAACTTTTTTCTCTTTTCTTTCAGGCTGTTTTTCAAAAACGGCAGTAAACCAGAAGGTAGAGCTTTCACCCTCTTTGCTTTCCATGCCGATCCGTCCGCCCATCAATTCAGCAAGCTGCTTGGATATGGCCAGCCCAAGCCCGGTTCCTCCATACTTGCGAGTTGTTGAAGCATCCACCTGTGAGAATGATTTAAAAAGACGGTCCATGCGGTCTTTTGGAATGCCTGTTCCGGTGTCGGTTATCGCAAATTTTATGGTGGTATGCATAGCCGTTTCTTCCTCCAGGTCGGCCCGTATCACCACCTCCCCCTTATCTGTAAACTTAATTGCATTGCCCACAAGATTGATCAGTACCTGGCGCAGTCGACCCGGATCTTTGCATAAGAGAGAGGGAACCTCGTTATTAACGATACACCCGAATTCCAACCCCTTCTTAGGGGCCTTTAACGCCACCAGACCACTTACTTCCTCCAGAGTTACCCCCAAATCGAAATCAATAATTTCAAGTTCAAATTTTCCGGCCTCAATCTTTGAATAATCGAGAATATCATTTTTGACTACCAGCAATGAATCTGCACTAGGTGAAAAACTTTTTACTTGATAAAATCCGAATATCAGATAGTCTAAGTCATGGGTTTTTGATTATTATCTGAGATGGGACTCAGTTATACCTTGTATATTACCTGAATCTTTAACACAAAAATACTATGTACGGTAACTATCAGAAAATCATCTTGGGAACAAAATATAAACTTTATGTATTCATATTTTTTCTGATTTTTTGCAATACTTTCCTCGCTTCACAAGTATTGCCGGAAAACAATCAAGATTCGCTTCTCACCAGGGATTCAAAAGAGCCGGCCCTGGCTGATGCCGTAATATGCGAAGAAATAAAAGATTTTACACCAAAAAACCGGGCCGTTATTTTTTCCATTAAAATCGGAGAAGTCTCCTGTTTTACATCATTCGACCCGGTACCCAAAGAAACTTTTGTCTACCACAAATGGTTTCACAAAGATAAACCGAGCACAAAAAAGAAGCTGTCGCTTCAGCCCCCCCGCTGGGCAACTTATAGCAGCATTCAGCTTCGAGAAACTGATAAAGGCCCCTGGCGAGTTGAAATCACCGATCAGAAAGGGAATATTTTTCATACCCTAAGATTCACTATTACGGATTGACTGAATTGGACGCCTCGGCATATTTACAATATATTGAAAATGTAATGGTTTTTAGGATTAAATATTTAACTCTCACGTGGAATGTTGGTCTTAAAAGGATGTTATTCATCTATTTAATTCTCTTTCAAGATGAATTTTATAATAACCCAATTTCCCACTTTTCCAGAGCCCATTTTTCCATCATTCCACCATTCCATTATTACAATTGTGACCTCACCGCTTGTGACCTGAAATGGCAGGCGGGGCCAAGCTAAGTTGAACATACTTATGTCCTTTTTTTCACACTTTCGATGGCAGGACCTCATCGATATCCTGTTAAACAGCTACATCCTGTTTCGCCTCTATGTCCTTTTCAGAGGAACTTATGTTTTCAGGGTGCTGACCGGTATTGCGCTCCTTTGGGTCTTTCAACGGATAGCTGTTTTTTTCGGACTAATTTTAACCAGCTGGGCCATGCAGGGAATTACCGCTGTTGCCGCCCTTATTATCATCATTATTTTCAGAAATGAAATCCGCGACGTTCTTCAGGCAAAAAACTTAAAGGCCATTCTCTGGGGATTCCCACAACAATCTGTTCAAACACCCATAGAAATCATCGTAGAGAGTGTCAATGCATTGTCTAAACAACATAGCGGGGCCTTGATTGTTTTTCCGGCAAAGGAAGATTTGCAGGATATAATGGAGAGCGGAATACCGTGGCGGGGATTGGTATCTAAACAAATGATTACAAGCATCTTCTGGCCTGACAATCCTGTTCACGATGGCGCCGCCATAATTCAGGGGAATCGGATAACCGAGGTGGGGGTTATTCTTCCTTTGTCACACAGAAACGACCTGCCGTCACATTTCGGTACGCGTCACCGGGCCGCACTCGGATTGTCTGAAGTTACAGATGCATTGGTTATCCTGGTATCCGAAGAAACCGGAAATGTACTTGTTGCAAAAAATTCCGAAATTACAAATATTAATGACGATGCAAAACTAATAAAAGTATTGCAAGAACATATGGGTATAACTGAAGAAGAGCCAACCAATCAGCGTAAAGAAAAATTTGAAATCAGCATAGCGGCTCTGATTTCTGTTTTGTTTATAACCGGTATGTGGTTCAGCTTCTCAAAAGGACTGAACACTCTAATTACCCTTGAGATCCCGGTGGAATACACGAAACATGATCCTGAATTTGAAATTGTAGACACATCTGTCAATACCGTCCGACTTCAACTGGGTGGATCCGGAGCTTTGATAAAATCTGTCCGACCTGACCAGGTTCAGGTGCGCCTTGATCTTGGCAATGCGGTTATTGGCCGCAATATCTTTTCCATTACACAGGAAAACATCACCCTGCCGCCGGGGATTTTTTTAAGCAAGATTGCCCCACCCGTGGTTGAAGTAACCCTGGACAAAACCATTACCAAGGAACTGCCGGTACAGGTTGATTGGGTTGGGAAATTACCTGAAAATACAATTTTTTCTCAATTAAAGATTGAACCTGAAAAGGTTGAAGTGATCGGCGGGAAACGCATTCTGGGAAATATCTCAACCCTGTACACGGAAAAAGTTCCCCTGGATAATATTGATAGAACAGGGACCCTAACGGTTCGCCTGGCACTCAATCCTGCATCACTGAAAATTGCATCCGGATCAAAAGATAGAATAAAATTGACGTATGTGATAAACACAAGGGAAAATTAGGCACTTCGAGACCTTTTAAAAATGTCCAATTTTGCCTGCCCAGCCTGCCCAATGGAATTTATTTTTCTGTTTATTCCATCGGGGTTAAATCCGTATTTAATATTTAACCGGGGTTCAAGGCCAAGGGCAATTTTTCAGGATAGCAGAATTGGACAGCTGTCAAGCCGACCGCAAGGGCGAGAAGCATGGACGCCACGAGTCAACGCGAAAATTTTAACCTCCCCGGTACGATCTGCCGGATCTACAGGACAGGCTGGATACAATTGCTGATTACCGCGGAGGATTCAGTCCCGGGTGAAAAGAAATTCCATGAACCCGAGGCGGCAGATAAACGACTTGGCCGGCTTTAAAGGAGTCATCATGGCCAAAATATCTCTATTCTGCCGGCCGCGAATAGGAAGACGCAGATGGGGCTGAGACCTTAAACCAATCCTAAAGTTTTGTCCAACCACAAAGGAGTTCACCCCTAAATTTGCCGCATGTTCGCCCAGAACCAGGACAACTGCCATTCCCCCGGGTTTTAACAGTGTGTGACACAGCTTAACCAGCGCTCTTACCTCCCCGTCTTCCAGACGGTCGGCCAGTTCCCATATAAGGATTCCGTCAAAGCTTTCAGGAGGATAATCGAGTTCATGCCAGATTCGATCAACAGGATCACCTTTGCCAAGGCACCTATTCAGCCGGATAAACATATCGCAGACATACAACTTTTTCACACGCTGGGCAAAAAACCTGATGTTCTCCTGGCAAACAGGCCCAAGGTCGAGCACCTGGGCGGATGGCTGACCATCGAGACCCTCCACGAATAGCTGCAGAGCATTGCTGGTATAGTCGACCGTCTTAAACCGATGATCCGAATCCTGCCGCCGCCGATCCGAAGAAAAAACGAAAGTAGTCAATTATCAATTCCCCTTGCTGCTCTTTCCGGCCAGGGTAAACGGTTCTTTTTCCGGTTTCGAAGCAGGCTTCTCTTCCGGCTTGACCACCGGAACGGGCTTCTTGCCCGGCTCACGCTTCAGCTCTATGACCGCCTTGAGATAAGCCCCGTCTTCCACCGAAATACTCTTTGCCTTGATCTCACCGTTAAAATCAGCCTCCCTTGTAATCTTCACTTTGCCGGTGGCGTTAATATTGCCCACAAGTTTGCCGCTGATGGTAACGTTGGCGGCTTGTATCTCGGCTTCCACCTGGCCTCTGGGTCCCACGGTTAAGTGGTGAGCCTCCACTTCAATTCTCCCCTTGACCGATCCCTCAATAAACAGATCCTCCCTGCCCCGTATGGCGCCATCAATGGCAATCTTCTCACCGATAATAGTCCTTCCCTGCACCGGGCCCTGGATAATAGAAGGTTTGTTTTCGATATCAACCTTCTTGTCTTTTTTAAGCATGGGAACCCCCTTTTTAAAATATTTAACAATACTTTTTTTCATTAAATTTAAATTTTCTTCTTTCATATCTTTGGCCTTATTAAACAAACTTTATTTCCTGATCTATCGAGTGAACGAAAAAACGTCAGTATACCCCGGAAGATCTGTAGGGTAATAAGGGACTGGGATTAGTAGTATTAAGATTGTCATAAAAACATAAACAAGTTTGACGGTCTCGTAAAAAGTCTAACTTCTGCGTTGTGCTGCATTTCGCAATCATTCAACGTACGATAAGTACGCCTCATGATTACAAAATTTGCACGCCTTGAATTTGATCTTTTTACGAAACCGTCTAAATCGGTTTTTTTACGAGTTCATCAAGTTTAGCCTTTTTCCGAAATAATCTAATCGATTACCTCCTTTTAATCCTATTAATCCTATCCCTCTGTTGTATTACGCGCACCATCCATTTGGCATCGCAATCAAGATAGATTGCCGCCAGACGGTTAAATTCAGAAGCCTGTTCAATATTCCCTTTCATGAGCCAGGCCTCAGACAGATAATAATAGTTCTGTCCGTTTGCCGGATCCAGGTTAAGGGCTTGCTCATACACCCTTATTGCATGGTCCGGTTTGCCGCTTTCTAAAAACATTCGTCCCTGATCGGTTAATTGCAAAGAGGCAATGGCGCGCGGACTCGGCCTATCTGGAGTACTCCCGGTCTCCCCGGTTTGCATATGCCGGTTCCAGCTCGTTTGCGTCGAAGTGGTTGAAGTAACCTGGGCACAGCCTAAGATACCGAATCCAAGCCCCCCAATACAAAGTATGAGTAATGATTTAAAACGGCTTGACAAAATCTTAAACCCCTTTCATAAAGTGTCACCGTCGGCTATAAATCAAGATTGTTGGTGCTTTAGCTCAAGCAATCCAGGTTTCAGGTGTCAGTGTTCAGGTGTCAGCTCTTACGTTCGTCCTCCTGACACCTGACACCCGACACCTGAAACCAGACCTTCGAATTCCGATGGAAAGTAATACATGACCGCTGTTAACCAACATCAGTGAATTACACACGTTGCCGTCGAGGCTACCAGTGAATCGGACAATAGTCCGTAGGAACATTATCTGTCAAAAAATATTCTTCCACCGGGTGTGGGCATCTGTTTTCTTCGGCCAGTTGTCCGCTTTCGGAACAGACCGTCCGTTTAATTACTCCGGGAGGCACTTTAAACCAATTGCCTGACACAAACCGTGGCGAGGCCTTGATGAGTTCCGCCCAAATCGGCAGGGCAGCCCTGGCGCCTGAGGCATGAATGGAAGACCCATCATCAAATCCCACCCATACCAACGCAAGGATATCCGGTGTATACCCTACAAACCAGGCGTCTTTAAAATGATTTGTGGTACCGGTCTTGCCTCCAACCGGAAATAATATTCCCATATCTTTTAAGGAGCGGGCGGTTCCCTCAAGGACGACACTCCGCAGCATAGAGCTTATTATAAAGGCTTTGGCAGGAGAAATTACCCGTTTGATACTCGTATGTCTTTGCTCAAGAACATTTCCATTCTCGTCCAGAACCTCCTTCAAAGCCAATGGAAAAGATAATACACCATCTGCAGCAAAAGCACAATAAGCACGTGCCAAATTCAAGGGGTTTACCTCGTATGCTCCAAGTGAAACGGATGGGTAAGGATTAACAGGTATTGAAAAACCGAATAAGTTTGCCGTGGCGGCTATGTGATCAAGACCCACACGCATGGCCAAATCAACGGTCGCCAGATTGATCGATTTTGCCAGCGCGCTTCTTACACTGATTTTTTCTTCCGGAACAGGTGCATAATTTTTCGGTTCCCAGATCGTTCCATCTATTTCATAGGTCTCGGCCTTGTTGGACAGGATTGAGGCAGGAGTAAATTTATCTAATCCGCTAACATACACAAATGGCTTGAATGCACTTCCCGGCTGCCGCCGGGCCTGTGTAATTCGATTAAACTGGCTCACATCGTAATTGCGCCCCCCCACCATCGCCAGTATATACCCTGTCTTTGGCTGCATAACGATGACAGCACCCTGGAGTTTTTTTTGGGGATCTTGTCGATTTAATGTGAAATTCGATTTCTCTAACCGTAACAGACCGTTTTGCAGTGCTTTTTCCGCTGCCATCTGAACCTGTGTGTCCAGTGTCGTGTAAATGGAAAGTCCAAGACTCGACAGGTCCTGTGGAGAATAGAGCATTTTAAGCTGATAGGCCAGATAGTCTATAAAATAAGGGGCCTTTTTACCGTATGACTCATAACCAACCGCCTTTACGGGGGAAAGCAAAGCGGTCCCGAGTTCTTCATCGGAGATCCATCCTTTATCTTTCATGGCATAAAGCACGAGGTTTCTCCTTTTCTTACAACGTGTTTTATCAATATAAGGAGAATAATAGTTGGGACCTCTAATAAGGCAGGCTATTGTCGCACTTTCAATAAGTGAAAGTTCTTCCACGGGTTTATCGAAGTAAAAAAAGGACGCTTCACCAATGCCGTTGATGGCTTCTGACGCCTTCTGCCCCAGATAGATTTCATTCAGATAAATTTCCAGTATTTCATTCTTCTCATACATGATCTCCATGGTAAGAGATAGGAATAGTTCTTTGAGTTTACGGAAAAATGTTCTTTCAGGGGTAAGAAAATAATTTTTGGCCAGTTGCTGAGTGATTGTAGACCCGCCCTGACGTATGGAAACATACCGCAGATTAGTATAAAGCGCTCTCAATATTCCCAGGGGGTCAAGTCCACTGTGCTGGTAAAACCGACTGTCCTCTGCAGCCAAAATCGCATATATGACATGCTGAGGAACCTGATCCATGGAAACCAACCGCCGTCGCTCCCGATCATGGCCGAAAAAGAGCATCACCTCTTCGGGCTCGAGTTCTAAAATTGGTATGGGTTTAAAATTATTTATATTGATTATCGATTCTATCAGGTTCTCCACAAACTTTATTTTCACGCATATCCCCTCTCTGCGTAGAGAAGGTATCTCAAAATCATGGAGAAAAAGCTCGACCCAAGCGTCACGGGTTCGAAACTCTCCCTTGCTATGGGGTTCATGGAAAACTTTTCGGTATCCGAGACGATGAAGTTTTTCATAAAAAAGCATTAGATTTATTTCTTGCCCCGGATATAGTAGGGTGACATCGGAAAAAACCCTCGAGGGTATACTCCATCGACGGCCGGAAAATCGTTTATCGATTTGGGATGAAAGATACAGGCAGTAAAGCACTATACTTCCACCCACAATCAGAACCGCAGGCAAAAACCATTTAAGTAACCCTTTTAATTTAATACTTATGGATCGTTTTTTATTTATCATTTAACCGTTTAACTACGAACTCTAAACCCCGATCTAATAATCAACAATTAGGATCTAATAATCAACAATTAATTGTTACCCATTGATGATTAACCATTATTTATTCAACCCCGAACCTCTGAGGTAACTTCTCAATAAATTATGGAGCCAACTGGTGATAAAATATAAGATATTTTTTGAGGCTTGAACACTTGCCACGAATATGGGATATTGGAAGGTTGGTTTTAAACTGCAATCGGGGTCATCTTTCTTCCTCCGGTTCAGGTATTCTCCCGCAAACTCTGCAGGACGGAGCACAACGGAGCTAAGTTACAACATCAGGTTTTTAAATAAACATCCTTATGAACAAACTTGAGCCTTTCTTTAAAAGATTCTTTAGTTTTATTTTTACATAGGCTAAATTCTTTATTTTACAGTTTTTAATTTTTTCCAGGTTCTTGATTTTATATTACATCCTTTTACCTGCGCTGCTTATTTGTCCACCCTTTCTTTTAGTTCCTTGCCAAACTTGAAAAATGGAAGTTTTTTTGGCTTAATCTCAACTTTTTCACCGGTTTTCGGATTCCTGCCGGTGTAAGCCTTATACTGTTTAACGTAAAATGAGCAAAACCCGCGAATTTCTACTCGGTCACCATTTGCCATGGCTTTTGCCATTTCATCAAAAACCAGATTCACAACCACTTCCGCCTCGTTTTTTGTTATCCCTGCCTGCTCCCTGAGAGCCTCAACAAGTTCCAATTTATTCATTTACAACCTCCAAATTTAATTATTAAAATTTTTTATAGCAAAGATGAACGTCGTCGCTGGCGTTTGGTACTGAAACCGATTATAAAACCGAGTATGAGTACGCCTGCTCCGCTCAAAAACCATTTAATATTCTGATTCCAAAGAAGCTTCGTTAATTCATCTTCAAATTTTTCTGCTTTTTTTGTCTGTTCGGCAAGTTTTGAAGAAGATTCTTTAAATTTTGACTGAAGCTTCAAAAATTCTTTCGAGTCTTTTTTGAGGGCTTCATAATCTTTACTGGTCTTTTGAAGTTTTTTCGTGATCACGGTAAATTCCGTGTTTAACTTTTTATTTTCCTCCTTCAGCAAGCTGTTTTCCTCCTTCATTTTCAAGGCGTCAGCCATTAGATCTTCGTGTTTGCTTTTCAGTATTTTCAGTTCAATATCGCTGGGTATTTCATCTGTAAGAAAACGGCTGATAACCCACCCTTCCTTTCCATTGTCCAGCCTGACCAGGGTCCACTCATCACCCAACTCAAGTACCTCAACCTTCTTACCGACACCGAGCATAGATATTATTTTTCGATCATTCCCCGGTCCAGTCCTCAGTGTTATTTTCATATTATCGCTGATATACTTGCTCTCAGCCAAAACCGGCGTAGAAAATAAAATTAGGCACATTCCGATAATACACAAACCTTTCATGATCGGCCTCATCGTTCCTTATTTGTAAATTTTGTGTTTTTTGTGGTAAAAAATTGCAAAAATTTAATTCCTGAAACCATAATATCTTCAAAAAGCTCAACGGGCCAAGGCTGATAATGAACCATAATCATGATTGAAAGTCAACCGCCATTTATTAAATAATCAACCCAAATTACACCGTTTTCAGGCAGTTATGAACACACTTCTGTATAGAATTTCTATTTTGACCCAAATATTCCGGCATTTCCGATAAACTCGACAATCGCTCAATACATTTTATACCAGATTCTCAAACGAAATCAATACATTTTAGGCTTTCGTATGATTTTAGCTTTATTAAACAAAGAGATACAGCTTGACATAAACCATTTTTCATACCAAATAAAAGGGAGTTTAGACTGAACCGAGACGGCACAAGCAGTTTGCTATTAAAAGACTTTTTATTTCAACAGATTGTAGAATATTCGAGACATAGTGTTATGCACGTTCAAACAGGTCTTGAAAGGTTTATCGAGTCACCTTCAAAATGGATGTCCGGAAAACGAATCGGTCTTCTATGCAATCCTGCTTCGGTTGACAGAAACTTTTGCCATGCCCGCGAATTGATCAACAGGAAATTTCAGACCCAGCTTAAAGTGTTATTCTCACCCCAGCACGGATTTTTTGCTGAAAAACAGGACAATATGATCGAGTCGGAAGATATGTCTGATCCCATATTAAAAATCCCTGCTTTCAGTCTTTACGGTAAAACCCGCGTCCCTGATAAAAAGATGTTCGATTATATCGACGTGCTTATCATCGATCTACAGGATGTGGGCACACGGGTTTACACCTTTATTTACACCATGTCCTATTGTCTTGAGGCTGCAAAAGAGTTCGGAAAAAAAGTTTTGGTCCTTGACCGGCCGAATCCTATATCCGGCAGCATCACGGAAGGAAACTGCTTGACTTCCGAATGCAGTTCATTTGTCGGAAGATATCCCATCCCCATGCGTCACGGGCTTACCATCGGTGAGATTGCTCTTTTATTCAATGATGAGTACAGTATCGGCTGTGATCTCGAAGTTATCCCCATGAACGGCTGGAACAGAAAGATGTTTTTCAATGATACAGGCCTTCCCTGGATCCCGCCCTCCCCCAACATTCCATCACCAGTATCGGCCATGGTGTACACCGGCCAGGTATTATGGGAAGGAACCAATGTTTCTGAAGGCCGTGGAACCACCCGCCCCTTCGAAATCTTCGGCGCCCCGTTTATCAATACAAAGCGGTTGCTGTCACACCTAGGTAAAAACCGGTTGCCGGGTGCAACACTCAGGCCGGTTGTATTTGAGCCGACTTCAAACAAATTCAAAGGGACAATATGCAAAGGATTTCAGATCCATGTAACAGACCCGTATGAGTTCAAACCATATATCACAACCCTAAAGCTGCTTCAGGCCGTGATTTTCCATCATAAAGATCAGTTCCGATGGAAGCTTCCACCTTATGAGTATGAATTTGAAAGACATCCCATCGATCTCATAATTGGTAACAAGAAAATACGACAGCGTATTGAGCACCTTGATAAAATGGATGATATAGAAAAATCCTGGATCGATGATCTTAATGGATTTATAGAAATAAGCCGGAAATTTCATCTTTACGATTGAAAAATGACAGATGACAAAATAAACTGGAAGCGAATGCGGTTTAAAAAAAATAAAGTCTGGCTGGCCACAGACCGGGATCAAAGACCTGTTGTCAAAAACGGCAGGGTTTTGATCAAATACCAACGGGGTCAGGATTACGAGTACTGGGTCAACCCAAAAAATATTAACCCCATTGATTCGGTCGATTCCCAAACCAAAAGATCCAAAGATAAAAAATCGGCAGAAAAACCTCCGAAAAAACGGAAAACCCGGCCGAAAACAAAAGCCGAACTTCCGGATAGTGCCAAATACAAGGATTGCATCTGTATCTATACGGACGGGGCATCTTCTGGAAATCCAGGTCCATCGGGGATAGGGATTGTGCTTCGTTTTGGAAAACACGAAAAAGAGATATCAAAATATATCGGTATTGCCACCAATAACATCGCAGAGCTTGAAGCAATCCGAACAGGCCTTCTGGCCATAAAAGATACCAGGCTTCCGGTACGCATTTTTACGGACAGCGGGTATGCATACGGGGTCCTGACACTGGGTTGGAAAGCAAGAAAAAATCAGGAAATCATAAAATCTATAAAAAATAATCTTTTAAAATTCAACGATCTGAAGTTTATAAAGGTTAAAGGGCATGCCGGTCATAAGGGAAATGAAAAAGCAGATTTTCTGGCAACTTCGGCCATAAAAAAAACTGGCGATTCCCGAGAAGGACAATAAACGCCTTGCATTAATATGCAATGCGTTTATTTGCCTTCTCACATTTTATCACCAGACAAGTACCGTGCGGCTTAGAATCAGCTTTTTATTATGCTTTTTCAGCCTTTAGAGTTTCGATCTCTTTTTTCAAGTTGTCAATTTCTTCTTTGTATTTTTCAGTATCTTCGGTTTCGAGTGGAGTATCCACTGTTTTATCCTCTTTCTTCCAGGTATCCTTGAGTTCGTCAAAGCCCAGATAAAGAGCCAAACCACCACCAAGCAGAAGCGTCACTGGGATAGCACCGGCTAAAAGCTGCAAAAACGGTTTCCACCATATGGACATACCAATGAGACCCACTACAGCTCCGACCGCCCCACCAATTAATGTTTTCATAAAAAATCATCCTCCTCTAATTTTAATTAAAGTAATTTAAAAAAACTTTTCCCAAAAGAAGAATCTGCAAATTAGCACAACTTATTTTGTAACGCAAGCTTAATTTTTTAAATAAGAATCTTGATATTCTAATTAAAAACTATCCTTTAAAAACAGCTTTGTAAAATACAACCATCTAAATTTACAGTATATTTTTTAAAAAAACATACTTCTCCAAAGAAAAGATTGCAATCAAAATTTATATCTGTTAGTTGAAAATTTTTGTATGTAAAATTAAAATTGGATTGTAACAATGTTAAAATGGACAAAATTACAACTTGAAAAATTTAAAACTAAATTTAATAAAAAGAAAAATAATTTCTCCCCGAATAAACATAATCACTATTTTTTTCAACTGCCTGATAATATCGGTATGCTATCAACCTTTATTCTTAAACTCTTCTTTTCCGGCATAAAGGTTACCAGGGAGCAGACCCATAATCTAAAAAAGCTTCAAAAAGAGGGGGTTGTTATATATGTTACGAAACCCAAAAGTTATTTTTTATACCTCTTTTATTACACCCGCTACAAGCAGGACGGCCTTCCATTTCCTCAGATAGGTTTTGACTATAACATCATTATATGGCAGCCGGTATCCCGTTTTTTAAAAACCCTTTTTTCAACCCTTGATTACATCTTTCATAACCTGGCACTCCCTGACCCTTATGCAAGTGGATATATCAGGGATTCACTTACCAATGGCCAGTCTGCATTACTCTCTCTGGTTGAACAAAAAGGTTTTTATCGAAGATTTATTAAAGCAAAAAAAGATCCTGTTCAATATCTTATCGAAATGCAAAAATCAATTGAGCGCCCCATTTTTCTTGTGCCTCAGCTTATGTTCTTTGACAAAAAGCCGGATCGATCAATGCCGAACATCATGGATATTCTATTCGGTACCAAAGAAAATCCCGGCAAAATAAGACGTCTGATGATACTGTTTAAAAATCCCGGCAAGGTTTTCGTGGAAATATCCGAACCGGTTAATCTAAAAAATTTTTTAACGCTTGCGGAAAACCGGGAAAAAAGCATCGAATATCAGGCTCTCACCTTAAGACGTAATCTCTTGAATCGAATCAATCGTCATCGCCAAAGTATCACGGGGCCGGTTTTGAAAACACGACATGAAATGAAGGAAAATATCCTTACAAAAGAACGGCTTCAAACCTTCATGGAACATCATTCGAAAGCCCGCAATATCCCGATTCAAAAGGTACGAAAAAAAGCAAGTGATTCTCTTGATGAGATTGCCGCCAACTACAGTATGATAATCATAAAACTGGCATCGGTCTTGATAACCTGGGTCCTGAACACAATGTTCGAAGGGGTAACCGTGGATAAAGACGGCCTCAACAGAGTGAAAAGCATGTCCCAGAAGGGTCCTGTAATCCTCATTCCCTGCCACAAAAGCCATATCGATTACCTGATATTATCGTATCTTTTGTATCATAACAATATGCCGTGTCCCCACGTTGCAGCCGGAAAAAATCTTTCTTTCTGGCCCCTAGGTCCCCTATTCAGGGGCGGCGGCGCATTTTTCATAAGACGAACGTTTAGAGGAGCAGTCCTCTATTCAAAGGTTTTTGCAGAATATATTCATAATCTGCTTGCGGAAGGTTTCAACATAGAATTCTTCATTGAAGGCGGTCGAAGCCGAACCGGCAAATTGATTTTGCCCAAGCTTGGACTCCTTTCGATCCTTCTCAATGCTTATAAAAACAGAGCGTGTGAAGATATGATATTCGCACCTATTTTTATAGGATATGACACGGTATTGGAGGAAAGCTCGTATCTTCATGAAATTGAAGGAAAAGAGAAACAACCTGAAAGTCTGGTGCAAGTCATTAAAGCACGAAAATTTTTAAAAAAAAGGTATGGAAGAATCTATATTCAGTTTTATGAGCCCATCTCTTTAAAAGAACTTCTGTTGCAATACGGCACACCGATTCAAGATATGAGATCCAAAGAGTTTAACATTTTCTGTCGAAATCTAGGTCACCGGGTTATAAATGCCATTAATTTGGTTACTGTTGTTACGCCTCACGCCCTTGTTGCCGCTGCTCTTATGAACTGTTCAAAAAAAAGTTTTTCTTTTAATCACCTGATATCCCATGTTGAAACATACATGAACCTGCTGCTTTCACAAAAAGCCAGACTGGCCGATACACTTCTTCTCGATCATGTTCATACAGTGGAGCATGTACTGGATACTTATGTCCAAAGGAAATTCATCGAACGTATCACAAAACACAAGAAGCCCGGTTATGCCGATGCGCTGTTAAAGGTAAACCAGAACAAACGCCCAAACCTGGAATATTACAAAAACAACTGTATCGCCTTTTTTGTTCCGGCGGCAATTACCTCTCTTACAATCCTTGTTAAGGATGCTTTTCTATTCTCGGCTTCCGATTTGCACGCCGACTACGAGTTCCTTCAATATTTCTTTAAATATGAATTCGCATATGATGTTGATAAAACTACGGAATACTTTGTTCGTAAAAACATAAAGGCATTTATTGATGAAACCATTTTAATGCCTCATCCCACCTTGCCTGACACCTACAATTTGACCTCTTCCGGTTTTAGAAAATTGAGATTATTTTCAAGTTTTTTGAAAACCTATTTTGAATCATACTGGATCGTATTAAATTTTTTCATGCAACACCCTTCAAACTCCATTAAGACAAAAGACCGAATAAAAAAAATTGAAACCATTGGAAATCGCATGTATAAAAAGAAGGAAATCGAACGAAAAGAAGCGCTTTCCATAGTTTACTACAATAATGGAATAGATTTTTTTACAACCAACGGTGTAAAAGGTTCCGATAATAAGGATAGGATAGAATTCTATGCCAATGCAATCCAAAAATATTTGAATTGTCTTTAAATGAAAGCCTTAATACTTGCCGCAGGCTTTGGCACGCGTCTGCTTCCCTTTACGAAAAACACACCCAAAGCGCTTTTTCCGGTTGCAGGGCGTCCTCTGCTCCATGCCATTATCTTAAGTCTGCAGAATGCAGGATGTAAAGCAGTCATCATCAACACCCATCATCTTTATAAAAAGATAGATTCCTATCTGTTGCAACAAAAATATGCAATCCCTGTCATCACCCGCTATGAACCGAAAATCCTTGGTACAGGAGGAGCCATGAAAAATGTTGCCGATTTCTGGGACGATCATCCCTTTATGGTCATAAACAGCGACATTTTTACCGATATAGATTTAAAAAAAGTGTATGATTTTCACTTAAATCATGGTCATCCGGTCACACTGGTTCTTCATGACGACCCACAGTTTAACACCGTGCCGGTAAATAAGAGCGGTTTTATTACAGAGTTCCATAATTCGACCCCCCTGCCCTCTCACTTAGTTTCAGTCTCGAATATTTATCGGCCTGGAAAAACCGAAAAACTTACTTTTACCGGTATACAGGTTCTGGATCCACAAGTTCTTGAATTAATACCTGATAATATATTTTCAAGCAGTATCGATATATACCGGCAGCTGATATCAGAAAATAAAAAGGTGTGCGCTTTTATTGCAAAAGAATACCAATGGAAAGATATCGGGTCCCCGGAAAGGTACAACCAGGTGGTTTTCGAACAGATGGCACCTGAAGCTTTCAAACACGCTTTCTCCAGTTGGCCGGACGAAAAGATTTTCCGTGCTAAGCTCAAAGGTGATGGGTCCGACAGAAACTGGTACCGACTAATCTCGGGAAACCGTTCACTGGTCATGGCAGATCACAACATCAGAAAAAACCCATCAACCTGTGAAGTGGACTCATTTGTTGCCATCGGCTGCCATCTGCATGATAAGGATATACCGGCACCGAAAATATATCTTCATGATACTTTTTCAGGCCTTGTATTCATGGAAGATTTAGGGGATGTAAATCTTCAAACCCTTGTTCTGAACACTCAAAACCCGGAGGAGATCATCTCATACTACCAATCGGTCATAGGTCTTCTCGGAAAACTTTCCGTAACCGGTGCAAAGGGCTTTGATCCGGTCTGGACATATCAAACCTCACATTACAATCAGGATCTTATTCTCAAGAAAGAATGCCGGTACTTTGTTGATGCTTTTTTAAGGAAATACATTGGCATGAATATCTCCTTTAAAGATCTTGAAGATGAGTTCAAAACCCTTGCGGACAAGGCTCTTGAATTTTCGATCAACGGATTTATGCACCGGGACATGCAGTCACGAAACATCATGGTAAAAAATAATCGTTTTTATTTTATTGACTTTCAAGGGGGGCGGTTAGGGCCGGTCCAGTACGACCTTGCATCTTTGCTAATCGATCCCTATGTTGAGTTGTCTCCTTGGGTGCGAAATCAACTCCTTGAATTTTCTGGTAAAACGCTTCCATCCCTTCTGAACATGGATCCGGATAACTTTCTTACCTGTTATAAATATTGTTCTATAACAAGAAACCTTCAAATACTGGGGGCCTTCGCTTATCTTAGCCGCATCAAAGGAAAAAGATACTTTGAAAAATATATCCCTAATGCTATAAAAACATTAAAGTATAATCTTTCGGTTCTTGAAAACACGGAATTTGCTGATCTGAAATCAGTTGTCGAAAAAATTTAATGAATCAACATCGCATTTCTGTTATAGTTTTTGCACAAAATAAATTTGACGGTCTCGTAAAAAGTCCAACTTCTGCGTTGTGCTGCATTTCGCAATCATTCAACGTACGAAAAGTACGCTCCCTACGGGACCGGCGGATAGCCGATGATTACAAAATTTGCACGCCTTGAATTTGAACTTTTTACGAAACCGTCTAAATCGGACTTTTTAGGAGTTCATCAAATTTAGGCGCTTCGCCACGGCTGAAATAAACAATCTACCATTAAAAGGCTGCTGATTTTAATTCCGAAACCTAACAATAGGAGGTGCCAAATGAATCATATAAAAATTATGGTAAACGGATTGCCCGGGAATATGGCTTCCAACGTCGCCCGTCATGCACTTTCCGACAGCCGGTTTGAACTGATTCCACAATCGTTGACCGGACCTGAAATTACCGAAACCCAGACCATCATAAATTCCGTTTCTTTCAGCCTCATTCAGCCGCAAGACAGGGATCAGGCCGTCTCGGCCATTAAAGAAAAGGAAGGCCCCTTTCTTAATGTGGACTTTTCTCTTCCTCCGGCCGTCAACAGTAATGCCAAATTTTACTGCAAACACGGTCTTCCTTTTGTCATGGGAACCACCGGCGGCGACCGAAAGCGCCTTGAAGATACTGTGCTGGCTTCTTCCATCTCTGCGGTCATCGCACCCAATATGGCCAAACAAATCGTAGGCTTTCAGGCCATGATGGAATATGCCGCAAAAACATTCCCGGATCTTTTTAAAGGATATTCTCTTGAAATCAAAGAAAGCCATCAGAAAGGGAAGGCCGACACCAGCGGAACCGCCAAGGCAATGGTACGCTATTTCAACAGCTTAGGGTTACCTTTTGCCGAAGAGGACATCACCAAAGAGCGTGATCCGGAAATCCAGAAGAATGTCATGGGGATACCCGAACAATACCTTTCAGGACATGGATGGCACACATACCGTCTGGATTCAAAAGACAAGACCGTCCACTTTGAATTCACACACAATGTCAACGGCCGGGATGTATATGCCATGGGAACCCTTGATGCGCTGATTTATCTGGATAAAAAGATAAAACAAGGATCTAAAGGAAAAGTATTTTCCATGATTGATGTGCTAAAAGGCGGGGCATAAATGTCATTACGTAAAGGAAATTTAGATGAAGGAATATTGGATGAATTTTAGACTGCGTTTACTTCTAATCTGCCTTTTATTTGTTATGTTATCGGCAGTTGGACACAGTGCTGAAAAGAAACATATTCTTATTCTGAACTCCTATCATAAGGGCTATTCATGGACTGACGGTTTGGTCAAAGGCATAGAAAAAACTCTCACAGACAAGATAGAAGAATGTGAAATCCTCATAGAATATATGGATACAAAGAGGATTAACACAGATGAATATAAAGAGGCGTTTTTCCAACTAATGAAAATGAAGTATGCCAAAATTAAATTGGATATCATTATCGTCTCAGATGACAACGCCTTCCTTTTTGTCGTGAAGTATCATAGAGACCTGTTTGGTAATACACCCATTGTATTTATGGGGGTTAATAATTTCAGACCCTCAATGATTGACGGACATGAGGAACAAATAACCGGGATAGTGCAGGATGCGGACATCCCTGCTACATTGAACACCGCCTTAGAACTTCATCCCAACACCACGCAGGTTGCAATTATATGTGATGCCACCACAACGGGTCAGGCATACATCCGGCAAGCCGTTGGGGCTGAATCTCAATTTAAGACTCTGAAATTTATATATTTGGATGGCGCTGAATTGACAACTTCAGAAATGTTGGCCCGGCTTAGCAGCCTACCCAATAACAGCATTGCGTTATTGTGTATATGGCTCAAAGACAAGAATGGTGTTTTCGTGCCATGGAAAAGAGGATACCCTGATATTTCAAAAAATTCACCGGTCCCTCTGTATGGTGTTCTCGATTCAATGCTTCAGTATGGGATCCTTGGTGGTAAAGTGCAATCAGGGAGACACCATGGTGTGGAGGCAGCTAAAATTGCCCTGAAACTCCTGGAAGGCAATAAAGTTACAGATATACCTGTGAGGCTGGAAAGCCCTAATACATATATGTTTAATTATAACCAATTGAAAAGATGGAACATTCCAAAAACGGCCTTACCCCAAGGAAGTATCCTTTTCAACGAACTCCAATC
>Ga0272444_10000359_pt1 | contig 50384 bp, 52 predicted proteins | sample SSMForm13_FD_201033 | JGI IMG/M metagenome (GOLD analysis project Ga0272444, IMG submission 201033) | Marine sediment archaeal communities from Little Sippewissett salt marsh, Falmouth, MA, United States - SSM-Form-13 | ecosystem: Environmental > Aquatic > Marine > Wetlands > Sediment ... | reverse complement strand
TGATCTACCTGATCCGGCTGGCCGAGCGGCTGGACATCGACCTGGTCGACGCCGCCAACCGCAAGATCGACATCAACGAGCAGCGCTACCCCCGTGACCGGGTGCGCGGCGATGCCAGGCGCGCCTCCGAATACGACGACTGAAGCCGCTTGCGGGACGGCGCCTCCAGCCAGCTGCCCACCACCCGGGCCTCCGGCAGATGGCCGCGCACGGTCTGCGCCACCTCGTGACACAGACCCGGCTCACCCGGCACGGTCACCCACAGCAGCCCCAGCTTCAGGTTCAGCTCGGCGAACAGCACCCGCTCGCCGAAGCCCGCCAGGATCGCGCTCAACTCCGCGGTGACCCGGCTGACCACCGGCTCCAGGCCCTGCTTCAGACCCGGCAGCAACAGCATCAGGTCGCTGACCGGGCGGCCTGCGCTGCAGCGCGTCGGCGCCCGCTGATACAGCGGCCCGCCGGGCCCGTAGGCCGATGCTGCGGCCAGCACCAGCTTGTGCGATGACTCACTCATGTCCTGCCCTCCCTGAGCTTGAGTCTAGTTGAGCAAAACCGTTCCTCTGAGCATTTAAGTCCTGCCCGGCCGGGCCGCTATCCCTGGTACTTGATGCCCGCCCTTGCGGACATCCCGCCGCGACTGCGCATTCAGGAGGAACGCGATGGACCCTCAGACACTTGCCGGCCTGGAGCAGGGCTGGTTTCACGAAGCCCCGCTGGCGATGCTCGCCACCGACGACAGCGGCCGCATCCGCTGGGCCAACCGCGCCCTGGAAGGCTGCGTCGGCCTGCCCGCCAGTCAGCTGCTGGGGCATACCCGCGACAGCCTGCCGGCGCCCGCCTACAAGGTGCTGCTGGACAAGGGCGAGCTGCTGCACCTGCAGGGCCCCGGCGCGCCGGAGCGCTGGTTGCAGCACAGCCTGGGCGCCAGCCGCGACGCCAACGGTACCGCCCTGCAGCTGCACTGCTACGTCGATGTCACCGAACAGCGCCGCCTGGCGGCGGAAAACCGCAGCCTGCGCGAGGCGCTGGAAGAACTGCAGCTGACCGACGCACTGACCGGCCTGCCCAACGAACGCGCCCTCAGCCAGGGGCTCAACCAGCAGGTGTCGCGCAGCCGCCGCTACAACAACCCGCTGAGCGTGCTGCTGGTGCAGCTGGCGCCGGCCGCCGGCGGCGAACACAGCGACGCCACCCTGAAGGCGCTGTCGCGCCTGCTGCGTGATCGCCTGCGCTGGGTCGACCAGCTCGGTCGCTGGCGCGACGACGCCTTCCTGGCGGTGCTGCCCGAGACCGGCGAGGAAGATGTCCGTGCCCTGGCCGACAAGATTCACGCCGGCCTGGCCGAGGAGGCCGGCGGCGCCGACCACCCGCTGACCGGCGTGGCGCTGAGCTACGGTCTGGCCTGCTGGCAGAAGGGCGACGACGTCCGCACCCTGCTGCGCCGCGCCACCAGCGGCATCGGCGAGGCGGACCTGGCACGACTCGGCTGACGGGGTCGCCATGCAGGACGCCGGCAGGCCCGGCCCGGTCCACGGGCAGCGGGCCATGGACCAGCTTCAGATAGCCCATGTCACGCAGCGCTTTCGGGCACTGCGGGACATCCGCCTGGGCCGCCTGCGCGACATGCTGCCGCCACGGCGGCGCGAGGTGCTGGACCTGCTGCCGCTGCTGTTCCATCTCAACCACCCGCACCTGCCGGCATTCATCGGCGATGACGTACCGGCCGGCCTGCCCGGCTATGTGCCGGAACGGGACACCCAGCTCGCCGCCCGCAAGCACCTGCGCGACCAATCACTGAGCAACGCCGCGCACCACAGCTTCGTGCTGCGCGGCATGTACCTGATGGGGAGTTCCGGCACCCTGGGCCAGGACCGCGACAGCGATTTCGACGTCTGGCTGATCCACGACGAAAACCTGAGCGTCGAGGCCCTGGCACGGCTGCAGGCCAAGAGCCGCGCGGTGGAGGCCTGGGCCAGCGCGCAGGGCGCCGAGGTGCATATCTTCCTGATGCACGCCGCCGGCTTCCGCGGCGGCCAGAAGGACGCCCTGTCCAACGACTCCAGCGGCCAGACCCAGCACATCCTGTTGCTGGAGGAGTTCTACCGCACCGCCGTGCTGCTGGCCGGGCGGCCGCCGCTGTGGTGGCTGATCCCGCCCGGCCAGGACGCCGACTACGCTGCCCAGCTGCACTACCTGCAGGACCGCCAGGGGCTGCACCTGGAGGACTGGATCGACTTCGGCGCCCTCGGCGAGATCCCGGCCGACGAGTTCTTCAGCAGCGCCCACTGGCAGCTGCACAAGGGCATAGACGCGCCCTACAAATCCATCCTCAAGCTGATGCTGACCGAATCCTATGCGGCCCAGTATCCGCAGGTGCGCTGGCTGTCCGAGCAACTCAAGCAGGTGGTGTACGGCGAGCAGGAGCTGGACCCCGACCGGCTCGATCCCTACCGCATGATCCTGGATCGGCTGTCCGAGCATCTGACCGCCCGCGGCGAGCCCGACCGCCTGGAACTGGCCCGGCGCAGCCTGTACGTCAAGACCGGCATCAAGCTCACCAGCGGCCAGGCCCACCCGGACTGGCGCGCCGAACAGCTGCGCCGGCTCAGCGAGCAATGGGGCTGGGACGAGCGCCACTGGCAACTGCTGGACAGCCGCCGGCACTGGAAGCTGGAACGGGTCATGGACGAGCGCGACGCCCTGGTGGCGGAGCTGACCCGCAGCTATCGCCTGCTGACCGAATTCGCCCGCGCCAAGGGCTCCAACATGAGCCGCAACGGCCGCGAGCTGAGCCTGCTCGGACGGCGTCTGTATGCCGCCCTGGAGCGGCGCCCCGGCAAGGTGGAACTGATCAACCCCGGCATCTCCCAGGACCTGGCCGAGGAACAGCTGTGGATCTGCCGCCACGCCAGCGGCGCCCACAGCGGCCACTGGCGCCTGTACCGGCAGCCGCCGGGGGTGCTGGGTACCGAGGCGACACCGCTCAAGACCGCCGGCAGCCTGGTGGAGATGCTGGCCTGGCTGTACATCAACGGCCTGGCCGGCACCGGCAGCCATATCCAGCTGCTGCCGCGACCGGTGGAGAGCGCCAGCCCCGAGCACCTGCGCATCCTGCAGGTACTGGAAAGACGCCTGACCGACGCCGCCGACCAGCACGTGCCCATCAGCGCCTTCGCCGACACCGCCCAGGCGCTGCACTCGCTGGCCTTCGTCAACGTGGCGCCGCTGCCGATGCTGGAGTTGCAGGTGCCCATCGGCATCGCCCCGACCACCCGCGCAGCCATCGACAGCATCGATCACCTGGTGATCACCAGTTGGGGCGAGATACTGGTACGCAGCCGCGACGACGGCCTGCACGGCCTGCTCGACGTGCTCTGCCAGCACCTGAACATGACCCGTTTCGGGCAGGCCCGCGGCACGCCGCTGTTTGCCCATGCGTTTTCATCGGGCGAGGCCGACGCGGTGGCGCGACGCATCACCGAACTGGGCGAGGCGATCAGTGACACCTTCAGCGAGCTGGGCGAGCAGGCGCGCTACATCTTCGAACTGCAGGGCAGCTATTACCTGATCGAACAGGGTGAGCAGGGGCCGCGCTGGATCGAGGTCGGTGATCGGGAAGACCTGATGCAGCTGCTGCAGGAGCCGCAGACCCGCTTCCGCCCGGTGCGGCTGGACCCGCGCAAGCTCAGCGACAGCCCGCTGGTACGGCTGTACGCGGAGAACCTGGAGGGCGTGGTGCAGGTGTTCTTCCGCGCCCAGGTGGACGGCATAGAGATGTTCTGCCTGGACGACTGCGGCGCGCTGTTTCACCAGCATTACCCCAACATCAGCGAGCCGGTGTTCCTGTCCCAGCAGCGCCGCCTGTTCGACAGCCTGGCCAACCGCCGCCTGCTGGCCTCGACCGATCTGGCCAGCGACATGCTGGCCGGCGATGCCCGGTTCTACCGCCTGGCCATCAACCCGGAAGGCTGGACCACCCTGGCGGTGGAGCCGCCCAAGGATGCGCCGGCCCAGCCACTGGAACTGCTGCTGGTCACCAGCGGCGACGGCCTGGGCGACAATCACTTCACCCTGGTGGTGGATCGCCACGAGTTCGACGCCCTGGGCCTGGGCGGCCGCCTGTACCAGGAGGTCGCCGCCCACATCCTGGCCCGGCGCAAGCCCGGCCAGGACTACCCCATCCGGGTCACCGGCGTGCTGCCGGCCGGGCTGGAGGATGGCAGCGGCTGGTCGGTCAACGAGATGCTGCGCGCCAAGCGCCGCATCGAGCGGCGTCTGACCCAGGCGATGCACGAACTGTCCCGCCAGCGACCGGGCAGCCCGGCGGCCCGGCGCGGCTGACGGTCGCAGCCCGTAGGTTGGGCTGAGCAACGCGAAGCCCGACAAAACCGAAGCCGTTGGGCTTCCTGCGTCAGCCCAACCTACGCATCAACCCTTCAGGTCGACATCCGCCGCAGCAGCCAGTCGCGGATGTCATCGACCTCCGGCGCACACAGGCTGTGCGCCATCGGGTACGGATGCCATTCCGGCGCCAGGCCCTGGGCAACCAGATAGTCGCGGGCGTCCGTCGCCGCGGCCAGCGGCACGATGTCGTCGAACTCGCCGTGCGCCATGAACACCGCCATCTCACCCGGCTGCGGCGCATCGCGCAGCGGCAGGTAGGTGGACAGCGCCAGCACGCCGCCGGGCTTGGACTCGACCGCCAGCGCCGCGGTCAGGGCGATCACCCCGCCCTGGGAAAAGCCCGCCAGCAGCACGCGCTCGGCCGGGACGCCCCGCACCTGCTCGTCGGCCAGCAGCGCCAGCAGCAGGTCGCGGGAGCGACGGATGCCCGCCTCGTCCACCCCGGCGCTCAGGTCCGGCGCCAGGATGTCGTACCAGGCGCGCATGCGGTAGCCGCCGTTGATCGTCACCGGCATCACCGGCGCATGGGGGAATATCCAGCGGATGCCCAGCTCGTCGGGCAGGTTCAGCTCAGCCACCAGCGGCACGAAATCATTGCCGTCCGCCCCCAGGCCATGCAGCCAGATGACGCTGTGGCGATGTTCGCCGCGCGGTTCGATGACGATGGCGGTTTGTTCAGTCATGGCGAGGTGATGGCTTTGCTGTTTGCTGGCGGCTGATTATGCGCCACGCCCCACGCCGTTTATACTCGCGCCCTACTGAATCGGAGCCGCCCATGAGCCGTTTCCTGCCCCTGTTGCTCGCCACTGTGCTGTTCACCACCCTCGCCGCCTGCGGCCAGAAGGGTGACCTGTACCTGGTCGACCAACAGCAGACCCAAGACCAAGACGAGCCGGCCGAAAAGGCCGACTGACAAGGATCACCCCGTGGATCATTTCGCCTACCGCGACGGCGAGCTGTACGCCGAAGACGTAGCCGTGCGCGACATCGCCGCACAGCACGGCACGCCCTGCTACATCTATTCCCGCGCCACCCTGGAGCGCCACTGGCGCGCCTTCGACGACGCCTTCGGCGCGCGCCCGCACCTGGTGTGCTTCGCGGTGAAGGCCAACTCAAACCTGGGCGTGCTGAACGTGCTGGCGCGCCTGGGCTCGGGTTTCGACATCGTGTCCGTGGGCGAACTGGAGCGGGTGCTGGCCGCCGGCGGTGAGCCGGGCAAGATCGTGTTCTCCGGCGTCGGCAAGCGTGCCGACGAGATGCGCCGCGCGCTGGAGGTGGGCATCCGCTGCTTCAACGTGGAGTCCGCCGCCGAGCTGGAGCGCCTGAATGAGGTCGCCGGCGAACTGGGCAAGACCGCCCCGGTGGCGCTGCGCGTCAATCCGGACGTCGACGCCAAGACGCACCCCTACATCTCCACCGGGCTGAAGGAGAACAAGTTCGGCGTGCCGGTGGACACCGCGCTGGACCTGTACCGCCACGCCGCCGCGCTGCCGCACATCCACGTGTCCGGGGTGGATTGCCACATCGGCTCCCAGCTCACCGAGCTGGCACCCTTTCTGGATGCCCTGGACCGGGTGCTGGCACTGGTGCGGCGGCTGGATGAGGCCGGCATCGCCATCGACCACCTGGATCTCGGCGGCGGCCTGGGCGTGACCTACAACGCCGAAACCCCGCCGGCACCGGCCGAGTACGCCGCGGCGCTGAACGAGAAGCTGGGCGAGCTGCCCTACGAGATCTACCTCGAGCCGGGCCGCGCCATCGCCGCCAACGCCGGCATCCTGCTGACCCGGGTGGAGTTCCTCAAGCCCACCGCGGGCAAGGACTTCGCCATCATCGACGCGGCCATGAACGACCTGATCCGCCCGGCGCTGTATTCAGCCTGGCAGAAGATCATCACCGTGGACGAACACCCCGAGGGCCGCGCCGGCCGCTACGACCTGGTCGGTCCGGTGTGCGAGACCGGCGACTTCCTGGGCAAGGACCGCGAGCTGACCCTGAAGGCCGGCGACCTGCTGGCGGTGCGCTCCTCCGGCGCCTACGGCTTCACCATGGCGTCCAACTACAACACCCGCCCCCGCGCCGCCGAGATCATGGTGGACGGCAACGCGGTCCACGTGGTGCGCGCGCGCGAGACCATCGCCGACCTGTTGCGCGGCGAGCAGGTGCTGCCCTGACGGGGACGTCGTCGACGGGACGGGGTCGGAGTCAGTCTGATTTGCGTAACAGGAGCCCGATAGAATCGGAGTCAGACTGACTCCGACCCCTGGGATAGGCTGAACACAAGCCGCTCAGCCCCCGACGATGCGCAGCAGGTAGTCCCAGACCAGCGCCCAGCGGTCGCCCGCGCTCAGCGGGTCCAGCCGGTGGATGGCCTGGTCCACCTGGCGGGTCAGTCCGACGATGGCCAGGATCGCCAGCGCGCTGCGCAGCAGCCCGGCCAGACCGAGTGCCAGCCGTACCCAGGGCAGCCCGAGCAGGGCCTGCGGGTCATGCAGCAGCACCTCGAAAAGCGCCAGGAACACGACCACCGCCAGTCCGCCCAGCAACGGCCACCACCCCGACCGGAAACCCAGCAGCGCCGTGCCGGCCATCATCACCCAGACAAACACCAGCACGGCCATGGCCAGGACCGACAATCGCGCCAGGCCGGCATCGGCCTTTTCCAGCCAGTGCAGCAATCCGGACATGTCTTGATCCTCGCTGAATGCTTACCCGCCAAGGATAGGCCCCTAAGTGGTCAGCGGAGTGGTCAGGGGTCACTGCGGGACGGGGTCGGAGTCAGTCTGATCTGAGTCACTGGAGCCGGATAGAATTGAAGTCAGACTGACTCCGACCCCTGGGATAACTTGAGTCAGACCGACTCCGACCCCTGGACTCAACTCCGAGGCGCAACCCCAGCTACCAATCCGCTGTTCCTAACCCAGACCAGCCGCTAACCTAGTCGCATGCAACTGAACTTCACCAAGATGCACGGCCTGGGCAATGACTTCGTGGTCATCGATGCCATCAATCAGGACGTGGACATGACCGAGGCACTGGCCCGCCGCCTGGCGGACCGGCGCTTCGGCATCGGCTGCGACCAGATCCTGCTGGTGGAGCGGCCGCAGCTGCCGGACACCGATTTTCACTACCGCATCTTCAACGCCGACGGTTCAGAGGTTGAACAATGCGGCAACGGCGCGCGCTGCTTCGCCCGCTTCGTGCGTGATCAGGGCCTGACCGACAAGGACGAGATCCCGGTCGGCACCGCCAAGGGGCCGATCCGGCTGTACCTGGAGGCGGACGGCCAGGTACGGGTCAACATGGGGCCGCCGCGGCTGGTGCCGGCGGACATCCCCTTCGTCGCCGATGCCCAGGCGACGTCCTATATCATCGAGGCCGATGGCCGCAGCTGGACCATCGGCGCGGTATCCATGGGCAACCCCCACGCGGTGCTGGTGGTGGACGACGTGGCCAGCGCCCCGGTCGAGCGGCTGGGGCCGATCATTGAATCCCACCCGCGCTTTCCGCGCCGGGTGAACGTCGGCTTCATGGCCGTGCGCGACCGCGGCCACATCGACCTGCGGGTCTACGAGCGAGGCGCCGGCGAGACCCTGGCCTGCGGCACCGGCGCCTGCGCCGCGGTGGTCGCCGGGCGCCTGCAGGGCCTGCTGGACGAGCGAGTGACGGTGCGGCTGCCGGGCGGAGAGCTTGTGATAAGCTGGCCCGCAAACGACCAGCCCGTGTGGATGACCGGGCCGGCGACACGGGTGTTTGAGGGGAGAATCGGGCTATGAGCGAGCAATCTGAAGAGCAGGTGCAGGACGCCGACGAAGCCCGCGTCATCGACTACCTGCAGCAACACCCCGACTTTTTCGACCGGCATCCCGAGGTGCTGGCCGCCCTCGATATTCCTCACGACAGCGGCGGCGCCATCTCGCTGGTGCAGCGCCAGATCGGCGCGTTGCGCGGCCAGGCCGACAAGTACCGCCGCCAGCTGGAAGACCTGATCGAGGTGGCGCGGGAAAACGAGCGCCTGAGCGCCCGGCTGCACCGGCTGATCCTGGCGCTGATCGAGGCCAACAGCCAGGAGGAGGTGCTGACCACCCTGCAGGAACAGCTGCGCGAACAGTTCCAGACCGACGCGGTGGAACTCAAGCTGTTCTCCGCCACCGAGATCCGCCAGCATGCCGAACAGGGCGAGGCCGGCCCCGCACTGTTCCAGGACTTCATGGCCAAGCGCCGCCCCAGCTGCGGCACCCTGCCCGCCGGCCAGCTGGACTTCCTGTTCGGCGAGCGCGCCGGCGAGACCGCCTCGGTGGCGCTGATCCCGCTGGACGCCGGCCCGCTGGAGGGCCTGCTGGCCATCGGCAGCCGTGACGCCGAGCGCTTCCACCCCGGCCAGGCGCTGGATTTCCTGACCCGCCTCGGCGAGGTGGTCAGCCAGACCCTGCGCACCGTCGCCGCACGCAACCCCTGAACCCCTTGTCCGACGACACCGCCCTCAGTGCCTTTCTGAATCACCTCGGCCAGGAGCGGCGACTGTCACCGCGTACCCAGGACGCCTACGCCCGCGACATCGCCGACTTCTGCGACTGGCTGGGGGAGGACACGCCCGACTGGGCGGGCATCGGCCCCCACCAGATCCGCAGCTATGCCGCCGCCCGCCACCGCAGCGGCCTGAGTCCGAAGAGCCTGCAGCGTCGCCTGGCCGCGCTGCGCAGCCTGTTCCGCTACCTGCTGCGCGAACAGTTGGTACAGAACAATCCCGCCGACGGCATCCGCGCCCCCAAGGTGCAGCGCAAGCTGCCAGCCACCCTGGACGCCGACCAGCTGAGCCACCTGCTGGACATCCGCGACGACGACCCGCTGACCCTGCGCGACCGCGCCATCCTGGAGCTGTTCTATTCCTCCGGCCTGCGGCTGAGCGAGCTGGTGTCCATAAATCTGATCGACCTGGACCCGCGCGAGGCGGTGCTGGATGTCACCGGCAAGGGCCGCAAGACCCGCCGGGTACCGGTGGGCCGGCTGGCGCTGGCGGCCATCGCCGACTGGAACAAGGTGCGCGGCCAGCTGGCCGGCGCCGAGGAACCAGCGCTGTTCGTCAGCCAGCGCGGCGGCCGGCTCAGCGCGCGCAGCGTGCAGCAGCGCATCGCCCGGCTGGCCCTGCAGCAGGGCGCGCCACGCCATGTGCACCCGCATCTGCTGCGCCACTCATTCGCCAGCCACATGCTGGAATCCTCCGGCGACCTGCGCGCGGTGCAGGAACTGCTCGGCCACGCCGACATCAGCACCACCCAGATCTACACCCACCTGGATTTTCAACACCTGGCCAAGGTCTACGACCAGGCCCATCCGCGGGCGCGCAAGAAGCCGGGTAAGGACTGATCCTGCCCCTGCCTGCCTTTAAGTCGACCCTATCGCACCCCATATAGGCCGTTCCGGCCTGCGGCAGCCCCGGCTGATCGGCTACAATCGCAGGCCTTCGCGACCTACAAGGCCCCTACTGTGGAAACGATTCACGCCACAACCATTCTGTCCGTGCGCCGTGGCGACAAGGTCGTCATCGGCGGCGACGGCCAGGTATCGATGGGCAACACCATCATGAAGGGCAATGCCCGCAAGGTGCGCCGCCTGTACAAGGGCCAGGTGCTGGCCGGTTTTGCCGGCGCCACCGCCGACGCCTTCACCCTGTTCGAGCGCTTCGAGGCCAAGCTGGAGAAGCACTCCGGTCACCTGACCCGCGCCGCGGTGGAGCTGGCCAAGGACTGGCGCACCGACCGCATGCTGCGCCGCCTGGAGGCGCTGCTGCTGGTGGCCGACCACGAGGCCTCGCTGATCATCACCGGCACCGGTGACGTGATCGAGCCGGAGAACGGCCTGATGGCCATCGGCTCCGGCGGCCAGTTCGCCACCGCCGCCGCCCGCGGGCTGATGGAGAACCCCGACCTGTCCGCACGGGAGATCGTCGAGAAGGGCCTGACCATCGCCGCCGACATCTGCGTGTTCACCAATCACAACCTGGTCATCGAGGAACTCGATGCCGATCAAGGCTGACCCCATGTCCGAAACCACCCCACAGCAGATCGTCGCCGAACTGGACAAGCACATCATCGGCCAGCAGGCCGCCAAGCGCGCCGTGGCCATCGCCCTGCGCAACCGCTGGCGCCGTGCCCAGCTGGACGAGCCGCTGCGCGGCGAGATCACCCCCAAGAACATCCTGATGATCGGCCCCACCGGCGTGGGCAAGACCGAGATCGCCCGCCGCCTGGCCAGGCTGGCCAACGCGCCCTTCCTCAAGGTGGAGGCCACCAAGTTCACCGAGGTGGGCTACGTGGGCCGCGAGGTGGATTCCATCATCCGCGACCTGGCCGACGTGGCGGTGAAGATGATGCGCGAGCAGGAGAAGGCCAAGGTGTCCGATGCCGCCGCATTGGCCGCCGAGGAGCGCATCCTGGACGTGCTGCTGCCGCCGCCCAAGCCGGTCAGCTGGGAGGACGAGGCCAAGTCGGAGCGCTACGACTCGGGCACCCGGGCCAAATTCCGCGACAAACTCAGGAATGGTGAGCTGGACGACAAGGAGATCGAGATCGACATCACCGGCCCCAGCGTCGGCGTGGAGATCATGACCCCGCCCGGCATGGAGGAGATGACCAACCAGCTGCAGGGGCTGTTCCAGAACCTGGGCGGCCAGAAGGCCAAGAAGCGCAAGCTGCGCATCAAGGACGCACTGCACATCCTGCGCGACGAGGAGGCCGGCAAGCGCGTCAACGAGGAGGACCTCAAGCTGCGCGCCATCGACCAGGTGGAACAGCAGGGTATCGTGTTCCTCGACGAGCTGGACAAGGTCACCAGCCGCAACGAGAGCCACGGCGCCGACGTATCGAGGGAAGGCGTGCAGCGCGACCTGCTGCCGCTGGTGGAGGGCTGCACCGTGTCCACCAAGCACGGCATGGTGAAGACCGACCACATCCTGTTCATCGCGTCGGGCGCCTTCCACCTGTCCAAGCCGTCGGACCTGATCCCCGAACTGCAGGGCCGGCTGCCGATCCGGGTGGAGCTGGACGCGCTGACCGCCGCCGACTTCGAGCGCATCCTCACCGAGCCGGATGCCTCGCTGACCGAGCAGTACCAGGCGCTGATGGGCACCGAGGGCGTCAGCCTGAACTACACCGAGGACGGCATCCGCCGCATCGCCGAGACCGCCTTCACCGTCAATGAGCGCACCGAGAACATTGGCGCGCGCCGCCTGCACACCATGATGGAGCGGCTGCTGGAGACCCTGTCCTACGAGGCCAGCGAACACGCCGGCCAGGCGGTGACGGTGGACGCCGCCTACGTCGACAAGTACCTGAGCGAACTGGCGGCGGACGAGGACCTGAGCCGCTACATCCTCTAACCCGACAACGCCGCTGGGCGTTCACACAGGATTTCGGGGGTGAAAAAGTTTTTCAATCCCCCACAATCCGCAGCCGAACGCCCCTGCGGCCCCCAGTGACAGACCGAGGTTTCTTGATGAACCACCCCATGCCCACCGAACTGAACCTGCATCGCCTGTCCCGCGTGCTGGAGATCTCCTTCGACGACGGTTCCAACTACAAGCTGCCGGCCGAGTACCTGCGCGTGTACTCCCCGTCCGCCGAGGTGCAGGGCCACGGTCCCGGCCAGGGCACGCTGCAGGTGGGCAAGGAGAACGTCAACATCGACCGCATCGAGCCGGTGGGCAACTACGCGGTGGTGCTGCACTTCGACGACGAGCACAACACCGGCATCTACTCCTGGGAAACCCTGTACAATCTGGGCAAGCATTACGACGACCTGTGGGCCGAGTATCTGCAGAAACTGGAAGCGGCCGGCCACAAGCGCAAAGAGCCCGCCTCCTGATCCTGCCCGGGTCGTGCTAGGCGTGGTCGCGGCCTGAACGGCCGCCCCCTACAGGACCCGTACCCATGGCAGAGCAAGACAACACCACCCACTTCGGCTACAAGACCGTCGCCGAGCAGGAAAAGGCCGGCATGGTGCGCGGGGTGTTCGACTCCGTGGCCAGCAAGTACGACGTGATGAACGACCTGATGTCGTTCGGCGTGCACCGGCTGTGGAAACGCTTCACCATCGAACTGGCCGGCGTGCGTCGCCGCCAGCAGGTGCTGGACCTGGCGTCCGGCACCGGCGACCTGGCGGACAAGTTCGCCACCCTGGTCGGCCCCGAGGGCACCGTGGTGATGTCCGACATCAACGCCGCCATGCTGTCCACCGGCCGCAACCGCATGCTCGACCGCGGCCACGCCGGCAACCTGGTGTACTGCCAGATCGACGCCGAGACCATCCCCTTCCCCGACAACAGCTTCGACCTGGTGACCATCGCCTTCGGCCTGCGCAACGTCACCCACAAGGAACAGGCACTGGCGTCCATGTACCGGGTGCTCAAGCCCGGCGGCCGCCTGCTGGTGCTGGAATTCTCCAAGCCCACCACCAAGCCGCTGACCAGGATCTACGACGCCTACTCCTTCGGCCTGCTGCCGATGATGGGCAAGCTGGTGGCCAACGACGCTGAAAGTTACCGATACCTGGCCGAATCGATCCGCATGCACCCCGACCAGGCAACCCTCAAGGGCATGCTGGAGGACGCCGGCTTCGAGCGCTGCGACGTGCACAACCTGACCGGTGGCGTGGTGGCCGTGCACCGCGGGTTCAAGCTCTGAGCTTCTCTGCGTCCCGGAACAACATGCCGCAATGAGCACCCGTGACCTCGCACTGGCCGGTATCGAGCAGGCCATCAACACGCTGATCGGGCTGGACCCCGCCGCCGGCCGCCGGCTGGCCCGCCTGCATGGCCGGGTGATCGCCATCCGCCTGAGCGGCGTCGGCCTGGAGCTGATCTTCGTGCCCGGCCCGGACGGCCAGCTGCAGCTGCTGGGCAGCATCGAGGGCGAGCCGGACTGCCGCCTGTCCGGCAGCCCACTGGACCTGATGCGCTCGGGTGACAAGCAGCAAGGCCCGGCGCAGCTGTTCGCCGGCCGTGTCAGCATCGACGGCGACGTGGAACTGGCGCAGCGCTTCGGCGACATCCTCGGTGGCCTGGACATCGACTGGGAGGAACAGCTGGCCCGGCTCACCGGCGACGTGTTCGCCCACGAGGTCGGCACCGTGGCGCGCAAGGTCGGCCGCTGGGGTCGGCGCTCCACCGAGGTGCTGGGCCTGGACCTGGCCGAATACCTGACCGAGGAGGCCCGGCTGCTGCCGCAGCGCGACGAGGTCGGGCGATTCCTCGATGACGTTGACCGGTTGCGCGACGACCTGGCACGGCTCGAGGCACGGCTGCAGCGGCTGGAGTCCAAGCCATGATCCCGGTGCGCGAAAGCCTGCGGGTGATGCACATCACCTGGGTGCTGATGCGCCACGGCCTGGACGAGTTCATCCTGGCCGCCCACCTGTTCCGGCCGATCCGCTTCTTCCGCTTCCTGTCGCCGTTCTACTGGAAGGACCACGGCCGCCGCCCAGGCTACGGTGTGCGCATCCGCCGCGCCCTGGAGGACCTGGGGCCCATCTACGTCAAGCTGGGCCAGATCCTGTCCACCCGCCGCGACCTGCTGCCCGACGACATCGCCGACGAACTGGTCAAGCTGCAGGACAAGGTGCCGCCCTTCCCCGGCAAGCAGGCGCGTGCCATTGCCGAGGCGGCGCTGGGTCAGCCGCTGGAGGCGCTGTTCGACGACTTCGACGAGACACCGCTGGCATCCGCCTCCATCGCCCAGGTGCACACCGCCCACCTGAAGGATGGCCGCGCCGTGGTGGTGAAGGTGCTGCGCCCGGGCATCGACAAGGTCATCGGCCGCGACATCGCACTGATGCAAACCATCGCCCGGCTGGCCACGCGCTATTCCAGCGAGGCGCGTCGCTTGAGATTGGTGGAGGTGGTGAGCGAGTACGAGCGCACCATCTTCGACGAGCTGGACCTGATGCGCGAGGCCGCCAACGCCGCCCAGCTGCGGCGCAACTTCCTCGGCTCCGACCAGCTGTACATTCCCGAAGTGTACTGGGACCACTGCCGCACCAACGTGCTGGTGGCCGAACGCATCTACGGCACGCCGGCGGACGAGATCGACGAACTGCGGGCCAAGGGCATCAGCCTGAAGATGCTGGGCGAGCGCGGCGTGGAGATCTTCTTCACCCAGGTGTTCCGCGACAACTTCTTTCACGCCGACATGCACCCGGGCAACATCTTCGTCGACGACGACGGCCGCTACATCGGTGTCGACTTCGGCATCATGGGCACGCTGACCACCGGGGACAAACGCTACCTGGCGGAGAACCTGCTGGCCTTCTTCCACCGCGACTATCGCAAGGTGGCAGAGCTGCACGTGGAGTCCGGCTGGGTGCCGGGCGACACCCGCATCGACGAGTTCGAGGCGGCCATCCGCACGGTCTGCGAGCCGATCTGGGAACGGCCGATCAGCGAGATCTCCTTCGGCCACTTCCTGCTGCGGCTGTTCCAGACCGCGCGCCGCTTCGACATGGAGGTGCAGCCGCAGCTCGTCCTCCTTCAAAAGACCCTGCTCAACATCGAGGGCATGGGGCGGCAGCTGTATCCGGAGCTGGACCTGTGGGCCACCGCCAAGCCCTTCCTGGAGCGCTGGGTACGCGACCAGGTAGGGCCGGAGGCCTTCCTGCGCCGCATGAAGGAGGCGCTGCCGCAGCTGTCCGAGGACATGCCGGAGGTGCCGCGGCTGGCCTACCAGACACTCAAGCAACTGCACGACGGCGATCTCAAGCTCAACTGGCAGTCCACCCAGCTGAACAAACTCGACCAGAACCTGCGCGATAGCGGCCGCCAGACCCGCCAGGCCATCGCCGGCGCGGCCCTCACCGTCAGCGGCGCCCTGCTGCTGAGCGTGCCGCCCGTCGCGCTACCGACGGGCCTGGCACTATGGCTCGGCGGCGGCCTGGGCGGTATCGGCCTGCTCGCCCTGCTGGCGGGACTGCGACAGCGCTGAATAACAGGGGCCGGAGTCTGCGACCCCGGCCCCTGTTTCCCACCCCGGCAACTATTTTGTGGCGGGGATCTTCTCCACCTTGCGCACCTCCACGCGGCTGATCTCGTCCAGTGGCACGTGGGCGGTCATCTTGCCGCCATGCAGGCGCTGCTCCACCCGCGCCTCGCTGGCCATCACGCTCATCAGCGTACCGGCACGCATGGGCTGCTCGTCGCGCAGATGCAACCGCACATCGGCGCCGATGTGCTGGACCAGCGTCGCCACCGGCACGTCGTGATAGACATAGCGATAGCGATCCTGCGGCTTGGTGGGTTTGGCCGGCGGCGGTTCCTCGCCCATCAGCACGGCCAGTTCATCCCGGTCGGGTGGGCGCAGTTCAAAGCTCAGATCATTCACCGCCACCTGGTTCAGGGCGACGCGCACACCCAGCTGGCGCTGCCAGTTCTCCGGCGGGCTGAACACCAGTGCCATCAGATTGAGCGGCGCAGGCGGCTCGGCGCTGATGCGCAGATCACCCCACTGCCGGTGATAGGTTGCCACCGCCTCACTCAGCCCGGGTCCCAGTTGCAGACCGCCCCGCGCCAGGCCGGCCAGGGTGTCGGTCACCAGGCTCTTGCGCAGGGTCTCCACGTCCTGGCCACGGCGCTTGGCGCAGGCCGCCAGGTAACGATTGCCGAATGCGGGCTCGACGCGCAGTTCCAGGTTGAGACCTGCCAGGGTCGGGATGGCATTCATATTGCCGCCACCGCTCAGCGCATCAGGCGCCACATCCCCCAGTGCCAGGCTCACCTGGATGCGTTCAATCTGATGCACATCCAGTTCCATCTCTGCGCTAAGCCGACGTTCGTCGGCGTCGTAGTCATAGGACATCACCGCGTCCATGGCCAGCCTTTCCAGCCCCAACTCACGTAACAGCGCCGGATCGATTCCAGCGCCAGGATCGCAGCCGTCGTTAGCGGTCTGGCCGTTCGCCGCCATCTCCTCCTGCAGGGCATCAAACAAGGCCGGATCGAGGTCGATGCGGATACCTTCCAGGTCCAGTCGCAGCCGTGGCGGCTGTTGCTGATTGCCCTGTTGCCCCCAAAGGAAATAAGGCAGGTCCGGCCCTGACAGCCGTGCCGAGTCGATCTCAATCGGCTGGGGTGCGCCGCTTGGCAGTACCCGCAGGTCGCGAACCCGCACGACGCCGGACAGTTCGGTATCGATAGCGCCGTAGCTGATCTCGGCATGGCCGGCGGCAGCCAGCGACAACTCGTCCATGGCGCGGCTGGCGTTGTAGTACATCCATCCCTTGATGCCGCCGTAGACCAGCCCCGCCAGCACTAACAGGGTGAACACTAACTTGATTTGGCGCCGGTAAAGGTACATGCGTCGGGATCTCCCTCAGGGCCGCTGCAGCGGGCCTTCCACGGCCTGACGCTGTTCGGCGCCGAGCAGTTTTTCGATCAGGATAAGGGCAAAGTCCATGGCGGTACCCGGCCCCTGTGAAGTAATGACATAGCCATCGCTGACCACCGGCTGTTTCAGCACCTGGGTGGCGGTCAAACCCATGGCGTCGATCACGCCGGGATAGGAGGTGGCCCGCTTGCCGTCCAGCAGACCGGCGTTGGCCAGCACCTTCGGCGCCGCGCAGATGGCAGCGGTGTAGCGCCCGGCGTCCGCCATGCGCTTGAGCAGGCTGTGGATGCGCGGGTCGCTGTCCAGGTGGTCCGCACCGGGCAGCCCGCCGGGCAGCACGATCATGTCGAAGTCACGCTCCAGCACGTCATCCAGGCTGGCGTCGGGCAGCAGCACGGTGCCCCTGCTGCACTTGACCGTACCATCCTTGAGCCCGGCCACTATCACCTCGATGCCGGCGCGGCGCAGCAGGTCGATCAGGGTAACGACTTCGAGTTCTTCGCTACCGTCTGCGATGGGGATGAGGACGCTTGCCACGTGCTCTGCCTCCTTTGTTGTTCGATAACCGCCGACACCGGCCGCAATACCACGCCGGCCTGTTCCAGCCGCGACAGCTCACGGGCCAGCACCGCGACGGTCTCCGGATAGGGATGGCCGATGGCGATGGCGCTGCCCTTGCGGCGCGCCTTGCGCAGCAGCCGGCGGAACTGGGCGGTTATGGCCTCGGGCGTGACGTCATGATCGAGGAACACGTCACGGCGGCTGGCGGGCAATCCCTGGTTGCGGGCCTGCTGCTCGGCCACGGTGGCCCGGTGGGTACGGCTGTCCACGTAATACAGCCCGCCGTGCTCGGCCAGGCCGTGCATCAGCCAGGCCATGGCACCCGGGTGGCGGGTCAGCAGGCTGCCCATGTGATTGTTCACCCCCACTGCGCCGGGCACGGCCGCCAGATCCTGTTGCAGGGTGTCGAGGAACTGGGTCTCCAGCATGTCCATGTGCAGCCCGCCGGCGTCGATGGCGCGGCCACTCATCGCCTGCATCGGCAGGTGCAGCATGATCTCACGACCCTGACGCTGGGCCAGGGAGGCCAGCTCCCGGGTATGCGGCGCATGAGGCAGGAAGGAATAGGTCACGCCGGCCGGCAAGGCCAGGGCCGCCTCGCCACGGCTGCGCTCGTAACCCATGTCGTCGAGGATGATGGCGATGCTCGGCGGTGCCGCCGTCGCCGCAGTGGTCACCAGCAACAGGGCCAGCGCGAATGTCCGGCCCATGCCGCTAGCTCCGCCCCGACCGGATGATGGTCAGGCCCTTGAGCAGATTGAGCGCGGCGCTCAGTTCGTAGTCCAGCTCGACCAGCGGCTTGCCATTATCGGCCTTGCTGGCCTTGTCTCCCTCACCGTTGGGATTGACCAGGTGACCGGTCAGGTCGCGCTCCTTGACCAGCAGGTCATCGCGCTCCTGCTTCTGTGCCACCTGCACCCGCGCCAGGCGGATGTCCGGCACGATGCCCTCGGCCTGTATGGATCGGCCTTTGGGGGTGTAGTAGCGCGCGGTGGTGAGCTTGATGCCGCTGGTGTCATTGATCGGCACGATGGTCTGCACGGAGCCCTTGCCGAAGGTCTGCTGGCCCATGATCACCGCACGGCGATGATCCTGCAGGGCGCCGGCGACGATCTCGGACGCCGATGCCGAACCGCCATTCACCAACACCACCATCGGCACGCCTTCGAGCACGTCGTCTGGACCGGCCTCGAAGCGCTGTTCGGCGTTCGGCACCCGTCCCTCGGTATAGACGATCAGACCCTGCTCCAGGAAGGCATCGCTGATGGCCACCGCGGCATTTAGCACACCGCCGGGGTTGTTGCGCAGATCCAGCACCAGACCGCGCAGCGGACCATCGTTGTCTTCCTTGAGCTTGCTGATGGCGTGCAGCATGTCCTGGGTCGAATGGGACTGGAACTGACTGATCCGCACATAACCGAAGCCCGGCTCCAGCAAGCGCTGCTTGACGCTGGCCACGCGGATGATGTCGCGCACCACGCTGATGCGCAGCGGTTTTTCCTCGCCTTCACGCATGATGGTGAGCACGATCTCGCTGCCGGGCTCCCCGCGCATGCGCTTGACCGCCTCGTCCAGGCCCAGGCCGCGGATGGGTTCGTCGTCGATGCGTATGATCAGGTCACCCGCCAGCACCCCGGCACGTTGGGCGGGGGTGTCGTCGATGGGCGCGATGACCTTGATGAAGCCATCCTCCATGCCGACCTCGATGCCCAGACCGCCGAACTCGCCCTTGGTGCCCGCCTGCAGGTCCTTGAAATCATCTTCGCTCAGATAGGCCGAATGCGGGTCCAGGCCGCTGAGCATGCCGCGGATGGCCTGCTCGAGCAGCTTCCGGTCTTCGACCGGCTCCACGTAGTCTTCCTTGATGCGCCCGAACACCTCGGCAAAGGTGCGCAGCGCGTCGAGCGGCGTGGCCTCTACCCTGCCGTCCTCAGGCTGCGCCGCCAGCGGGCCGGCCAGTGCCAGCAGGACTGCAAGCCCAGCGATCTTCGCCTTATGGCACATGGCCATCATTCTCCTAGTTAACCCACCCGACCGCTGCGACCACGACGGCACCAGCGAATGGGATCCACCGGCTTGCCCTGATAACGGATGCCGAAATACACGCCGGTCTGGTCGCGTCCGCCGCTGTTGCCTACCGCGGCGATAGGCTCGTTGCTCGATACCCAGTCACCGGTTTCCTTGAACAGGCTCTGGTTGTGACCATACAGGGTCATGTAACCGTCGCCATGATCGATGATGACCAGCAAACCGAAGCCACGTAACCAGTCAGCATAGGCTACGCGACCGGCGTGTACCGCACGAACCTCACGCCCTTCCGGCGCGGAAATCATAACACCGTCCCAGCGCAGATTACCGATCTTGGGCTGGCCGAAGCTGGCCGCCAAGCGGCCGCTGGCGGGCCACGCCAATTCGCCGCGACGCTGTGCAAATTGCTGCGCGTCATCGGTCTCCGGCGGGATGTCGGACAGTGCCTCGCGCAGGCCGCGCAACAGATCCTGCAGCTCCTGCTCATCGCGTTGCAGCTGCGCCATCTCCTGTCCCTGGCTGAGCAGTTCGGTCGCCAGCGCACGCACCACCTGGCGACGCTGGGACTGGCTCTGCTCAAGTGCCAGCTTTTCCTGTTGCTTCTTGTCCTGCAGATCGGCGAGGCGGCTGGTCTCCTCGTCGATCTGCTCACGGGTCCGGGCCAGCGCAGCCAGTTGGGTCTGCAAGCGGGCCATGCGCCCGGCGCGGTAACGGTGCAGGTAGTCGTAGTAGGTGAGCACACGGCTCAGGGTGGCGGGGTCTTCCTGGTTGAGCAGCAGCTTGACCCGCTCCTGTCGACCGGCTGCATAGGCGGCGCGAACCTGGCTGGCCAGCGCGTCACGTTCCGATACCAGCGCCAGGCTGTCGGCCCTTTCCTTGTCGCGCAGGTCGCGCAGCTTGTCCTGCTGACGTGCCAGGCGGCCGGCCAGCACCCGCAGGCGGCGGGTCAGGCGACCGACCTGTTGCTCGGTATCGCGCAGCTGGCCGGTGAGCTGGTGATGTTCGCCGCGGGTGCGGTCGATGCGCTGCTGCAGCGCGCCGATACGCTCGCGCAGCACCTGCAGCTTGGCGTCCTGCGCATCCGCAGCCGCCAGTACCTGCCCCCCAGACAATCCCAGCAACCCGCCCAGCACCAGGCCCAGCAGCGCATGGATGTCCGGGAGCCGGCGCATCAGGCGGGCGTATCCGCCTCGGTGTACTCCAGCAGCGGCCGGCCCGTCATCTCGGTGGGTTGCGCCAGCCCCATCATCTGCAGCAGCGTGGGGGCGATATCGCACAGGGCGCCGTTCTCGGTCAGGCGGGCATGCTCGCGGCCGACATAGATCAGCGGCACCAGGTTACAGGTGTGGGCGGTATGCACCTGTCCGGCCTCGGGGTCGATCATCTGCTCGACGTTGCCGTGGTCGGCGGTGATCAGCATGCCGCCGTGGGTCTTGCCCAGCGATTCGACCACCCGGCCGAGACACAGGTCGAGATACTCAACCGCCTTGACCGCCGCCTCGTAGTTGCCGGTATGGCCGACCATGTCGCCATTGGCGTAGTTGCAGATGATGGCGTCGTAGCGACCGCTCTCGATGGCCTCGCACAGGTGGTCGGTGACCTCGCCGGCGCTCATCTCGGGCTGCAGGTCATAGGTCGCCACCTTGGGCGAGGACACCAGCACGCGATCCTCGCCCTCGTTGGGCTGCTCCACGCCGCCGTTGAAGAAGAAGGTGACGTGGGCGTACTTCTCGGTCTCGGCCAGGCGCAGCTGGCGCATGCCCTGGTTGGCGATGTATTCGCCGAACACGTTGCTCAGGCGCTCCGACGGAAAGGCCACCGGGATGTCGAAGTCCTTGTTGTACTCGGTCAGGCTGACGTAGCTGGCGATCTTGGCCACGCGGTGGCGCTCGAAGTCGTCGAAGTCGGGCTCGATGAAGGGCCGGGTGATCTGCCGCACCCGGTCGGAGCGATAGTTCATGTTGATGATGACGTCGCCGTCGGCCAGCAGCACCGGCTCGCCGACGGCCGTGGCCTTGACGAACTCGTCCGACTCACCGCGCTCATAGGCCATCTGCAGGCCGGTCAGGGCATCCGCGGCGTGGTACTCGGCCGTGCCGTCCACGATCAGGTCATAGGCCTGCTGGATACGCTCCCAGCGGTGGTCGCGATCCATGGCGTAGTAGCGGCCGATCAGGCTCACCAGGCGGCCGCCTCCGACCTCCTCGAACACCTTGTTGATGGCCTCTATGGAAGGCTGGGCGCTCTTCGGCGGCATGTCGCGGCCGTCCAGGAAGGCATGCACGTAGACCTTCGGCGCACCACGCTCCACCGCCAGTTTGACCATGGCATGGATGTGCTCGTCGAGGCTGTGCACCCCACCGGGGGACAACAGGCCGAGGATGTGCACCGCGGTGCCCTTTTCGATCGCCAGGTCGACCGCGTCGGTCAGGGTGCGGTTGCTGAAGAAAGAACCGGTACGCACCGAACGGCTGATGCGGGTGATTTCCTGGTACACCACGCGCCCGGCGCCCAGATTCAGGTGGCCCACTTCGGAATTGCCCATCTGACCGGCGGGCAGGCCAACGGCCGAGCCGGAGGTCTTGATGCCGATGTGGGGACATTCGGCCCACAGCTTGTCCCACACGGGTTTGCGGGCGGCCATGATGGCGTTGTGGTCCGGATTGTCACTCATGCCCCAGCCGTCCAGGATCACTAGTACGGCGGGCTTTGCCTTTTCACTCATACCTGCTTTGGGTCACCTTGCAAGACCGGACGCTGCTGCCCGGAACCAACAAAACCCTTCTGTAACAATGATTTAAACTGATTCCAACAGAAGGCGTGGCATCGGCGTATTGAACCACGGATGCCGGTCCGGACGCTACTTGGCGAGATCATCGCCTATCGGCACAATCGGTACGGGATACACTCCCGTGGCTTGGCCGGAGATTGGATGCCGGCCACATGACTGTCATGGAGCAGCGTATTATTGTATTAGTGTGTTATAAAAAAGCACGTGAACGGGGCCGTACTGCATTGGAAACTATAAATAGATCCGTTATGAATGTTGCCGACGATTTTGAGAATGATCATGACAGCGAGATAGCGCTGCTTAGTGGGGATGGGGATATCGAGCGTGCCTCACGCTCGCTGAAGGCCATGTCACATCCGCTGCGCCTGAAAATCCTGTGCACCCTGGGTGATCAGGAGGTCAGTGTGCAGGACATCGTCGAAAATGTCGGCACCTCGCAGAGCAACATCTCCCAGCACCTTGCCATCCTGCGCGATAAAGGTATTCTCACCTCCCGCAAAGACGCCAATCGGGTGTTTTACCGGGTAGGCGACAATCGCACCCTGCAGCTGATCGGCATGATGCGCGAAGTCTTCTGCTCCCAGGAAGGCTGAGCCAGCACAGCACCGCTGCCGGGAATTGTTCGGACGGTACCAGCGGCCGCCCGCTAATACGGCTTTGACTCGACGCGCCCCTAGGGGGCCGTTCGCAGGAACATCATGGAACAGCTCATCGAATTTGCCGGAAACCACACCCTGATGGTTTCCGCCTTCCTGGTCATCCTCACGCTGCTGGCCTGGAACCTGATCACCGACCCCGGCAGCAAGGGTGCCGTGGACGCCACCGGCGCCACCGTGCTGATCAATCGCGAGGATGCCCTGGTCATCGACGTCCGCCCCATGGCCGACTTCAACCAGGGCCATATCGTCGGTGCCAAGAACATCCCCATGAACGGCTTCAAGAACCAGCTGGGCCAACTGGAAAAGCACAAAGACCGCACCATCGTGGTCAGTTGCCGCTCCGGCAGCCAGTCGCAGGCGGCCTGCAAGACCCTGCGCGAGGCCGGCTTCAGCAAGGTCTACAACCTGCGCGGCGGCATCATGGGCTGGCAGAGCGCCAGCCTGCCCGTCACGCGCAAGTAATCGCCTCTTTTCCCAAGGATTTCCGCCATGTCTGAAGACGGTAACAACCGCCAGTTCGCCATCCAGCGCGTCTATACCAAGGACATCTCCTTCGAGACGCCCAACTCCCCACAGGTGTTCACCGGCGAGTGGCAGCCGGCCATCAATGTGCAGCTCAACACCGCCGTGCAGAACCTGGGCAACGATCACTACGAACTGGTGCTGACCGTCACCGTCACCGCCAAGCAGGGCGACAACACCGCCTTCCTGGCCGAGGTGCAGCAGGCCGGCATCTTCCTGATCTCCGGTCTGCCGGAGGAAGAGATGGGCCCGATGATGGGGATCTTCTGCCCCAACATCCTGTTCCCCTATGCCCGCGAGGTGGTCACCGACCTGGTGGCCCGCGGCAGCTTCCCGCAGCTGGTGCTGGCACCGGTCAATTTCGAGGCCCTGTACGCACAGCAGGTGCAACAGGCCGAGACCGCAGAACAGGCGCACTGAGCCTTGAGTGATGCCGCGCCCAAGATCGCGGTGCTTGGTCCCGGTTCCTGGGGCACCGCGCTGGCGATCCTGCTGGCCCGCCACGGTGCAGATGTCGCACTGTGGGGTCATGACCCCGCCGAGGTCGCCGCACTGGCGCACGACCGCGAGAACCGCCACTACCTGCCTGGCATACCCTTACCGGACAAGCTCCACCCCACCACCGACCTGGCGGCTGCCATTGACGGCGCCGACGAGGTGCTGGTGGTGGTGCCCAGCTTCGCCTTCGCCGAGGTGGTGGCCAGGGTCGCAGCCTTACGTCCGGATATCCGCTCGCTGAGCTGGGCCACCAAGGGCTTCGATCCGGCCAGCGGCCAGTTGCTGCACCAGGTGGCCCGCAAGCTGCTGCCCAAGACCCATCTCGCAGTGGTGTCCGGCCCGACCTTCGCCAAGGAAGTCGCCAAGGGTCTGCCCACCGCGGTGACCGTGGCCGCCACCGACGCCGAACACGCCCACCGCCTGGCCGGCTACCTGCACGGCGACACCTTCCGCGCCTACACCGCCGACGACATCGCCGGGGTAGAGGTGGGCGGCGCCGCCAAGAACGTCATGGCCATCGCTGCCGGCATCGCCGACGGCTTGGGCTTCGGCGCCAATGCCCGCGCGGCACTGATCACCCGCGGCCTGGTTGAGATCACCCGCCTGGGCCTGAAGCTGGGCGGCGAGCCCGAGACCTTCATGGGGCTGGCGGGCCTTGGCGACCTGACCCTGACCTGCACCGACAACCAGTCGCGCAACCGCCGCATGGGCCTGGCGCTGGCCGCCGGCAAGAGCATCGACGAGGCCAGGGCCGAGATCGGCCAGGCCGTGGAGGGCGTGGGCACCGCCCGCGAGGTCTACCAGCTGGCGCAGCAGCTCGACGTGGACATGCCCATCACCGAGCAGACCTACAGGGTGCTGTACGAGGGCCTGGACCCGCGCCAGGCGGTCATGAACCTGCTGCAACGCGATCCCAAGGCCGAGCGGCCCGACGATCTCGACGTCCCCGACGACATCCTCGACGGCGGCTGAGGCACTACAGCGTCAATCCACCGCGCCGGCAAAACCCTGCTGCCGCCAGGCCTCGTACAGCACCACCGCCACCGCATTGGACAGGTTCAGGCTGCGCTGGCCGGCACGCATCGGCAGGCGGATGCGTTGTCCGGGCGGCACCGATTCACGCAGGTCATCAGGCAGGCCGCGGGTCTCGGGACCGAATACCAGGGCGTCCTCCGGGCCATAGTCGACCCGGTCGTAGCGGGTCGCCGAGCGGGTGCTGGCCATCAGCAGCCGGGCCGGCGCCACCTGCGTCACGAAGTTCTCCAGGCTTGGATAGACCGCCACCTCGGCGAATTCGTGGTAATCCAGGCCGGCGCGTCGCAGCCGGGTGTCGTCCAGCTCGAAGCCGAGTGGTTCGATCAGGTGCAGACGGCTGCCGGTGTTGGCGCACAGGCGTATGATGTTGCCCGTATTGGGTGGGATTTCCGGTTGATAGAGGACGACGTGAAACACGTTTCAATGAGCCCTTGGGCAGCAGAGGTACAGGCATGAGTCAGACCACGGACCCGCGCCTGGCGGTGGATTTTTGCGGCCTGGCCTTCAACACCCCGTTGGTGTTGCTGTCCGGCTGCGTGGGCTTCGGCGAAGAGTACACGCGGGTGCACGGCTTCACCAACCGCGATGCCGGCGGTATCTGCCTGAAGGGCACCACCGGCGCACCGCGGCTGGGCAATCAGCCACACCGGGTGTACGAGACCCCGGAGGGCATGCTCAACGCCATCGGCCTGCAGAACCCGGGCGTGGACCAGGTGATCAGCGACATTCTGCCGACCCTGGATTTTTCCGAGACCCGCTTCATCGCCAATGTCTCGGGTTCCACCATCGAGGAGTACTACGAGGTCACCCGCAAGTTCGACGACTCGCCCATCGACGCCATCGAGATCAACATCTCCTGCCCCAACGTCAAGGAAGGCGGCGTGGCCTTCGGCAACGACCCGGCCATGTCGGCGCGAGTGGTGGAGACCTGCCGCAAGGCCACCAACAAGCCGCTGATCACCAAGCTGTCGCCCAACCAGACCGACATCGCCGGCAACGCCCGCGGCTGCATCGAGGCCGGCACGGATGCGTTTGCGGTGATCAACACCCTGATGGGCATGGCCATCGACATCGAGGCCAAGCGGCCGGTGATCGGCAACAACCAGGGCGGCCTGTCGGGGCCCGCCATCAAGCCGGTGGCGCTGCTCAAGACCCACCAGGTCTACCAGGTGTGCAAGGGCCACAACATCCCCATCATCGGTCAGGGCGGCGTGATGACCGCCAGCGACGCCATCGAGTTCATGCTGGCCGGCGCCAGCGCCGTGGGCGTGGGCACCGCGCTGTTCTACGACCCGCTGGTGCTGCCCAAGATCAACGCCGGCATCCTTGATTACCTTAACCGCCACGGCCACCGGTCGGTGAGCGAGCTGACCGGCCAGCTGAGCCTGAACGGTGCGACCGTGCGCTGCGGGAACTGATGGCCCAGCTCCTCCTTACCACCCCCTCGCGGGGGAGGTGCCCACCGACCGCTTTGCCCGGCACGGGCCGTTAGCCCAAGATAATTCGCTCCGACTCCCCTGTCGTTCGCTGTTCCTGCGGCCCTGCTCGACGACTTCCAGTTTCTGGAATCCGTGATATATTAGGAATTCCGCATCTATTAACGGGGTCCGCCCCCTCAACGTGGAGTATTCGCAATGAGCGATGTAGCAGCACTGAAGGCCGAGCGCGAGAAGCTGATGGCCGAGATGATCGAAATGCAGGAGAAGTTCGTCGAGTTCGAACACGCCAACGGCGTTTCCGGCAAAGACTACTACTACAGCCAGGACGGCCTGCTGAAAGACTACCGCCAGGTGTACATGGAAAAAGCCATGCGCGTAGTGGACCTTGCTCACCAGATCGTCGGCTCGCACGTCTGATCCTGGACCGCCAAGTCCTTAAAAGACCCGCCTCTGGCGGGTTTTTTCATGCCCGGCGTTTGCTGCTCAGGATCCCTCCCCACCCCGCTTGAGACCCCGCCCGATGGCGCCGCGGCCGAAACGCTCGGCAATCTCGTCGGTTACCGCATCCAGGCGCGCATCCCGTGCGCGCGCTGTGCCGCTGAACAGATCCCCCTGCGCCTGTCCGGGCACACCGAACTCAGCCATCCCGATACCCACTAGCCGCACCGGCCGTGTGTCCTGCTGCCACAGCTCATCGAACAGGCGCCGCGCCTGTTGCCAGATCACCGCGGTGGCATCCGTCACCTCCGCCAGGCTGGCCGTATGGGTACGGGTGGAAAAATCGCCCCGCCGCAGCTTGAGCGTCACCCGTCGACCCTGCAGCGCTGCGCCACGCAGGCGTGCCGCCACCTGCTCGGTCAGCTCCCGCAGCCAATCGCGCAACAGGGCAGGATCCGATATATCCGTGTTGAAGGTGGTCTCGTGGGAGATGGACTTGGCCTCCCGGTCCGGCACCACCGGGCGATCGTCGAGGCCCCGGGCCAGCCGCCACAGCTGACGACCTGCCTGGCCCAGCAGCTGCACCAGATAGGGCTCCGGCAAGGCGCGCAACTGGCCGATGCGACGGATACCCAGCCGACTCAACTCCCGCTCGGTAGCCGGACCCACGCCCCACAGCCGGGTGATGGGCAGGGGGTCGAGCAGTGCCTGCACCTCGTCCGGATTCACCACCAGAAAACCATCGGGCTTGTGCAGGTCCGACGCCAGCTTGGCGAGGAACTTGTTCGGCGCCACGCCGACCGAGGCCACCAGGCCCAGTTCAGCGCGGATCTCCGCCTTCAGCCGCCGGCCGATGCTGGCCGCGTCGCCCCACAGGCGCTCCGTACCGGCCAGATCCAGGAAGGCCTCGTCCAGCGCCAGCGGCTCGATCAAGGGGGTGTAGCGGGCAAAGATCTGGTGAATCTGCGCCGACACCTCCCGGTAGCGGTCGATGCGCCCCGGCAGGAACACCGCCTGTGGACACAGCCTGCGCGCCTGGCTCACCGGCATGGCGCTGCGGATGCCAAAACGCCGCGCCTCGTAGCTGGCGGCCGCCACCACGCCACGCTGGCCGTTGCCCACCGCCACCGGCAGACCGGCCAGTTCCGGGCGGTCACGCACCTCCACCGACGCATAGAAGGCGTCCATGTCCAGATGCAGGATCGTCGGCGATTTACAACTCAAGTTCCTACCCTGCCGGCCGATGTTGCGGTTGATCCGTCATGTTAACCGAGCTCATCTGTCACAGTATGCCACCCGCCGATCAACACCCGACCATGGCCGAATTGCGTCGCCTTAACCCGCTGCGCGATCTGGACCGCAAGGTCTTGAACGACATCGCCAACCGCGTGGTGGTGGTGCGTGCCGCACCGGGTGAGGTATTACTGGACCAGGGCAGCCGCGAAGACATCAGCCTGTACCTGCTCGAAGGCCGGATCAGCCTGACCGCAAGAGACGGCAAGGTGAACGCGTTCGATCACACCAATCCACAGGCCCTCAATCCCATCGCACGATTGCGGCCCTGCCAGTTCCGGGTCGCCGCCACATCGCCGGTCAGCTATCTGCGCATCGATAACGCCATGCTCGATACGCTGCAGCCAAAATACGACTCATCCTCGCTGCTCAGCTCCTATGAGGTCAGCGAGGAGACAGAATTCACCGAGATGTCTGCCGACAATCGGCTGATGATCCGGATCTACCAGGACCTCAACGCCGACCAGCTGATTCTGCCGACCCTGCCACAGGTGGCGCTGCGCATAGGCCGGGCGATGAAGGATCCGGACCTGGATGCCAACACCCTGGCCAAGGTTATCAGTGCCGACCCGGCCATCGCCGCCAAGCTGCTGCGTGCCGCCAACAGCCCACGCTTCGGCGGCAAGACAGCCATCAACACCCTGAGCAACGCCATCGCCCGGCTGGGGTTGTCCACCACCCATACCCTGGTTATCAGTTTCGCCGTACAGGAGTTGTTCCGTACCGGTTCCGGCACCCTCAAGCAGCGCATGCGCGAGCTATGGCGACACAGCCGCCGGGTGGCGGCAGTCTGCCACGTACTGGCCACCAAGCTCGACGGTCGGCTGGATCCCGCCTTTGCGCTGCTGGCCGGCCTGCTGCACGACATTGGCGTGGTTGCCGTACTCGGCTACATCCGCGAATGCCCTGAGCTGACCCAGGACGCCAAGGTCCTGGACGACGCTATCGCCCATCTGCGCCCCCAACTGGGCGGTGCCATCGTGCGCCGCTGGCACCTGCCTGAAGAGCTCGCCCTGGTAGCCCAGGAATCAGACAACTGGGAACGCGACGCGAACACCCATCCCGACTATGTGGACCTGGTACTGATCGCCCAACTGCACTGCTTCGTGGGCACCACGCGCATGCAGGAACTGCCGCGTATCGATCAGATCCCGGCCTACCACAAGCTGGCTCTCGGCGAGTTGACACCTGACTTCAGCCTGCACCTTCTCGAAGAGGCCGGCGAGGAGATCCGCGAGGTCGAGCAGCTACTCGGCGGATAACACGCCATGTCAGAATTTTCCGACCCAGATACGGGCCGGCGACACTGGGCAGGCCTGGGCCAGCCCGGCAAGCTGTATGACATGGACCCACAGGAAGTGGTACCCGTCATGCTGATCGAACATACCAAGGCCGCACCATCCCTGCGTGCCGTCTCCGTAGCACATAAAGACCGTAGCGCCGCGCCCGGACGTTACCTGTTCGGCATGCTGCTGGCCGACATCGCCGCCGGCACCGCCAGCCTACCCTCGCCACAGCTGAACATCGCCCAGCGCATCCGGCGTGGCATCCAGGGTGCCAAGCACGGCCGCCGCGTAGCCCGTTTATTGGCCGCGGATCCCGCACTGAGTGCCAAGGCACTGCGCATCGCTTGTGCGGCCGGCCAGTTACGCCGTCCCCGTACCCTGCCGCAGGTGGTGGATCGCCTGGATCGACACTATGTACATGGCCTGGTAGCGGCTGCGACCGAGGCCGGATCGCCCTTTGAACACCAGCCAGCGCTACGCCAGGTCGCCCGTGCCGCCTGGCAACGGGCGCTGCGGGTGTCGACCATCAGCTATCTGCTGGCCACCCTGGATGGTCGCTTCGATCCTGAACAGGCCAGCCTTGCCGGCCTGCTGCACAATCTGGGCGAGCTGGCACTACTGGGCCGTGCAGCACGACAAGCTCGAACCGACATTGCCCCCGAGCTGGCCGTCGCATGTCGCTACTATGGCGCAGAGGCCGGCCAGGAACTGGCTCGCAACTGGGGCTTTCCCGCCAGTCTGGTGCGAGTGGCCGGCAGCTGTGGCGACTGGCACCGGGAGCATGACGGGCCGGCGGATATTGCCGATCTGGTACTGGTGGCTCAATTGCACGCTCGCCTGGGGCAGAACCATGCCGAGAGCCTGCCCAGCCTGCACCGGATGCCGGCCTTCGAGCGGCTGGATCTGGGCCAGGCAGACCCCCGCTTCAGCCTGGGCCTGCTGGAGGCGGCCAACAGCGCCCTGGCCCTGACCCAGCGGCAGCTGGCCGCACTATAACGCTTGCTGCGGAGTTCCCGGTCGCTTCAGCCCGGGTCGACGCCTTGGGACTGCTGCAAGGTGCGGTACTCGTCCTCGAAGAAGAACGTGTCTTCGCCGAAGGCCGGTCGCAGCTGGTCCAGCCAGGTGGCCTGGTGGTCGTAACGGGCGAAAAACGGCTGCTGCACCCAGTCCGGATTACGCCCCTGGATGAAGCGCAACGCGAATACCTGCTCACCATTGATCTCGGTGACGCCCTGCAACTCAACCTTGCCGGGCCCGGCGCTCATGCTAGGGCCGCGCGCAGTGCGTGCCAGCCCAGACACCTGCTGCATGGCATCGCGATAGATGTTCCAGGCCTTGACCAACGGCACCTCGAAATAAGCCTTTGCGCCGGTGTCCCGTTCCACAAACATGTAATAAGGCACGATGCCGAGCTTGACCTGAATGTTCCACATCCTGGCCCAGTCGTCGGCGTTGTCGTTGATGTTGGCCAGCAGTGGACCCTGGCTGCGGATCAGGGCCCCGGTGCTGCGCAGACGCTCAATGGCTTGAAAGGCGATATCGGTGGTCAGTTCCTGCCAGTGGTTGTAGTGGGCCATGATCGCCACGTGCTTGCCGGCCTTGACCAACCGCTCAAGCAGCTCGATCAGCTCGTCCGCGTCGGCATCACTGACGAAGCGATAGGGCCAGAAAGTCAGCGCCTTGGTGCCGATCCGAATCGTCTGTATGTGGTCGAAAGCCGGACCCAGCAGCGGTTCCAGATAGGCTTTTAGATGCTTGGTCTTCATCACCATCGGGTCGCCGCCGGTGACCAGCAGATCAGTCACCTCCAGGTGCGCCTTAAGGTAGTTGTGCAGGCCCTCTGCCTCGCTGGTGGCAATACGCAGCGACTTGTCGCCAACAAACTGTGCCCAGCGGAAACAGAATGTGCAGTAGCTGTGGCAGGTCTGTCCCTGGCTGGGGAAAAACAGCACGGTCTCACGGTACTTGTGCTGCAGGCCGTCCAGTCTATTGCCGTCACTCAGCTGTGGCATGTTCATCTGAATCTGGCCAGCCGGATGCGGATTAAGCTCGGCGCGGATCTCGCCCGCAATCTCGCCGATGGCCGCCTTGTCCAGGCCGTCGCACCAAGCCTTGGCCATACGCTGGTAGTGCGCCTCGGTGAGCATGCCCCGTTGCGGGAAGGTGAGCTGGTAAATGGGATCGGACGGTACCTTGGCCCAGTCGATCAGTTCGTCAATGACGTACTCGTTGACCCGGAACGGCAACACCGACGACACCACCTGCATCTCGAAGCGCACCTCTGCGGGCAGTTGTCTGAGTTGGGGAATCTTGTCCAGATCCCGCTGGGTAAAGACCTTGAAGCGTCGTGGCTCCAAAGCCGGGGATTCTGCACTGTCCTGACGACGCATGACTGCGGTCTGGGGCATGAGCACCTCCGTAGTAGGCAGCTTGGCGATGACCTGCACCGGCGGGGCATACCTACCGGCGGCTTTGGTCTGGCAGGGCGGAGGGATGAATGCCGCCCCAATTTCGCGTTGTAGGCCGCTTGGGGCTGATTGATTGCCCCGACTGGCGGCCCTGTATGGGGCGCGCACTATAGCACGCACCATAATGGCGCTGCAGATCGGCACTACAGACAAACAAAAAACGGGGCCCTCAAGGCCCCGTTTTCGTGTCGCTACTGCTTCAGTCTATTCTGGGCGAATGTGCTCCAGGTACTTAGGCACGTCTTCCATGACCAGCTTGATGGATTCTCCGCTCACCCGGATCACCGCGTCACTGCCCTGAACCTTGATGGCGCAGTGCACGTGACCACGGGATTCGAGCGGTAGCGGGATCATGTCGCGATAGGTGTATACATTCTCACCCACGTCACCGCCGGCGCATTCGACCGGCAGGCCGGGTAATTCGCTATCCTCATCCAGTTCGGCACCAGCGAACACCAGTTCACCGTTCTGCCACCACTTGGTGCGCTCCGCCGAGCCGGTCATGGTCTTGATGATATAAGCCGGTTGCAGGCGTATACGCACGGTGTCACCTTCAACGATGACCGCGGTTATGGTGGAACCGGGTAGTTCGATGCTGCTTGCATCCATGGGAAAACCTCGTCACGCACATAAGAACTATGTGCGCGCGATTATAGCGGTTTGGAGGGGCCGTCAGCCTACAGAAGCCTCGCCGTGCTCCGCCTCCAGCCCCAGCTCCTTGATCTTTCTGGTCAAGGTGTTGCGTCCCCAGCCGAGCAGCTTGGCAGCATCCTGCTTGCGACCGCCGGTGAACTCCAGCGCGGTCTCTATCATGATGGTCTCGAAGGCCGGCGTGGCCTCGTCCAGCAATCCCTGTTGCCCACCGTGCAGGGCCTGACGGGCCCAATTGCGCAGGGCTCCGCGCCAGTCATCGCCACTGGCGCTGGCTTGTTCAGTCTCACGCAACTCGGGTGGCAGGTCATCGACGTGTACCTCGGCACCCGAGGCCATCACCGTCAACCAGCGGGCGGTATTCTCCAGCTGGCGCACGTTGCCCCGCCAGTCGAAGCGCTTGAGCTCCTCAACCGTCTCGGGCAACAGGGTCTTGGCGTCCACCCCCAGTTCCAGCGCCGCACGCTTGAGAAAATGTCCCATCAGCAGCGGGATGTCCTCACGGCGCTCTCGCAGCGACGGCAGATGCACCCGAATGACGTTCAGGCGGTGGAACAGGTCCTCACGAAAGCGGCCCTCGGCGACCAGTTTTTCCAGATCCTGGTGGGTCGCGGCGATGATGCGCACATCCACCTTGACCGGCTCGGTGCCGCCCACCCGGTAGAACTCACCATCGGCCAGCACGCGCAACAATCGGGTCTGCAGTTCGGCGGGCATATCGCCGATTTCGTCCAGAAACAGGGTGCCGTGATTGGCCTGCTCGAAACGGCCGGTGCGGCGGCTCTGTGCACCGGTGAATGAGCCCCGTTCATGACCGAACAACTCGGATTCGAGCAGGTCCTTGGGTATGGCCGCCATGTTCAGGGCAATAAAGGGCGCGTTGGCGCGGGGGCTGTGCTTATGCAGGGCGTGGGCCACCAGCTCCTTGCCGGTGCCGGACTCGCCATTGATCAGCACAGTGATGTTGGAGCGGGCCAGTCGGCCGATGGCGCGAAATACCTCCTGCATGGCCGGTGCCTCGCCGATGATCTCCGGGCTGTCACCACGCACCTCGCCCTTCGCCACCTGGTTCTGGTGGCGATGGCGGCAGGCACGCCGTACCTGATCGACGGCCTCTTCCACGTCGAAGGGCTTGGGCAGGTATTCGAATGCACCGCCATGGTAGGCGGACACAGCGCTGTCCAGATCCGAGTGGGCGGTCATGATGATCACCGGCAGGTCCGGATAGCTGCCGTGGATACGGTCCAGCAGGGTAAGGCCGTCGGTGCCCGGCATGCGTATATCGGACACGATGGCGTCCGGCTGCTCACGCTCCAGGGCCTCCATCACGCCGGCGGCGTTGGAAAAGCTGGTCACCTGGATGTCCGCCTTCTGCAGCGCCTTTTCCAGCACCCAGCGGATGGACCGATCATCGTCGATCACCCAGACCTTGTTCCCTTCAGTCATTCTGCATCTCCACGGGCAGGTACACGGTGAATACCGTTTCGCCCGGCCGGCTTTGGCACTCGATCAGGCCTTTATGTTGGTTGATAAGGGACTGGGCAATCGACAGGCCCAGTCCCATACCCCCGGTGCCCGAGGTCACCATTGGGTAGAAAAGCTTTTCGCGGATCTCTTCCGGGATACCCGGGCCGTTATCGATGATGTCCAGCTGCATCACCAGCCGATGGCGACGGTTGCCGAGCGTGAACTGGCGCTGCACCCGGGTACGCATCACCACCTCACCGCCGTCGCCGACGGCACGCACCGCGTTGCGCACGATATTGAGCAGCGCCTGGATAAGCTGATCCATGTCGCCGATCAGCTCGGGAATCGAAGGGTCGTAATCACGGATCAGCGTCACCCGATCACCAACCTCAGCCTTGACCAGGGTGCGGATCCGCTCCAGCACCTGATGGATGCAGACCCGCGAGTAGGCCGGCATGCGGTTCGGGCCCAGCATGCGATTGACCAGGGTCTGGAGGCGGTCCGCCTCCTCGATGATGACCTGGGTGTATTCCTTCAGCTCCGGGCTGTGCAGCTCGGCTTCCAGTAGCTGGGCCGCACCGCGCAGGCCGCCCAGGGGGTTCTTGATCTCATGGGCCAGGCCGCGCACCACGTCACGAGTGGCCTCCTGCTGACTGATCAGTTGTTCCTCGCGGGTAATGCGCAGGTGTCGATCCACCTGCTGCATCTCGATCAGCATGCCCGGCTCACCGTCCAGGTCCGACAACGGCACCACGGTGCAATCCACCGTCACCACCCGGCTCTCGGGCTGCTGCAGGATCACCTCACGCTCGATCAGCGGCTGGTCGAGATCACGAACCCGTAGCACGTGGTTGTACAACGCCTCATTCTGACTGCGCAGCACAAGCTGTGCCGGCTGACCAATGATATGGCGCACGCTGATGGCCAGCAGCATCTCCGCCGCCGTGTTGGCGTAGCTGACGTTAAGCTGGGGATCGAGCAACATGACCGCGCTGGCCAGGTTGTCCAGTGCGCGGCGCTCCATTCCGGTGAAGATGTCGGCGACAGCGTTCATGATTGTGTTCTACAGCAAGTTTCAGGCCAGCTTGACTACAGGCCGATGCACCGACTGGGCACAGGCAGCCATGTAAAATCAGCGAGTTAGCGAACCATTTGGCGCATCACCAAGTAGCCCCGGCACCTTCATGCGCAGCAGCGCACCATTATAGTGCGTCAGTCCCCGGCTGGAACCGATGGCGGAGAATATGTTGGTGCGTAGGCGGGATTCGGCGTTGCGCCGGTATGGGACTTTATGGGCTCTGACTTAGGTGCCGTCTTCGGGTCGAAGTCCGCCGCCTCGCCCGTCCCCTGTTTGGGTATGGCGGCCGGGTCATAGGTCTGAAGTTCACCGCGACGGTCGCTGGAACGGGGGCGATCAGGCGCTTGTAAATCGGTGCGTTCCTTGCTGTATTTGTCCGCTTCACCTGCTTTGGTCGTCGGGATTTCCGGGTAGCCATCCTTGAACACCGGGCTCTGATCACCCTTTGCCTCGAAATCACTGCGGCGCCTTTCCTCGATGCGCGCCTTCTGCTCGGCCTGTTCGCGCAGTTGACGCTGCAGTTGCTCGCGTCGCTCGGCCTCGATGGCTGCCTCGCGCTCCTGCTGCATCTCGGTAAGCCATTCCTGATAATCCTGCTCGGCTCCTTCGCGCTCCGATGGCGATGACTGGCGAAGGTAGAAACGCACCACACTGGAACTGGCCAGGCGCTCGCCCTCGGCATCGAACACGCTGACCTGCAATTCATGACGCCCTCGAACAACGCCCTGCAACACCATCACGGTGGTGTTCTGTTTGCCGTCAACCAGCGCACCATCCAGAGAGACCTGAAGATAGTGTTCCGCTTGCAGCTCGGGTTCGAGCATCACCTGCAGCACCACCTTCCCGTCCGTACTGGGTATGGTCGCGGCCGGAGCAGGCTGGACAATGGATAACTTGGTATAGCTACCATCGCCAGACTCGCCACCCAAATCTGCGGGGACCGTGGCGCCCACGCCAGACTCGGCACTACCGGGTAGCTTTTGCCCATGCAGGCGAATCGGCTCGGCGCCTTCAGCAGGCGGTCGATCGCCGTAGTGGACATTGCCCTCAGGATCCACCCAGCGGTACACCCCCGCTTGGGCCCCGTAGGTCAACAAGCCGGCAATGATCAAAACAGTATGGCGAAACATGACATCATCCTCATGACAGGCAACCGGCTGGTGTTACAAGCCTGCCCAAAAAGCATCCAACAAGATCACGCTGGCGTTCAGGCGGACTGGCTTTACTGGAAGCGGTGGGAATTTCACGGCCGGGGAGCCAGCACCGAGGCCTGACGAAGATAGAAGCTCACCGGTTCCGACGTCTTCAGGATCTCTCCGGAGGCATCGACGATCTCAACACGGATGCTGTGCTGACCACGCACCACGCCCTGTAACTCAATTTGGGTAGCGGGCGTTGGCTCACCCACGGGCTTACCGTCCAATATGACGGCCAGCATGTGACCCGGCCTCAAGCCTGGCTCCACCGCGACCTGCACCATAACCTGCTGGGTATTGCTACGGACGGTGGCATCCGGCAAGGGCGCAACGACGCTCACTTGCTTGTAGCCTGCAGCCGGCAATCCGGCTCCATCAATCTGGCCCTCAGAGCGACCGGCTTCCTCAACCGCAGGCGGCTGGGCGGGCGCCGAATAGGTCTGCAACTGCGGTAACTGCACGGGGTCTGCGCTTACCTCACCGGGCGGCAGATCCCCGAAGTGGGTGACACCCTCATCATCGATCCATTTATATACTGCGGCCTCTACGGCCAAGGCATGGAACAGGAAGGGCAGCAGTACGAATCGAAGTTTCATGCCAGACAGCTTAGTGCAGTCGGAATCCGGGACCAAACGCTGATTGTCCCGGCTGTGACCCCAGACAAAAAAGGCGCCCCGAAGGGCGCCTTATGCACAGCTATGTCATTCAACCTTACAGGCTGTAGTACATGTCGAATTCCACCGGGTGGGTGGTCATGCGCAGCTGGGTGACTTCTTCCATCTTCAACGCGATGTAGGCGTCGATCAGGTCGTCGGTGAACACGCCGCCGGCCTTGAGGAAGTCGCGGTCCTTGTCCAGTTCTTCCAGGGCCTGATCCAGGCTGTGGCAGACGGTCGGGATGTTGGCTGCCTCTTCCGGCTCCAGGTCGTACAGGTCCTTGTCCGCGGCATCGCCGGGGTGGATCTTGTTCTGGATGCCGTCCAGGCCGGCCATCATCATGGCGGAGAAGGCCAGGTAGGGGTTCGCGGTGGGATCCGGGAAGCGGACCTCGATACGACGACCCTTCGGGCTGGACACCCAGGGAATCCGGATGGAAGCGGAACGGTTACGGGCCGAGTAGGCCAGCATGACCGGGGCTTCGAAGCCCGGCACCAGACGCTTGTAGGAGTTGGTGGAGGCGTTGCAGAAGGCGTTCAGGGCACGGGCGTGCTTGATGATGCCGCCGATGTAGTACAGCGCGGTCTCGGACAGGCCACCGTACTGGTCGCCGGCGAACAGGTTGTTGCCATCCTTCGCCAGGGACTGGTGCACGTGCATGCCGGAACCGTTGTCACCCACGATCGGCTTGGGCATGAAGGTCAGGGTCTTGCCGTAGGCATGGGCCACGTTGTGCAGCACGTACTTCATGATCTGATTGTGGTCTGCGCGCTTCACCAGGGTGGCGAACTTGGTACCGATCTCGCACTGGCCGGCGGTGGCCACTTCGTGGTGGTGCACCTCGACCTCGACGCCCATCTCTTCCAGCGCCAGACACATGGCTGCACGGATGTCGTTCAGGGAGTCGACCGGCGGCACCGGGAAGTAGCCACCCTTGACGGTCGGGCGGTGGCCCATGTTGCCGTCCGGGTAGACCTTCTCGGAGTTCCATTCGGCCTCTTCGGAGTCGATCTTCACCGAGCAGCCACTCATGGAGACGTTCCAGCGAACGTCGTCCAGGATGAAGAACTCCGGCTCGGGGCCGAAGAAGGCGGTGTCGGCGATGCCGGTGGAGGCCAGGTAGGCCTCGGCGCGCTTGGCCACGGAACGCGGATCACGCTCGTAACCTTCCATGGTGGAAGGCTCGAGGATGTCGCAACGCAGGTTCAGGGTGGACTCGTCGGTGAACAGATCCAGCACCGCGGACTCGGCGTCCGGCATCATGATCATGTCGGACTCGTTGATGCCCTTCCAACCGGCGATGGAGGAACCGTCGAACATCTTGCCATCTTCGAACAGGCTCTCGTCCACGGTGTGCGCGGGCACGGAGACGTGCTGTTCCTTGCCCTTGGTGTCAGTGAAGCGGAAGTCGACGAATTTTACGTCGTTTTCCTTGATCATCTTGAGGACGTCTTTGGCGGACATTCCCGGCTCTCCAAATGTCTGAAATGTGTATGGTCTGCTGCCAGAGGCAGCGGTGATATAGCTTTACATGACGGACTATACCGTCAGCGACTTCCATCTTAGTGCATTAACCATGCCACCGTGATTCTTAATGGGTCGAGGCCTAGCGCTAACCACCAGATTCCCCTTTCCATCCCCCCAAGTCGCTGCAAGGGTTTGAATTCGTTTGTGTTTCCAAAATCGCCTGATGATGGGGCCAGGTTAAGCCCGGACACCCCGGGGAATCGAATCCCGGTGATACGACCAGACCAGCCAGCTTTCCGCACCATACTAGTGCTAAAAATCCGCTACCGCACCAATACGGCGCTTATCCGTAAAAAACCTCGACCCGACTGAACGCCGTCAGCGGATCAAGACCCTGCTGCAGACGCGCCTGCAAGGCGTTGGCCTGCTCCTCGCCCCGATAACAACTGAGGGGAAAAAACACCTGCACATGAATGTGCCCGGCCAGGTAATGCAGCAACAGGCGCTTCTGATCCTTCAGGCAATCCACATCGGCCCAGGCCTGGTCCAGCATCGCCACCGCCTTGCCGCGTAACGGCAGACCCGCACAGGGCGGGGCCTGTTCGTCGTCCTCCGGGTCGACATGCACCGTGACATCGGTGATCTCGTCGAAACGGCGCTTCAGGCGTTGCTCAACTTCCACGGCGATCATATGCCCTTCGGACACGCTCAGCCAAGGGCGCACCAGAATATGGACGTCCACCAGGGCATCCTGGCCCATGCGTCGGCTGCGCAGCATGTGCACCTCGCGCACACCATCGATGTCGGTAATGGCCTCGCGGATGGCATCCACCCGCTCAGCTTCCAGCGCCGCATCGGCCAGCTCCTGGATGCTGTGCCACGCCAGATCCCAACCGATCTTGGCCACCATCAACGCCACGATCACGGCGGCAATGGCGTCCAGATAATCCAGGCCTAGCATGGTGCCGCCGACGCCGATCAGCACCACGATGGATGAAATGGCGTCGCTACGGCTATGCCAGGCATTGGCCTCCAGCATCTTGGAGCGCAGCTGGCGTGCCACCCGCATGGTGTAGTGGTAGATCCATTCCTTCGACAGCACCGAGGCAAGCGCCACACCCAGCGCCCAGTAACCCGGCTGCAGCAGTTCGGTCGGGTTGAACAGCCGATCCACCGCGTCCCAGGCTATGCCAACCGCGACCACGATCAGCGCCACACCCAGCAGCACGGTGGCAATGGTCTCGATACGGCCATGGCCGTAGGGGTGAGACTCATCGGCGTCACGGCTGCCGTGCTTGGCGGCAACCAGCACCATGGCGTCCGTTGCCAAGTCGGAAAAGGAATGGATGCCATCGGCGATCAGTGCCTGGGAATTAGCCAGGTAGCCCACCACCACCTTTGCCACGCCAAGTAGAAAATCGACCACCGAGCCGATCAGGGTCACCCGGCGAACGATGCGATAGCGCTCGTCGCCATTAACCGGCTGCGTCACCGCGGCATGTTGGTGTGTCGCACCCATCAGGAAGGTTCTCCGACCCGTATACGCAGGATGTATTCGTCATCCTGTTCACGGCTGTCGATCACCTGGTGGCCATTGATCCGGCACCAGGCGGGGATGTCGTTGAGCACGCCGGGGTCCGTGCATATCGCCTCCAGCTCGTCACCGGGCGACAAGGTTTCGACCTTGTCCTGTACGCGGATCACGGGCATGGGGCACAGCAGGCGGCGGCAGTCTAGGGAGATTCGATTCGCCATCAGATACAGTCGCCGGCACCGGGCCTGGCATTCAACCGAGGGCCGAATAGCTTAACTCATACATCCGGGGAGTGCCTGCGGCGAGTGGGACTCAGACATCGGTTACCCGACCTTCCCCGAGCAATGCACGACGTAGCCCGGCGTCAATGGGCTGCTCGCCGAGCCAGATGCCAAAATAGGCCGTCGCCAGCTCCGGGTCCGCCACGCTGATCAGCGTGACGCCGTTCAGCGACAGCGACAACCAGCCATCGCTGTACTGCATCACATAGCGATCACCATCATGCACGTCCCGAAATGCCGCATGCCAGGCGCGCACCCGCGGCGCCAGGCTGGACCAGGCATCGGCAGCCAGCTGCTCACGCAACCGCTGCTCGGCAAACGCCGTGATGCGTTCGCGATCGATGTCGACGAAATAGACAATCTCCAGGCGCCGTGTGGTGTCTGGGCCGAGCAACACTTGTGGCTGCGAATCATCTGCATACAGTGCCGCCACATAGGCCCTGAAGAACACACCGTAGCGCAGCACCCCCGCACCACGCAGCGACAGCGCACCCTGTGGCAACAGGACGGTGGTCGGGAAGGCCACGCCGCCTACCGTTCTCTGCACCGGCATACCCGCCACGGCGGCCCCGAGCATCAGCACGACCAGCAACCCTGCAAAGCCTGCGCGGACCATCAGCCACAGGCCCCCGGCAACGTCGACACTGCCCCTGCCGGGCGAAAGAACAGGGTCACTTCACCGAGGGTGATGCCGAACTTGCTGACGCTGGCGCGATTGATCAGCACGTTATCCGGCTGCAGGTACATCCAGTCGTCGAAATGCACCCGCAGCTTGCGCCCGCCGATGGGCAGGTCGAGCCGGTAGCGCCAGTTCAAGGCCTTGCCGTATAACCGGCCCTCGGCCTTACCGATCACGTCGTCCGCCCGGCCCTCATAGCGGTGCTCGGACAGCCTGCGGATGCGCCAGACGCGGCGTGCCTGCTCGCCGTCGTCATAGCAGAAGGCCTCGTCCAGTATCAGTTCGCCGTCTTGCTGCGTGCCGCTGATCTTCACCGTGAACGAGCGCCGCAACCGGCCGAATCGATCTTCGAAGATGCCCCAGGCCTCGACCTCGCCGAGGAAATACTGTTCAAGATCCAATTCCGGCCGGCTGCCGGCAAAGTCTTCCGGCTGCATTGTGCTACAGCCGCTGACCAACACCAGCAGCAACCCGAGGGCCCATGGCTTCCAGTTCATCACCTGTCTCCTGTGATCCGTCTTGCGGTGAAGGGAATCGCCACATCAGCCCGGCGGCGGCCAGCTTGAAGGGGATCGGCAGCAGGCCGTACACCAGGCTCAAGGCCCACAACCCGTCGCTGTCCGCTGGCGCCGTCGGGTCGAAGCCCAGCCACTGCACCAACGGCAACGACAGCCCCACCCCCAGTGCCAGGGCCAGTTTGGTACTCATTCCCCACAGGCCGAACAGCAGACCGGTACGCCCCGCGCCGCCGCGATGACGATCGGCAACATCGGCCTGGATGGATGCCGGCAGCGCCATGTCGACGCCCAGGCTCAGCCCGGTCAGCAGGCAGACCAGCATAAAAAGGCCCAGATCCCCGCTCGCGAACCAAGGGACCCAGGCAAAGGCGCCACAGGCAGCCAACATCGAATAGGACCACGCACGATGCTTGCCGACCCGCCTCGATACGGGCAGCCACAACGCAAAACCCAGCAGACCGGCCAGCAGATACAAGGCCAGCAACCACCACGCCTGTTCCGGCGCACCCAGTACGTGCGACACGTACAGCAGAAACAGGCTGGCCGGCACCGCATTGGCTGTACCGTTGAGCAGAAAAGCCAGCAGCAATCGCCGCAGCAGCGGATCGCGCTTCAGACCGGCAGATAACCCGTGGCTCACGTCCTTGCTGGGGCGCTCGGGCACCCGCCACATCTGTATCGACAATGCCGGCGGCAACAGCAGCATGACCGCCCAACCCAACCAGCGCAGCGCCTGACCATCGTCCACCGCCATGGCGGGCACCAGCACTGCCGCCAGCGTACCCAGTATCACGGCGGCCTCCCGATAGGTCGTCACCCGGCTGCGCTCGTGATGCTGGTCGGTCAGTTCGGCACCCCAGGCAAAATACGGCATCACCACCAGCGACCATCCGCTGTACAACACCAGGCTCCATCCGAGCAGATAGCCCATGCCGGCCTGCGCAGGGGGATCGAACAACTGTGCCGTCCCCAGCAACAGCAGCGGAGCCCCGGCCAGCATGACCACGCGACGACGCCAGCGAGCCGGACGTGCACGATCGGTCAGCATTCCGGCCAGCGGGTCGCTCACCAGATCCCACAGCCTCGCCAGCAACAACACGCCTCCCACCAGCGCCAGGGACAGGCCCGGCTGTGCTGCGTATACCTTGGGCAGGTAGATCACCAGCGGCAGGCCGAGCATCGCCAGGGGTAACCCCGGCAATGCATATGCGGCGAGCACGCTGCTGTTTATCGCCATGGTGATCAGGCGCCGGCTTGCAGCGCGACGCGCATCAGATCGATTCGGCCACTGCGGAAACCGGCCTCGCAATACGCCAGGTAGTAATCCCACATGCGGCAGAAGCGTTCGTCATGGCCAAGCGCTGCAATTGCCGTGCGCTGCTGCTGAAAGCGCTCACGCCACACCGCCAGGGTCCGCGCATAGTCCAGTCCGCCATATTCACGGGCGCTGACCTTCAACCCGGCAGCCGCTGCGGCGCGGTCGAAGGCGGGCACCGAAGGCAGCATGCCGCCGGGAAAGATGTAACGCTGTATGAAATCGGGACGCGACCGGTAACCGGCAAAGGTCGGCGGATCGATGACGATGACCTGCAGCGCAGCGGTCCCGCCGGGTGTCAACAACTCGCGCAGCCGCTGCATGTAAACCGGCCAGTAGGCCTCACCCACCGCCTCGAACATCTCGATGGACACGATATGATCGAAGTGCCCCTCGATGTCGCGATAGTCCTGCAGCCGCAGGTCAGCGCGATCAGCAAGCCCCGCCTGCTGCAAACGCTGCCGTGCCCATGCCAGCTGCTCGGTCGATAGGGTGACGCCGGTGAGGTGCATATCGCTGCGGGCCGCGGTTTCGGCAAACCCGCCCCAGCCGCAACCGATCTCCAGGATGCGCTCGCCCGCCCGTGCACCGCTCATCGCCAGCAAGCGCTGGTACTTGCGATTCTGTGCCGCTGCAAGCTCGAGCCCGGGTTCATCAAAGCAGGCCGCTGAATAGGTCATGCTCTCGTCCAGCCACAAGCGATAGAAATCGTTGCCAAGGTCGTAGTGGTAGGCGATGTTGCGGCGGCTGCCGCTGCGGGTGTTGGCATTGCGCGCATGCAGCAGGCGCTGCAGCAATCGAGACAACCAGGTGCTGCGCGTGGCCGTGGTCAATACGGACTGATTCTCCGCCAGGTTCCACAGCAGTGCCGCCAGATCCTCGCTGTCCCAGTCGCCATCCATGTAGGACTCGGCAAAACCGATATCGCCGCGGGTCGCCAGGCTGGACAACAACCGGCTTGGCCGGTGCAACTGCATATGCCCCACCGGCCCGGCCTCTGCACCCGCCAGTGACAGCGTGCGACCCTCGTGCTCGACATCCAGAGAGCCTTTGCGGATACGGCGCAACTGCGAAACCAGCGCACTGGCGGCCCACGGCAGCCCCGCCTCAACGGCACCTTTACGCGTCAATTCCATGGAAACTCGCCTCCTTCACGGATGGTGGGGTGCGGCGGTGAAAACGTCCGCCGCGCAACCAGATCTTCAGCGCCTGCCAGTGAATCGCTGCCATGACCTTGAAGGTCATCAGCGGCGTACGCAGCAGCGCACCCAGCAGGTGGTGGTCATCGAGGGGCCTGGCCTCGCCGGTCTGGCTGGCGGCCAGCAGAAATCGACCGGACTGGAACTGGCGGATGAACACGCTCAGGCGCTCCGTTGGCTCAGCCAGGCGAAAGCGGTACTCGCAATCCATGTCGATCAGCGGTGACACGTGCATGGCCTTCCCGGCGACACCGCGCACCGGCCACGCCATGGCCGCGCCACCGCGGTGCAGCACGTAGTTGTGGTGATCGCCGAAGGTGTTGTTGACCTCGGCGATGACCGCCCGCAAGCCGCCGTCACGGTGCTCGCAGTACCAGAGACTGATCGGATTGAAGCCATAGCCGAGCATGCGCGGCATGCACAACAAGCGTATGCGGCCACCCTGCAGGGTGATGCCGGCCTCGGCCAGCTGCCCCTCCACCCAGGGTCGCCACGCGCTGCCGTCGCGTGGCCCGTGGTCGCTGCGGCGGATACCGAGCAGGTTCCAGCGATCCACCGACAGCCAGCGCAGGCGCTTATGCAGTGCATCCAGCCGGTCGATATCCAGCAGCACGTTGAACACCGGATAGGAGAACCGGTAGGCCGGCCTGCCGACCCGGCGATGCATCACCTGACTGAGATAGAGCACCCCGTCCATCGGCTCAGGCCCGCTGCGCCAGACCGGGGTGCAGCCGCGGTTCGGGGCGCGACTGCGGCTGTGGCGACCGATGGTCGTCCCAGCCGGGATCCACGCCCAGGCCTCGCGCCACGTCCACGCCCGAACGCAACGCATCCTCATGGAAGCCGTAACCGAAATAGCTGCCACAGAACCAGGTGCCGCGTTTGCCCTGCAAGCTGGCCAGCTGCTGCTGCGCTGCCATCGCGCGGGAATCGAACACCGGATGGTGGTATTCGATGTCTGCATGCACCAAGGCCGAATCGGGCTCCTGCAGCGGATTCAATGTCACCAGATAGTCGCGCTGGCAGTCGAGGCCCTGCAGCCGGTTCATCCAATAGGTCACCGACACCTGCTGATCCGCCAGCCGCGGGCCGGCACTCTCCGCCAGGTAATTCCAGGACGACCACACCGCGCGACGCTGCGGCATCAGCCGGACATCGCTGTGCAGCACGGCACGATTGGCCTGATAGGAAAATGCCGACAGCAGGCTTCGCTCTATCGGCGATGCATCGTCCAGCAGCGCCAGGGTCTCGTCCGCATGACTGGCCAGCACCACCTGGTCGAAACAGCGCGTGTTGCCGTCGGCCAGCGTCAGCTCAACGCCATCGTCACCGCGACGTATTGCACTTACCGGGCTGTCCGTGAACACATCACCGCGATAACCGGCCAGCATGCGTTCGACATACTGGCGGCTGCCGCCGACCACCGTGCGCCACTGCGGCCGGTTCAGGATGTTGAGCAGGCCGTGATTAGCGTAGAAGCGCGCCAGGCTGGCCGCGGGAAAGGCCAGCATGCTCGACACCGGGCAGGACCAGATGGCGGCCGCCATGGGCAGCAGGTAGTGATGGCGGAAGGCGTGACCCAGCCGCAGTTCATCAAACAACTCGCCTACGGTCTGGCCAGCGAAACCACCGTTGGCGAGGCGCCGCTTGCAGATCCGGTTGAAACGCAGGATATCGGCAAGCATGCCCAGGAATCGCGCCGAACCCAGGTTGCGCCGCTGGGCAAACAGGGTGCCGAGGCCTGAGCCCGCATATTCCAGTTCGCCGTCACCCACCGAAACGCCGAAGCTCATCTCGCTGTCACGCGTCTGCACGTCCAGTTCTGCAAACAACGCCGTGAGGTTGGGGTAGTTGGGCTCGTTGTACACAATGAACCCGGTATCCACCTGCAGTGGCCAACCGTCTTCGTTGACCGTCAGCGTGTTGGTATGCCCGCCGATATAGCCGTTGCGTTCGAACAGGGTGACTTGGTGGCGTCGGGCCAGCAGCCATGCGGCACCGAGCCCGGCAACGCCGGCACCGACAACGGCGACCCGCTGATTTGTCGAAACATTGTCAAGCATCTAGACTCATCTCCACTCAACTTGTCTAGATACTGACACATGCTACACTCTTGTCAAGACTGATAGCCTAATAAATGTCCAGATTTATTCCAGGGGATGTCAATGCTCGTTCATATCGCCACAGTCCTGGTGGTACTGTCAGCCTCGACCCATGTCGCGGCACAGGATTGTCCGGCCAACCTTGCGCATCACTCACGCGAACTGGCCCGCGAATATCCCAACGGGAACCTCCTTAAATACCTGCTCGACCGCGAGGGTCAGCTGGTGGGCAACTTACCCAGCTACTTGAAGCCCGATGACGAGTACCTGACCGCCGCGATCGAGGCACTGCTGTGAGCAGCACGGTTTTCAGGCTTGACCTGGACAGTGCCTGGACAAAGACTGCGCACCTCGACAGGTACTATGGAGTAACCATGCAATGACGGAGGTGACCACCGACAGCAAGGGGTTTCGGATCGGAGCCGTTGCCCGGCTGACCGGCATCAGTCCGGACGCCCTGCGCGCCTGGGAACGGCGCTACCAGGTCATCAGCCCTCAGCGAAGCCCCTCTGGCACGCGCCTTTACAGCGAGCAGGACGTCGCCCGCCTGCGGCTGATCAAGCGACTGGTGGATGCCGGCCAAGCCATCGGCACCGTCGCAACGCTGAACCTTGCCGAGCTGGAGGCCCGCGGCCAGCAGCTGGAGAGCGTGGATAGCGCGCTCCCACCGGACCAGACATCGCGACTGCTGCTGGCCGGCCCGACGCTGCCGCTGCGCCTGGCTGCCGCCATCAACGCCGAAGATCCCGCCCTGCTGCAGGTGGTCGGCAGCTACCAGGACCTGTCGGACCTGGAGCAGACGGAGCTGCAGGCCGACGTCTTGCTGATCGAATGCCCCACCCTTGACGAACGCAGTGCCCAGCGCCTGCGCCGGGTACGACGTCTGAGCGGTGCGCGGCGGGTACTGGTGATCTACGGCTTCGCACCACGCGATGCCCTCGCCGCCGTCGAGGCGGAAGGCTTCACCCTGCTGCGCTTCCCGGTCGGCTGGGAAGCACTGAGGCATTACTGCCTGCCCGAACGACCCGCACAAGCGTCACGTATCGGCCGGCGGATTGAAGGCATGGATAAGGTCATCGATGACGCAATACCGGTCCGGCGCTTTGACGATGGCCAACTGGCCCGCGCCGGCATGATCAGCACCACCATCAAGTGCGAATGCCCGCATCACCTGGCCGACCTGATCATTGCGCTGGCCCGCTTCGAGCGATACAGCGCCGAATGCGAGATTCACAACGACCAGGACGCCGACCTGCATGCCTACCTGCACGGCACGACGGCACGGGCCCGTGCGCTGATGGAAGGCGCCCTGGCACAACTGCTGGAGATGGAGGGCTTGAGTGTCGGCGAACCCAGCCCGTGAGATGCTGCCGCTGGCGTGGATAACCGGTGGCGGTAGCGGCATCGGACGCGCCCTGGCGCTGGCGTTGAGCCGGGCGGGCTGGCGGGTGGCGATATCGGGTCGCGATGCAGACAAGCTCCGGGACTGCTGCGCAGCCGACCCTGCCGGCCGCCTGCTCGCGGTGCCGCTGGACGTCACCGACGACGGCGCGGTGCAACGCGTCGTGGATATGCTGGAACAACAGCACGGCCCGCTGCAGCTGGCCGTACTGAATGCCGGCGACTACCAGCCGATGTCACTGGACGACTTCGATGCCGCGCTGTTTAGCCGCCTGATGGCGGTCAACTATCTCGGCGTGGTACATGCCCTGGATGCCGTGCTGCCACACATGCGCCGGCGCGGCGACGGCCAGATCCTCATCAACGCCAGCCTGTCCGGCTACCGTGGTCTGCCGCTGGCCGCACCCTACGGCGCCACCAAGGCCGCACTGATCAACTTGGCCGAATCGCTGCACAACGAGTGTCGTGCCGCCGGGATAAAGCTGCGGCTGATCAATCCAGGCTTCGTACGTTCACCCCTGACCGACCGCAACGACTTCAAGATGCCGTTCCTGACCACGCCGGAGGCCGTGGCTGGCCATATCCTCAAGTCACTGGGCAGGGACAACTTCGAGATCGCCTATCCCCGCGCCATGACCTGGCTGATGAAGGCCCTGCGCCTGCTGCCCTATAGGCTGTACTTCCCATTGACAGCGCAGATGGGCAAACGATGAATACCGATCATGCCCTGGCGGTCTATGCCGATTTTTTCGCGCAGCTTACGCCGCAGCGACTCGATGATCTCGACCGTCTCTTCAGCCCCGACGCACGCTTCAAGGATCCCTTCAACGACGTGCGCGGCAGCGCCGCCATCCGGCGTGTCTTCGAACACATGTACGACACCCTGGATGAACCGCGCTTCACCGTGCTGGACAAGAGCTGCAACGGCTGTATCGGCTACCTGCACTGGCAGTTTCAGTTTGGCACCAGCGGCACGCATTCACGGCGCAACATCACCGGAATGAGCCGGGTGGTGTTCGACAGCCACGGGCGGGTTCTGGAGCATGTGGATTACTGGGACCCTGCCGGACAGCTCTACGAATCCCTGCCAGTGCTCGGGACGGTGCTGCGCTGGACCCGCCGGCGACTGTCGGCGCGACGCTAGCAACACGATCGCAGGTCAGGCAGAGCCGGTAGGCGGTTAGGCCATGACTAGAGGGCCTCACATCACACTAGCTACAGCACCCATGACTTGGGCATCTCGTCCGGCTTAAGCGGCGCAACCGTCAACGGGTAGGTGTCGCCGTTCTGTTCGCGCACCTCGACCTCCACCGCCGCGGCGTCTCGACCCTGGCTGTAGCGGGCGATGATGCGCGCCGCCAGTTCGATGTCTGCCCGACTGGCCCGACCTTCGATCAGCGCCAGCGGCCCGCCGTGGCTGGTGGTGAGCAGGCTGACGAACTGCTTGCGGTAGCCCTGCAGGAACTTACCTTCGCCCTCCTCGCGGGCGATGATCAGCTTGTAATTGTCGGCCGGACGGATGTGCCGGCCCACCTTCAGCAGCATGATGTCGTCCAGCTCGTAGCGCTTTTCGCCACGATGCCGCCACAGGTCGGCGAGCTTGACCGAGTACTGTTCGTCGGTGAGAAAGCAGCAGCCACCGGCGGGCTGAGCGTAGTCCTCGAAGCCGAACTGTGCGGCCATCGCCATCTGCGGCTTGCGCGAACGGCCGGTGATGCTGTGCAGCTTGTCACGGTCCACCCAGCCTTCGCGCTCGGGCAGGGTCTCGGGCAGGTTCCTGGCGCACAGCGGGCGCAGCAGGCGGTCGTCGATACCCGATTCCTGCTGGATCACCGGCATGGTGTCCTTGCGCTGCGACATCGGGCGTTGGCCGATCACCTCGCCGGTGATGATGAAGTCGAAGCCGCGCTTTTCCATCCATTCCCTGGCCTTCTGCACCATGAACACCTTGCAGTCCAGGCAGGGGTTCAGGTTGGCGCCGTAACCATGCTTGGGGTTGATGACGACGTCCTTGTACTCCTCCACGATATCGACGATGTGCAGCTTGATGCCCAGCTGTTCCGCCACCCACAGGGCGTTGTTCCGCTTGGTCTTTTTCTGATCCTGCTTGCGGATGGCATGGGTGTGCCCCTCCACGCAGAAACCGGTGAAGAAGTTGATCCCTTCCACGTGGACGCCCTGGTCGATGACGGTCTTGGCCGCCAGCAGGGAATCCAGTCCGCCCGAGATCAAGGCGACGGCTTTACGTTGGGTGCTCATAGGCAATGGTCGGGTGAAAAACGGCGCATTATAGCGAATCAGCCCGGGCTTTCTGCCCTGGGACTGTCGCGGTAAGCCGATGACCTATTTATAATCGCTGGCTTCCGAGCCTGCCCACCAAGTCCTGCGATCCCTATATGAATAACGGCGCCGACCCCACCACCTTCCAGGGCATGATCTTTGCCTTGCAGCAGTACTGGGCCAACCAGGGCTGTGTGATCCTGCAACCCTATGACATGGAGATGGGGGCTGGGACCTTCCACACCGCCACCTTCCTGCGTGCCATCGGGCCCGAGCCCTGGAGCGCTGCCTACGTGCAACCCTCGCGTCGTCCCACCGACGGCCGCTACGGTGAGAACCCTAACCGCCTGCAGCATTACTACCAGTTCCAGGTGGCAATGAAGCCGTCGCCCAAGGACATCCAGGCACTGTACCTGGGTTCGCTGGAGATGCTCGGCATCGACCCAAAGGTGCATGACGTACGCTTCGTCGAGGACAACTGGGAGTCGCCCACCCTCGGCGCCTGGGGACTGGGTTGGGAGGTCTGGCTGAACGGCATGGAGGTCACCCAGTTCACCTACTTCCAGCAGGTCGGCGGCCTGGACTGTCGCCCGGTTACCGGCGAGATCACCTATGGCCTGGAGCGCATCGCCATGTACTTGCAGGGGGTCGAGAGCGTCTACGACCTGGTGTGGACGGTCGGCCCGAATGGCCCGGTGACCTATGGCGACGTGTTCCACCAGAATGAGGTTGAGCAGTCGGCCTACAACTTCGAACACGCCGACGT
>Ga0272444_10000357_pt1 | contig 50436 bp, 35 predicted proteins | sample SSMForm13_FD_201033 | JGI IMG/M metagenome (GOLD analysis project Ga0272444, IMG submission 201033) | Marine sediment archaeal communities from Little Sippewissett salt marsh, Falmouth, MA, United States - SSM-Form-13 | ecosystem: Environmental > Aquatic > Marine > Wetlands > Sediment ... | reverse complement strand
CTGAAAGTTCCGAACGCTTCTCCGGAAGGCGTTTAACGACTATCAGCAATAGAAGCCCTACCGGAAATTCAGCGATATTGCACCTCACCCATTCGGACAAAATCCGTCTAATCCTATTTCGCAGAACAGAGTTTACGGAAACGCCCGGTTTAGTCTTTCGCGATGATGAAGTTCGCGCGATGTCAGCAGAGATTGCCGGCCACAAACGCTTCGGAATCGCGAAACCGAATTTCGACATTGTCTCCTCGTCGGATTCGGCGCATTTGAGAATCAGATACTCCGACGGAAAAACAGCACGAGGCTTTCGCAGTCTGTCGAAATCGGAGCGTTTTTTTAGACGGAGTTCTGATGGTAGAGCCATTTAGCGTTTGGTCTGGCCTTTCTTTGGCACAGATACCGTAAGCATATGCCGTCCCTTTTTTCTGCGGTTGGACAGAATCTTCCTTCCGGAAGGAGTGCTCATCCTCTCGCGGAAACCGTGTTTGCGCAAACGCTTCTTGTTGCTTGTCTTGCGGATTCGCATATTTTATCCTTTCAAAAATTATTTTCGTTCATTCGGCAATAAACCGACCATTCAAGCCGGTATAATATTGGAGGAGGAGGCATTTGTCAAGCTAAATTCCCCAAAATGACATTATTTCCATTTGCTCTTGACAAATGTTCAGTTATAATTTATTTTACGTAACAAACCCTAACTTCATTAACCTTAGGAGGGTAAATGAAAAAGTTCTTTATTGTTATGTTGTTTGTGCTCATTGCGGTTTCATTCACAGCCGCCAAAGTAGTCGGCAACCAGAACCTGGGCGGAGGACTTCAGCTCGGTTTACCGGTGGATGATTATTTCAATGACGCCGCCGGAACAGGAGTCGGGATTACACTGCAGTATAACAGGGTTATGACCCCGGAAATAGTGCTCACCGCTTCGACAGGTTACATTCTGTGGGGAGGAGAGGACTACGGCGGAGCATCCTGGTCATGGAGCGAAATCCCAATTCGCGGTGGAGTGAAGTATTTTTTCAGTCCAAGTTTCTACGGAATAGGCGAGTTGGCTTTGCACATGTATATGTTCAGCGTGGAATACGATCAGAGCTATTGGGGTTTAACCGATTATTCCGATAGCGAAAGCGAGTTCGGTGTCAGTATCGGTGTCGGTTATGAACATCCGATAAACGATAAGATGTCGCTGGACGCCTCTGCAAGCTACGAAATCAACGACCTCGATTATATCGGTGTCAGGATAGCCCTGCTTTGGGGTCTCGGCAAGTAAGATATTGTTGATTCAGCTTAAAAAAAGGCGGCCATTCGAGCCGCCTTTTTTCTTAGGCTAAACTGCCTTGACTATTCGCCGTCGCATTCGGAATAGGTGAACCGTCAAACGACCGATTTCGTCGAAAACGTGCAATGCCCAGATAACCGGCAGTCCCCATCCGAATACGAAAACTCCAAGATATGCCAGCCCAACCATATCCAGGGCAACAAATGATCCGCCCACCAATGCTATAAACACAAGATCTCCCCGAGCGCGAAGTTCGCTGGTGGTTATCATCGTCTGAGACTTCGGAATTTGCTGAAGGGCGAGGATTGGGATTATTATAAGCGCAAGACGTGTAACTTCAGGGTCGAATGTGAAAAGCCGCACAATCGCCGGGGCATTGAAATAAACCACGCCGGCAAGCACAAAGGAGACGCCGAGGCTGATATAGCGTATTCTCCGCGAAACGATGACCGCCCGGGCCTCATTGTCCGCGCCGATATGGCGTCCGCAGAGGGCCATGTTGCCGAAAGCCAGCCCCTGATAAACAACCCCGAGGGTTTGAGTCAGCCGGACGATTATCTGATGAGCGGCGAGGGGAGTTTCGCCGAGTCTGCCGAGATAGGCAATAATAATTACCTGTCCGCTCATCCAGAAAAACTGTTCTGCGGTAACCGGAAGCCCGGTTTTTATGATTCTTTTCATCGTCTGCCATTTTTGGCCGATGATGTCCTTAAGGCGCAAGGAAATGGCCGTTTTGCCCGTCATCACGAAGCGAAGCATTACCACAAGCCCGACAGTCTGGCCTATTCCTAAAGCCAATGCCGAACCTTTAGCGCCCATGGACACAATTCCCAGCGGCTCGAAACCGAAAACCAGCAATATCGCAAGAAATGCACTGATGATGTTTGCCGTGAGATTGGCTGTCATTGCGGAAAAGGCGTCGCCGGTTGCCCGCAGAATTCCGGTGCCGGAAAAATTGAGGGCAATTAGCGGCATAAAAAGAGCGATGAACCTGAAATACCCCACCCCGGCGTTTCTAACCTCGCCTGCCGCGCCGAAGACGTATTCAAAAAATACGCCGGCGGTCATCAGCGAGAACACGGAAAAAACCAAACTTATCGCAAGGATACTGCCCATGGCGTTTCCGAAAAGTTTGTCCGCCTCACGCTTCTTTCCAGCGCCTATAAGCCGAGAAATGGGCACCGATGCGCCCATTACAAAGGTCAGGAAAATTGTGAACATCAGAAAGAGGAACTGAAGACCCATACCCCCGCCAGCCAGAGCCGCGCTGGAGTATCTTCCCAGCAGAATGCCCTCGAAAACCATAAGAGTAGTCGTCGAGAGCAAATCGATTACTGCGGGAGCAACGGCTCCCTTCGAATCCGGCGGAGGCGCGGAGGTTGGGAAAGTGCCTTCAGATGTCTCCTGCCCCTCTGACCTGTTGATTATGTCACAATCTTGGGTCAATTAATTTGGTCTCGGCGATGGCACCCATGTGGTGTTAGAAATCGCACAACAGCTACTTTTTCGCGGAGTCGGATTTCTTGGCGTCTTTTGCAGATGCCTTGGGCAAAGGATTGTCCGCGATGAATTTTTCCGTGAGCCTGCGCGCTTCTCCGTCGTCGAATTGAATGGGAGGCGATTTCATGAAGTAGCTCGAAGGGCCTTCGAGGGAACCCGAAATACCCGCGTTCAAAGCAAGCTTGGCGATTCGAACGGCGTCGATTACCACTCCGGCGCTGTTTGGGGAATCTTCTACGGAAAGACGGCACTCCACGTTCATCGGAACATCGCCGAAATGACGCCCTTCGATGCGCAGATAGCAGACCTTGTTGTCCTTCTGCCACGCCACATAATCCGAGGGGCCGACATGAATATTATCAGCTTCGATAGACCGTCCTCGCCGCTCGATTTGAGATTTTACCGCATTGGTCTTCGATTCTTTTTTGCTGTCCAGTCTGGCGCGTTCGAGCATGTTCAGAAAATCGGTGTTGCCGCCGGTGTTTAGCTGATAAGTCCTGTCGATAGGCATTCCGCGGTCCAGGAAGAGATTGGTGAGCACGCGATGGAGAATCGTCGCCCCAACCTGAGATTTTATGTCGTCGCCGATGACCGGCAAACCCCGTTGTTCAAACCTTTTCTGCCAATACTTTTCCCGGGATATGAAAACCGGAATGCAATTAACGAAGGCGCATCCGGCGTCGAGAATCTGTTCGACATACCATTTCGTCGCCTCTTCCGAACCGACGGGCAGGTAGTTTACGACTACATCCGTGCCGGTATCTTTGAGGATTTGAACGATGTCGTCCGTTGGACCGGGAGCTTTTGTGATAATCTCCTTGAGATATTTACCGAGTCCGTCGTGGGTCATTCCGCGATGCACAGGCACGCCTAATTTGGGAACATTCGGGAAAAATCTATTTGTGCAGTTCGGCTCGGTGAAAATGGCCTCGGAAAGGTCTTTACCGACCTTGTTTTTGTCGATATCGAAGGCCGCCGAGAACTCGACATTCTTGATATGGATTCCGCCGAGATTTACATGCATCAGCCCCGGGACAAAATCGTCCTCCGCGGCGCCGGAATAGTAATGAACGCCCTGCACAAGGGAACTTGCGCAATTCCCCACGCCGATGATTGCTACTCTAACTTTGTTATTCATGGTCTCTCCAATCGTTATTTTAATCCTTTTTCGCGAAGGAACTGACGGCCGTGAAAAAGCCTTCCGATGGCCGTTACATTGGTTCCCACAGCGAGAACCACGAGCACGAGTTTGATAAAAAAGTCGTGCAAATAATTATATGATAATGTTATCATAATCGGGTTCAATAGGCCGGTGAAGATCGAAGCCGTCCCAAGGGCAACAATCCGCTCAGGCCTCTGCCAGAAGCCAACGGAACAGGAAATACCCAGCCCTTCGCTACGAGCACGGACGTAACTGACCATCACCGAACCGAGGAGAGCGAAAATCGCCACAATCTGGAATAAGTCCACAAAGCGTGCGTAGGAATGGCCGAGGTAGCCGTAGAACCCCAGATATATCGCAAATTCGGAGTATCTATCGAAGGTGGAATCGAGGAGAGCGCCGAATTTGGTCGCGGTGCCGGTCAGGCGGGCGATTGCGCCGTCCATGCTGTCGAATAAACCGCCGGCAAAAAGCAGTATTCCCCCGATAATCAAATGACCGAACCACAGGGCCGCACCGGCAAAGATCGCCAGAATAAGTCCCATCACTGTGTAGAATGTCGGACCTAACCCAATTTTGTTCAGGGTCCCCGCCATGCCTGCGATACCTTTTAGATATGCTTTTGCTAATGGATTGTTAACTTTATCTATTTCCAAATCGACTCCGATAAATTAATTTACAATTATTGCTTGTCGTAAGGATTAAGTCAAGGTATTTCGCAAAATTATCGAAGTTCCACTTCCGGGCGAAGAAATTCCGGAGCGCCGGCTATTTCGCCGTTTTTTAGGGGATAAAAAAGGGTCAAAGAACCCCAGTTGTCGAAATCCGCTGTATATCTCAAATCGGAAACGAAAAGGGAATCGCCTCGGAACATCCGTATGGGCAGGTTCGAGCGCCGGAGGAAGGCGTATCCAAGCTCGTATTCCACCACGGAACTCCATTGGCCGTCGGTCGAGTCAAAAAGGTCGAAACGTCCCTGTTCGGCAATTTTACTGCCGATGGGCGCAACCGCATAACTGAAGGCCGAATCTCCCTTCACCGCGACCACACGGTATAGCGAGGGGTTTATCCAGGTGCGCCACGATTGAGTGTCTGCGAAACTCATTATCCATTCGGCCTCAGCGCGTTCTCTGCGAATCATCCTTTCCGCGCCGAACTTCATCGTGATACGAAAACCGGTATATAGAACAAGAAGGGCGATTATCACCAGAGCCGCCTGCTGTCGGTATTTTGAGAAAAATCTGCCTATTATGACCAGAGCAAGCATAGGCAATATCACCCAGATATCCACAATGGGAAAGAGGTGCGCTGAATATGTTTTATTCGTCAGGGGCGCGAAGATTTCAGTGCCGTAACTCGTTATCCAGTCGAGGAATATGTGAACGACGACGATAATGGAATACCAGAGCCATGTCTTCAAAAAGGGCAGGCTTTTTTTCGAAATAAAATATGCCGCGCCCGCTCCTAGCAATCCCCAGAAAGGAATCAGGAAGACCGAATGGGTTATACCTCGATGGACATTGAAATAAAACTCCTGCCCGCGAAACCATGCGAAAATATCGATATCCGGAATGTTCGCGATAACAAGAGCGACCCAGAAAAAGGGTTTGCTGTTATAAAGGTTCTTAGGCGAAACATCGCGAACAGCGAGGCCTGAAAGGGTGTGGGCAATATTATCCATCTTGTTGGGGTTTGAGAAGGCTGTCTTTATATGTTCTGCGGAATTCGGTTCGGAAGCTGTCGAATTCTCCTTTAACAATAGCCTGCCGCATTTTGTCCATCAGTTCTTTATAGAAATGAAGAGTGTGAATGGTCGCCAAACGCATCGCAGTGATTTCACCGACTTTGAACAAGTGGCGCAAAAAGGCGCGGGTGTAGTTTCTGCAGGTATAGCATGTGCAGTTTTCGTCGATTGGCCGTTCGTCTTTCTCGAAATAAGCGGCCTTGAGGGAAAGTTTGCCTTTCCACGTGAAAACTGTGCTCTTACGGGCGTTGCGGGTGGGCATAACGCAATCGAACATATCGACCCCCCGTGCGACACCCTCGACCAAATCCGCGGGAGTTCCCACTCCCATCATATAACGGGGCTTTTCCTCGGGGATTTCGGAGATACATGCTTCCAGCGAGGGCCACATGAGCGACTTCGGCTCCCCCACGGAAAGCCCGCCGATGCCGTAGCCGGGAAAATCCAACTCGACTGTTTTGCTTGCGGAAATCTTGCGCCATTCGGTATCCGTTCCACCCTGCACGATGCCGAAAAGGACAGGTTTTTCTCCGGGCTTATCGTCGGAATCCATAAGTTCGAGCCAGCGGGTTTTACATCTTTGCGCCCACCGCAGGGTCATCTCGGTGGATTCGGCTGTCTTCGGCGGCGTGGTGGGATAGGGCAGGCATTCGTCGAAGGCCATGAAAATGTTCGGCCGCATTCGATATTGAATTTCAGTCGCTTTTTCGGGGGTGAGGAAGTGGTAACTGCCGTCAAGATGGCTCTGGAAGCGGACTCCTTCCTCTTTCACGCGAATCAGATCGGTCATGGAGAAAACCTGAAACCCGCCGCTGTCGGTAAGAATGGCGCCATTCCAGCCGGTGAAACCGTGAAGACCGCCGAAATCCTCGATTAAGTCAACCCCCGGCCGAAGATAGAGATGATACATATTATTCAGGATGATGCGAAAGTCCTCGGCCTCGAGGTCGCGTATTTCGAGGGTTTTCACGGTGCCCTGAGTTCCGACGGGCATGAATACGGGCGTGGGTATCTCGATACCCCCGGTTGCAAGGAATCCTGCGCGCGCAAAGCCATCTTTGTTCTGCAGTTTTAAATCAATCATCCGCAGAATTCTCCCAAAAATAAAACGCCTCTTCGCTTAATTCGCGCCTTTCCGTCCATGAATCATCAATTTCAATTCTAAGCGATGTCTGCAAAATGAGAATTCCGTTTTCGGTGAGTTTGGATTTCAGTTTCGGCAACACTGTAGTGAAATAGTCCGCAAAGGTTTGAATGAAGGGAGGGTCGGCGAAGATGATATCGAACTTCATTTCGGATTTCGCAATCCAGCTTTCCACACGCATCGGCCGAATCCGCACGCTCGATGAGTCGATATCGAGGCGGCGAATGTTTTCGAGAATCTCGCCCGTTGTTTTCCTGTCCGATTCGACGAACTCGACGAATTTTGCGCCTCTCGAAAGTGCTTCGATTCCCACGGCGCCGCTTCCTGCATACAAATCCGCGAAAGTCAGGCCGATTATATCGCCGAGAATGTTAAATAGAGACTCCCGCGCCCTCCCCGATGTCGGACGGGTGCGCCCGGAAACCGAGGAGAGCCTTAAACCACAATATCTGCCGCCTGTTATTCTTATCATCGCACTAACACCAGTGATCCTTTGCATAGAACTTCGTTATCGCGGGTAATAACGTATATATATGTTCCGGGTATTGCAAGCTTACTGTCAGTTCGAACCCCGCTCCAGAAAGCTTGAGCTTCCGGACGGGTGGGCGGGAATTGCGCCGTGAAAATCCGTCTGCCTTCGAGATCGAAAATTTCCACATCCGCGCCATCGTAGAACATATTCGGATATTCGAACCATACGACATCATTCGCACCGTCGTCGTTTGGAGTGAAGGGTATCGGCCAGACATCGCAGGGGGTGTCTTTGGCAATACTCATAACCGCGCAGAGCGTGTCGGCGCAGTTCGGGCCGCAGGAATGGGCAAGATCGCACGCCTCGATACAGACGAGCAGATCCCGCCATTGCAGATCGAACCCCGCGATACCGGCGTCGAAAGTCAATATCGAGCCATTCCACGTTACGCTTGCATCGGAAGACCTGAATTCATAACCATCAGCGTGGATTATTAATAGAGTATCGTCCACTCCGGCGGCGTTGTCGGAAATCTCCCAGTTTATTATCGGCTGTGTTAGATGCGAAATATCTTCCGGATTAAGAAGGCTTATCGAGGGCGCTTCGGTGTCGATACGGAAATTCCAGATGTAAATCGAATCCATCGAGTAACCCAGATTATCCTCGGCAGAAAGTAGCCGGAAATCGAAGTCCGCGCCGTTCGCCAGAAGGGTTTCCGGCCACCAATAGAGGGTATCCGCGAAAAATTCGAGGCCTCCGCATACGGTTAGCTCCTGGCCGAAAACTTCCGCGAGGATTGTCGTCTCGTCAACTCCCTGAGCGTCTTCAAGGGAGATTACTATAGGACCGCTGTCGCAGGATATCCATGTCGAATCGGTGGGGAAAATCAGTGCCGCCCTCGGCCCGGAGCCTTCGATCAGAAGGGGATAAATCGTGTCGGATACTGTAACCGCGCGGTCTAAGGTGTCCTCGAAATCGTAATCGTCATCGTGGGCGACGATACAGAACACTGGAACATCGCCGATATTAAATGGCCCGATGGGAGTCTCGGAAATGTAAGTATCTCCAGACTCCAAACTCATCTGCGCTAAGTTCTCGCCGCCATCGGACAGGGAGCCGTCCGTATCCCAAATCAGATACATCCCCTGCGCCGAGGTATTATCGTCGAAAACTCCCGAAGGATCTGTAACATCCGCCCGAACATCCGCGCCGAAGCCGCTGTAAACCTCGGTCGGTTCAATATTCACTATTTCCGGGCCGACCGTGTCATCGTCGAGGATGATGAAACTCCAGCTGTAAATCGAATCGTTGGATTCGCAACAGCAAGCAAGGTCGCCGGTATAAACTTCTACCAGCACCGTCTCCCGCTCATGCCAGAAGATAAGTTCGTCGTCCAGAGCCGGTGCCCATGGAGTTCCGCCGTTGTATGCGGGGACATCGAATGAGAGGACGCCGTCAATCCAGCCGAAAGCCGTCGAATCGGGCGCGAAAACTCGTGTCCATCGGGGTGTGGTTACCGTAAGGGTTACGAAATCCGCCAGACCGGCGAGAGAATCGGAGAGGATAAGGCCGATACCGGCTTCCCAGTCGAAACTCTCGGCGTCTATCGCTGGAATATAGCTTTCCGCGACGGGAGGTTCGGCATCCACAATGAAGACGAAAGTATCCGCAAATTCCGCCGGTGTGCCGTGAATATCCCGAGCGAAGGGATACCATACCACCGTTTCGCCATGAGTGAAGGGGGTTTCGGTATTGAAGAACATAGTGTCCGCTCGAACGGTAATCTCGATATCGAAAGCGGCGATATAGTCTGTTCCATCGACATTTATGCCGGTTTGATTGTAATTGAAACCGTCGTCGTCGTCCAGAATAACCATCATATTGCCATCTGTGCACGATGTAATCGCACTGTCCGGTGGCGAAAAATTTGTCAGCACAGGCGGCGAAACGCCTACGGTAAAACACCACTCCGTAACGCTGATGTTCTCGCCGCAATATTGCGCGCTGTCGTAAAGGGTTATTGTGAGGCAAACCGTGTCGCCATCGAAGAAAGAGGTGTCCGACGAATAAACAGCCGATGGAAGTTTGAGAGTATCCCCGGCGAAGCTAATATCCCCAGGAACTTCATAGGTGTATGGTCCTATCTGAATCTGCCCGATATAATGATGTATTCCAGCGGGGAAATCCTCGGCGAGGAACCACATATTCGGCGCTCCCGGCATGATGGATCCACCGATGGGAGGGAAGGCGTCTATAATCTCCGGGCCGATACTGTCGAGGTAGAAACAGACATTAAGCGGTGCGGCGAGGGGAGTGTGGTAAATGTCCTCGCATTCGAGAAGGGTAACGCAGATTGTATCGCCGTGGTCGAAAATACTGTCCGGCGCGGGCGGGGACATGGTGCCCGGGTTTATATAGAGCAGGGATTCCGCGTCGTCGTAAAGGTGAATCGTGGGCCATCCGGAGCTTATCACGCCGTTCACCTCGACGAGGAAGGAAGTGTAGTTTATTCTATGGCTGTCGGTGTCCGCGAGATGCATCACTACAAGCGAATCTAGACAACTCACAGCAGTGCCGTTGAGTGGAAATACGGGAGTTGCCACAGGACCGTTTGAAGTTGCAATGTATTCCCAGCAGGTGTTCATCCAGTTAGAATCGCAGACATCGATGGCGTCCGCACCGCGAAGGCATACTTCGAGTGTGTCGGCGGCGAAGAGGCTGTCTCCGGTAATCGCGCCGTCATAAACCAGAGTGTCATCGAACCACGAAACTCCCGGGTCGCCGTAATTATGCCAAACTCCATTGATGGAAATTCCCAGAGTAGTTTCGTCCAAACCCGCGCCGATATCGACTACACCGGCCATCACCCAGATAGGCGAAGGCCGCAGGGCGATACCAACCTCCGGCAGAACGAAGGTCGTCTCCGGCGGGACAAAATCCGTGTAGAAATAATAAGTCAAAGGCGCGGCCAGACCGTGCCCCATGCTGTCCCCGGCGGAATATAGGATTACCTCGAATGTGTCGCCGTCCTCCCAGGGAGTCGAGGGGCGGTAGTCGAGGATTCCCGTAGCATGATCGTAGCTGAGTTCCAGCGCGCCGGTCGAATAAGAAACGCTGTCGATAATGAATTCGATGGTCGTTTCGTCGATGCCGTCGGGATCCTCGATAAGAATCGAAACGATCTGCTCGCCGCTGTCGCATGATACCCATTGCCCGGGCAGAGGTGTAACCGGAGCAACAACCGGACCGGAACTGCTCACCATGAAGAACCAGCAAACCGAGTCCGGCAGTGCGTTTGGAGTGCACAGCTCCGCCATATCGACCGCGTTCGTAACGCAGATATTCACCGTGTCGCCATCGTCGAAAACCATACCGTGAGCGGCGCAATCGAAGGTAACCGTATCTCCGCCGTAACCGACCCCCGTGGAGTCGAGGGTAAACAAATCCCCCTCGACAGTGAATCTTATCGAAGAAGGATTAACCCCGCATCCCGAATCGGCGATAATGAAGCTAATTTCGGGGCTGGATGATGATGAATACCCCGCTATCGGCGGATCGAAGCCAAAGACGATAGGCGGCGAGAGGTCGATGTAAATCCTGAATTCGAGGAATCCGTCGCTCCAGTTGCCGTGAATGTCCATGGCGGCCAGGGAATCGACATGGATGATGTCGCCGTCCTCCCAGGGTTCGGTCGGTGTATAGTCCAACCGCCCGAACATGCCGTCGTAGATGACCCCGGCAGAATCGACTGTGTATGGCACTTCATTTACCCTGAACTTGATCGATGAAACATCTACACCGATGACATCGGAAATTCTGACAGTGAATCCCTGAGAACTGCATGCCGAACACGAGTTGCTGTCCGGCGAAATTAGGGCGACCAGCGGCCCGCCCTCGTCCGCGATGAAGCTCCAGCATTCTTCCGTTAAATTCGGGTCGCACAAATCAGGGCTGTCGGTCGCGGAGAAGCAGAAATCTATTGTATCTCCAAGCATGAAAGAAATACTCGCGACATCACAATCTATGGAAGCGGTAGTATCCCCTTCGTTCCATGTTAAACCGGGAGTGGTAAGGATGGGGAAATCCACGCCGTTTATCGTAGCTACAATGCTCGAAGTGTCGAGACCGGAGCCGGTATCATGAATCTTTGCGGAAATAATCGGAGATAAGCCCGGGGAACCGCCGCCGTCGGGGGGCGCGAAGTCGTAAATATTCGGCGGTGTCTGATCGACATAAAATTCGTAAATTAAAGGCTCAAGAGGATTGCCCAGGCTGTCCGGCGCTCGGAGAAGTTGGACGACAATCGTGTCTCCGTCTTCCCAGGGCGAAGTCGGCACGAATGTAAGAATGGAGTCCGCGTAAGCCATCGGGCCGCTCGTGTAGGTGTATGTAACGCCCGCAACCCTCATTCTTATGCTGTCAGCGACAATCCCGTTATCGTCGAAAAGGTAGATTTCGATGGTCTGCTCTCCGCTGTCGCATGCCACCCAGTCACCGTCACCGGGGGAAATCACATGAGCCTCCGGATTCGAGACGTCCAGGGCGAATTCCCAGCAGAATGGTGTCCCGAGAGCATTCGGTTCACAATAATCCGGGCTGTCGGAAACGGAATCGAGACACACCTCGATAGTGCCCGAGGGTGCCGTGATAAGGCTGTCCGAGAATATCGTAGCATTCGACGATGCCCATACCAGACCCGCACCGAGACTGTATTCTTCGCCATTCAGACTCAGCACAATACTTGAAGGATCCACTCCGGAACCGTCATCGTAAATTGGAATACTGACATTGGGCATTATCCCGGTAACCGTTCCGTCCGAGGGCATCGGAATTCCGGGATAAGGCGATGAGAGATCCACGAAGAAGCTCCAGTTAAGGGGCGCTCCAAGGCCGTTCCCGAGGGAATCTTCGACATAAACGAGGCTGACAACAACCGTGTCGCCGTCCGACCAGCCGACAGAGGGGGTATATGTGAGGATTGTGTCCGTATAATCAAGTTCGGGAGAGCCGATGTAGTAATCATCGCCGTTGACTCGAAGATGAATGGAATCCTCGACGATGCCGTCCGCGTCGGTGATGATGACTGTCAGATCCTGATCCGCGGGCGGACATGCCACCCACCTGTTTGACCGGGGATGTCCGATTCTCGCGGTAGGTCCTGCAAGGTTGATGTAGAACTCCCAGCAGTAGGGGCTTCCCACGATATTCGGCGGGCAGGTGTCCGGTGTATCGAAGACATCCATCAGGCATATCTCCACCGTGTCTCCGTCCTCGAAGGCAAGTCCCGCAGTGGCGGGATCGAAATGAAGTTCCCGTCCCTCCCAATGGACAGCGGGATGGGAGACGAGAAAGATCGAACCGTCCACGGATATTCTAACCGATGAGGTGTCAACTCCTGCGGGCGAGTCCTCGATTCTAACCCATACCGGTTGAGCCGGATCCGCTACAATCGCGCCGTCGGGGGGGAATGGCAGGCTAATCATCGGCGGTTCGATATCGATAATGTAGTATGTTCCCACGCTGTCTGACGCCACCATGGCGTTTCCGGTCATGTCTTCTGCGCCTATCACAGAAACGCGAACCGTGTCGCCATGGGACCAAGGCGCGAGGGGTTCATATAACAAACTCGGCGCAGACCAGCTAATTGAAGGTTCCGATATATCCAGCACAGCAGTATTTATTCGAATGGAAATCGTTGTTTCGTCGATTCCGGAGGGATCCGTTATTGTGAACACAGCACCATGATCAGCGCACGATGTTACGATTCCCGGAGATGGTAACACCAGAGAAGCCTCCGGGCCGCCGGCGTCCACAATGAAGCTCCAGCAGGAGTCTTCCAGCATATTCGGGTCGCAGATGTCGGGATCGTCGCTTGCGCTGATACAAATCTCCGCCGTGTCGCCGTCACCGAAGGAAACCCCCGCGAGGGAAGGATCGAAAGCCAGAATCGGGTCTTCGAAATACAGCGCTGGAGAAGCCAGAGTGTAGCTTCCAGCGCCGGTTACAGAGAGGACAATGCTCGACGGATCCACACCGGCAGGAACATCGATGAGCCTGAGGGAGATGGAGTCAGAGCCTGCGATTGCCATAGGAGCGGGATGGAACATATCGGCCTCGGGGGGTCGAAGATCCATCTGGAAACTCCATACAGGCCCGGCGCCGGCGGTGTTGCCATAGTTGTCAGCTATTTCGAGAACCTGCACTATTACCATCGAACCATGGGAGAAGGGGGTTGTTGGCGTGAAAACTATGGTGGAGTCATCGGCGATGACGATTTGCGGAGAAGACCATGAATACTCGACTCCGGCAACGCTTATTCTTAGCGAATCGAACAGTATTCCTCCCGGATCGCTGAAAACCACAACAATGCTTTCTTCTGGACAGCTAACGACCACATCCTCGGGCGGCCAGAGCATATCCATCGACGGCGGGCCGCCGTCGGCGACAAATTCCCAGCAGTAACGCGGCATACTGTTAGGACCGCAGAGGATGGCCATGTCCACTACGGAATCGACGCAAACCTCGATTGGCGCGCCTTCTTCGAGAACAATACCGGCTGTGGAAACATCCAGAGATAGGTTCGAGCCGTCCCAGCTTACCGCTGGATGGCTGAAAGCGAAGGGCAGGCCATCGACAGAAATCGACATGCCGCCCGAAAAAACACCGGCGGAGGCATCGATAATCTCAGCGGAAATTACCGCCATGGTAGTATCCACGACTTCGCCCGATGCGGGATTTGTAGCTACTACTTCCGGCGGGGAAGTATCGACTCCGAAGACGAATTCTAACGGTGCGTCTTCGAGGGTATTGCCGGATAGATCGTTCGCGCTGTTTAAGGCAACATTGATTTCTACACCCTCCGGCCATGGCGATGAAGGGGTGAAAGTCAGAACCGGCGATATATAAGTCAAAGCCGGATCTGGCCATGAATAAACCGCGCCGTCGATTTCCAGCTCGATTGTTGTCATATCGATTCCGCTGGCGTCTGCAAGGTAAATCTCGATGGGCTGGGACTCACAGCTCACCCACGATGACTCCGGCGGACTTATCAGAGAAGCTCTCGGCCCTCGGAAATCGAAGACATAAATCGCGCATTCGGGAGTTTCAAGTTCGTTAGGAGGGCATATATCAGGCGCGTCCGCAATAATTTCGACACATATATCCAAAGTCTCGCCATCTATGGGCGTGAACCCGATATCACTGAGACGGAAACTCAAAGTGTCGCCTATCCACGAAAGGCCGGCGGTAGGCCATGAATAGATAACTCCGCCTATTCTCATAGAGAGAGAACTGCGGTTGACACCTGCGGGAAAATCGGAAATCACTATTTCTATGAGGGTATCAGAAACGTTAAATCCGGTTCCCGAGGGCGGCTCGAAACTCTCTACCACCGGCGGTTCGAGATCGATTATGAACTCCCACAGAAGGGGAGAATCGAGAGGCAAGCCGTGAATATCGTCGGCGGCGGAAAGCTGGACTCGAACCGTATCATTATGTGCCCAGGGTGTCAAAGGGGTAAATGTCAAGACGCTGTCGCCGTCGTAATCGAGTTCTGGGCCTGCGGTTACGTAGGTCGTGCCGTTAACCGTTAGTAATATTGTCGATTCGTCCACGCCGTTGCCGTCGGTAACCCAAAGGCTTATCTGCTGGTCGTCGCAGGACGAAATTCGGCCATCACGCGGCGAGATAATCCCTGCAGACGGCCCGTCGATGTTGATATGGAAAACCCAGCATTCGGGATCCATTGCGTTCGGTCCGCATGAGTCCGGGTCGTCGGAGGCGGAAACACAGCATATCACAGAATCCCCGTCATTAAGCTCGACCCCGCCTGCGTCGGTATCGAAGGCGAAATGGCCGCCTGCCCAGCTTGCTCCGGTGTCCGTGGTTCGAATCACTTCGCCGGCAACATCGAGGATAATGCTCGCTTCATCTACTCCCGCAGGAACATCGGTTAAGTCGAATTCAATTATTGGAGTTGTTGTCGAAATAACACCGCCCGGAGCTGGGGTCTCGCCCGAAAGAACCGGCGGGGACAAATCGACCTGGAAACTATAGCTCAAAGGCCCGCTTTCGAGGGAATTGCCGGAAATATCGAAAGCGCGGAGGCTTACATTTATTGTGCCCTCTGTATAAGGCGCAGGCGGAACGAAAACCACCAACGAATCGCCGAGGTAGCTGAGTTCGGGGTCGGCAAGCCGGTATGCCGTGCCGTCAACAGTAAGTTCGATGGAGTCCGGTTGAACTCCTCGGTCATCGGTCAAACGAATCTGTATCGAAACCAAATCACAAGCCGTAATTTCGCCCGGAGACGGGTCGATGGGCGTTGCTGTGGGGCCTATCAAATCGTAGGGATAAATAAAACAGCTGTCCGCAGAGATATTCGGCCCGCACCAGGCAGGAAGAACCTTATCCGCGGAACTGACGCAGACATCCAGATTCCCCGGCCCGAATGACGCACCCGCAGTGGAAGCATCGAAAGTCAGAACGCCCGTGCCCGAATTCCAGGTGACGCCAACATCGGCAAGAGTGTAAACAGTGCCGTTCAAATCGAGTTCTATAGCAGATGAGTCCACTCCGGCCGGCGAGTCGGAAAAACCGAATTCGAGAATAGGCTCCGGATCGGTCATCATACTTCCGGGCAAAGGATTAATCGATACAAGATTCGGCGGCTGAATATCGACGATAAAACGCCATGTCGGCGCGTCGGCGAGAGCGTTGCCCGCCATATCCACCGCACGGCTTACGCGGAAGTCGATAGTGTCGCCATGAGTGAAGGGTGTCGGCGGTGTATATCGCAAAGTATCGTTCGCATAACTCAACCGGGGGCTCGTGAGATTGAAGGTGCTTCCGTTTATCCAGAACCTTATAGAATCAGGGTTTACGCCGGTGTTATCATATAGTCGAATCGTAACACTCGAATCTGCGCAGGCAGTAATTATGCCGCTGTCGGGATAAACAAGCTCCACTTCGGGCCCGGATAGGTCGATGTAGTATTCCCAGCATGTGTCGGGATAGGCCGTATTCGGGCCGCAATATAGTTCGGAAACGATGTCCGACATTGAATCGACGCAAACATCGATAGTCTCTCCGTCTGCCCAGCTGAAACCGCCCATTCCGGTCTGAAGAGAAAAACCGGGGTCGAGCCACCATATCCACGGAAGCATGCCGACATAGGGAGTGCCGTCAAGACGTATGTGGAACTTTGTCGGATTTTCCCCGCTTAAAGAATCAATTGTCAATATTTGTATTAGCGGCGATGCTTCGCTCAGTATAGAGCCCGGAGCGGGAATAATGTCGAGAAGCACCGGAGGAGCCTGATCCGAAAGAAACCACCATTCGAAAGTCCCGGAGAGAGCATTGCCCAACGAATCGCTGGCGTTGAGAACAGCGACTTGTATTGTATCGCCGTGGGTGAAGGGAGTCGTCGGTATAAAGGTCAACGAGTCGTTCGCCCAAGTCAGATGATCGGGGAAATCGTAAACCACGCCGTCGATTTCCACCGTGCATGATTCGGGAAGAACCCCCTGGTCGTCGGTGATGGAGAATATTACGGTCTGCAGAGGGCAAGCGGAGAAAGAATGATCCAGCGGATGCAGTAAATCGGCGACAGGGCCGGACAGGTTCACCTCGAAAGCCCAGCAACTGTCAAAATCGACAGTATTAGGCCCGCAGAACATTGCGGATACGTTATCTCCGGCATCGAGCATACATACATGCACACTGTCGCCGTCGGCAAAGGAAAGCCCCGCAGTCGCGGAGTTAAAAGCCAGATAGGTGCCGTCCCATGTCAGCGCGGGGTTCGGCCATGAATAGGGCGTTCCTTCGATATTGATAGAGAACAGCGTTGGATCGACACCGGCAGGGACATCCGCAATAGCCACGCGGATATTAGGGGCGGGATTGCTTATCACGTCGCCATGGCCGGGAATATGACCCGTAATCTGGGGCGGCTGAGTATCGATTACGAAAATCCAGCTTAGGGGGGCGTCCACCAGAGTGTTGCCAACCAAATCGTCGGCGGAATTAAGAACGACAACTATTGTATCGGCATGGGAAAATGGCGTCGCCGGAGTGAAAACCAAAGTATCGCCGTCGTTTGAGAGCCGTGGGTTTGGCCATGAATACATAGCCCCGTCCACAATAAGTTGAACCGTAGGCCAGTCGATTCCCGCGGCGTCCAGCAGATGAATTCGAATCTCATCTCCAGAGCAGGCCGTTATAATGGAATCTCCCGGATATAAAAAATTCGCGATAGGCCCGCTCTGGTCAAAAACATTGAACCAGCAAGTGTCCATCTCGTTTGGACCGCAATATGACGGCATAATCAAATCGTCCGCGCCGAGGCAGAACTGAATTGTGTCGCCGTCGGAAAAAACCTCGCCTGTTGCGAAAGGATTGAAACTGAAATTAGCGCCGTCCCAAATCATAAAAGATGGCCATGAATAGGGCGTCCCGCGCATGGTAACCTCGAAAGAAGTTCCGTCCACGCCTATTCCTGCATCCAGGATAGATGCTTCGACAACATCCGTGGGTCCAATTATCGATCCAGGAGGGGGCGAAATCATAGTGGTATATGGCGCGGACAAATCGACGTAGAAAACCGACGATACCGACCCCGAAAGCCCGTTGCCGAAACCATCCTCGGCGGAAATTAGCGAGACATTTACAGTCGCGCCGTCAGTGAAAGGCGCGGTCGGCGTGAAAATTAGAGTGTCGTCGGCGTAGGTTAGATGGTCGGGGAATGTATAGACGCTTCCCCCAACGGAAAGCTGAATCGTCGATGTCTCCACGCCGGCGGCATCGGTAAGCCTGACCTTTATCTGCTGGAATTCGCAGGCAGTCCATTCGCCGTCGGGCGGATCTATTATCTCGGCGGTTGGGCCGGAATTATCTACTATGAAACTCCAGCAAAAGGGGGGATTCATTCTGTTAGGCCCGCATTTATCAGGATGGACTCTATCGATAGCTGTTACGCAAACCTCGACCGTGTCGCTGTCTCCCCAGGAAAGGCCGGCAGTGGCAGTATTGAATGTCGCTCTCGTGCTGTCCCATGTAAGCGCAGGTGTTGTAGCAAGGCGGTAATCCGTTCCATCGATGTTGAAAAGGATGCTGTCCGCCAAAACACCGGAGATGACATCGGAAATCTCCACTGAGAGGACTGGAGAAGCATCCGAAGTCGCACTGCCGTCGGCGGGTAAAGGCGAAACCGCAACCGGTGGTGATTTATCGACTGTGAAATGCCAGGCCGGAAAATCACCTCCGGCATAAGTTGATTCATTACCCATAATATCGCGGACTCGGTTCAAATAACAGATTATAGAGCCTTCTGAATAATAATCCGCCGTTCCGGTGCCGCTATAGAAGAGCGTATCGCCGCTGAAAGTGAGATATGGATTTACATGTTGCCACAAGGAAATCCCGCCCAAACGGATGGAACAAAAGTTCTCGTTGATGGGTGAATAATCGATGAATGCCACCACGATTGTATCGCAGGCTATAGTATCTCCCTCTTCGGGATAGACAAGAACCGCTCTGGGGCCTTTGGCATCGACTACAAAATCCCAGCAGAGGTCCAGGTCGAAAGTGTCTATCCAGTTTGGCCCGCAGAGATTTCCTTCTTGAGGAACATTATCCACTGCCTTGCGAAGACATGCCGTTACAGAATCTTCTTCCTGAAATGAAAAACTTAACCCTTCTACGTTCACGAAAAATGTCGAATCGACGTAGCTGATGTAGGGACTGGTCTCCCAACAATACCCGCTTAGCCTGTTTCCCGGACAAGTAATGGAGTTGGAATGGAAGCACATACAAAGCCCGCCCAGAGGTATTCCGCTGGTAGAATCTGCAACATCGACTGAAACAGTAGGCTGTCTGTTCGAGATAGTCGTTCCTGGGGCGGGTGTTCGAGAACCGATATAATAATAGGGATTATCCAGATCCATTCGGAAGTTCCACGAAATCGGCCCGCTAATCGGCGTTCCGTCAGCATCCTCCACATAGAGCAGGATGACATCAACGGTGTAATTATTGGGGAAAGGAGATGAAGGAGTGAAGACGAGCATCGAGTCGCCGTCCCAGGCCAGATTTGGGCTTGGCCAGTTATAAACCGTGCCGTCAACCTCGAGAGATATGGTAGTTTCGTCCACACCATCTGCATCTTGAATAGCTATAGTAACATTCTGAAGACTACATCCTGCCCATCCGCTGGAAATAGGCTCTCGTAAAAAAACGGAAGGGGCCGGCGGTGCCGCTGTGAGAACGGTTGAGAATATACCCACTATTAAAACCAAAAACAATGACAGTCGCATATCGCCTCCGCATGGGAGTTTTTTAAACAGACTATATCTTTATTAATATGGTAATTCAAAATAGCAAAGTCAAGGCATGTCAATTACAGTTCGAGCAAAAACATCTGGAAATGGAAAAAAAAAGCCGTATGTTGTTTCGATTACAACTAATTCGAATCCTTTGGAGACTCATGAAAATCTCGAAACTGCTTTTTCTCACCCTATTCACAGTGGCTGTTCTTTCGACATCCATCTTTGCATATATCGAAGATTCCACGATGGTCATGATGCGCGACAGCGTAAACCTCGCTACGCAGATATATCTTCCGGAATTCCGGCCGCCGCCCTATCCGGTAGTCCTTCAGAGAACGCCATACAACCGCAGAGAAAGCGACCTCACCATAGTAATCTGCGACATTTTCGGCTATGCCTTCGTGTCCCAGAACGTCCGCGGTATGCTCGAATCCGAGGGAGACCCGATGGTCTTTCTAACCGACGGCTGGGGCGACCTGCAGGATGGCTACGACTGCATCGAATGGGTTGTCGAACAGCCCTGGTGCAATGGCAAAGTCGGCATGATGGGCGCATCCGCTCCGGGAATGACCCAATACATGGCCGCCGGGTCTATGCATCCCAACCTCACCATGATATGCCCTATCCTCGCAGGGCCGAGTATGTTTCATCATGTGGCTTATCAGGGTGGAGTTTTCCGCAAAGTTCTCGTCGAAAATTGGCTTACAGGAATTAGCACCCCCTGGCTCATAGATACAGTCGCAAATCATTATCATTACGACTCCCTTTGGGCGCAGGTAGATCTGACCACCCTCTACGATTCCGTCGATGTTCCTACTTTCCACATCGCGGCATGGTTCGATATGTATACCGACGGCCAGATAGAGGCTTTCCAGCGGATGAACGCGGTTCACGGCAATAATAAACTACTCATCGCGCCCTGCGGCCATGGCGACGCGGTAGGAACAGTCGAGCAGGGAGATCTTGTATTCCCCCCAAATGCCCTCGTCGGCGAAACGGAGCTGATAAACATCGCCAGAAACTGGTATGATTACTGGCTTTACGACAGCCCTACCGGCATCACGGACGAACCCGCTGTTCAATACTATCTGACGGGCGACTGCGACACCGAAGATACCACTCTTTATAACCGATGGATGTTCTCCGATGTCTGGCCTCCTGAAGGCACGGAATACGTAGAGTTCTACCTTCACAAATCCGGCCTTCTCGATACTCTTCAGCCCATGACAGCCAGCGCGGATTCCTTCACATACGACCCGGAAGACCCCTCCCCCACAATCGGCGGACGCGAGTTCATAGGCATGGACGCCATTGGCTACGGCCCCAAAGATCAAGCCCCCCTGGTCGAATCCAGGCCGGATGTTCTGATTTACTCGACTCCGATTCTCGATGAGCCCATGGCTGTTACGGGCAAGATAAAGCTTATCCTCCATGCTGAATCGAATAGAATCGATACCGATTTCGCGGTTCGCGTTACCGATGTTTACCCCGATGGCCGCTCTATCCTCATGACCGACGGCATCTTGCGCGCGAGATTCCGCAACGGATTGGATTCGGAAATTTTTCTGACTCCGGGAGTTCCGGACACTTTCGAAATCGACGCATGGAGCATCGGCCATGTTTTCAACACCGGGCATAGAATTCGAATCGTAATCTCGTCATCGAACTATCCCCGTTTCTCGAAAAACCCGAACACCGGCGCGCCTTTTGTTCGCGATGATCCGACGACTCTTATTGCGGAAAATATCGTGCATATGTCGCCAGAAATGCCCTCGCACCTTCTTCTCCCAATCTCCCCCTTGATTCCCGCGCAAATCGCCGAAACTGGCGGATTGCCGGAAAACATTGCTGTGCAATCCTATCCGAACCCTTTCAATTCGTCATGTAGGATCAGTATCGAAAGCGGCGAACACGGAGTCGAGAGCGTGGATATCTACGACGTTGCCGGGCGAATTGTCGAGCGGCTTTTTGCCGATGGCTCAGGTGAAAATCTTATAGCATCAGAATCTACCGCCGGCATAAAGAATAACTTAGTTGAATATACATGGGCTCCGGACGAAAACCTGCCCTCCGGAGTTTATCTCATCCGCGCTAAGACAGCTGACCGGATGATTTCTGCGAGGGTTATGTATCTGAAATAGATATGAAATAGATATGAAAAAAGCTTGAATGTAATTCATCAATATACGGGGGGTCGAAGAATGCGATTAGTTATAGCAATTCTCCTAATCGCCGCTTTAGCACAGGCGGAATGGAGTTTCTCAATAACCGCGAGTTCCGTATGCGACAGCCTAATCGAACAGGAACTGATAATCGGAACTAACGATGAATGCACCCCCGGTTTCGATTTGGGCTGGGATGTCATGCGTCCGCCATTTCCGCCGACAGGAGCCTTGGCCTATCTCTTTATCAGCGACCCCGCAAACCCCGGTATAGACGGCCTCCTATCGGATTTCCGCTCCGATTCGGAGATTCATCTGCTCTGGCGAATTCATTATTATACTAACCTATGCGGCACTATAGGCGATTCCTGCATGCTGAGCTGGAACCCGGATTCTCTGCCGGAGGGCACTTTCAAAATAGTCCCCTCCCTCGAAGACACCGGCTGGCGAGCCCCTGCAATCGACTGGAGCGAGGCGCTTGACATGTCCGCGCACAGCTCCTTGCCTCCTTTTTGGATTTCGCATATGGCATATATAAGCTATACCTCCCCTCTGCAAATTTCTGAAGAAGCTTTGCCGGAAGAAATAACCCTTTGTGCCTATCCGAATCCTTTTAATTCAGCGGTTAGCATAGCCGTAGATTTCCCTTCGAGCCAATACTGGAATTCATCTGATTTTAAAATCGAGATATTCGATATTTCCGGGTGCCGGCTGGCGGCCGCAGAGCCTTTCGATGCAATGCCTGAGGAATCGCGATACGATTCTTCGAAGAGACGATCTTCGATCAAACCAAACTCGGCGGCCATATATGTCTGGTGTCCCGAGGAGTCGCTTCCTTCAGGCGTTTACCTTGTTCGAGCCGTATTTGGTGACAGCGATGTAGCGCAAACTCAGAGAATTTTATATTTGAAGTGATTATGGGGCGGAAGTGCCTCTGCGTGTGGCATTTGACAGCTCGGTCTATCGAACCGCTTCGATTTCCAGATTCCCGCCGATATGCTTGCCTTCCGTCCCGAAAAAGGCGGCACGGACTGACGGGGTATTCTTTAGGAAAACCATTCCCTCGTCATATCCCATTACAAAAAGGGCGGTGGATAGGATGTCCGCCGTGGCCGCATCCGGAGCTTTAACCGTAACCGCGCTGAGTTTTCTCGCCGGGTATCCGGTCTTCGGGTCGATTATGTGATGATAACGAACACCTTCATAATCGAAAAACCGCTGATAATCTCCTGCCGTGGCGCATGACTTACCGGGTTCCAACACGAATTTTGCTATTACATCATCCGGAGCTTTTGGGTCGCGGATACCTATAATAAAAGGCTTTTCGCCCTTTCCCCCCACGGCGATATTTCCTCCGAGGTCGATAATATATCTTCGAATTTCGGGTATAGTATCCAACGCCTTAGCCGCGCCTTCTGCGGCGATTCCTTTTCCAAGCCCGCCTAAATCCAGAATAGTGTTACGGTTTTTTATAATCGTAACACTTGCATTTTTTTGGCCAGTGTTACGATTTATCGTGTCCGTAACACTATGAATTTCCAAGGGGTGATCAGCTTCTGCGAGAGTAATTTCTAAAGATTCTTCCGAAGGAACCACGCCCTCGCCTGTAAAATCCCACAGCCGAACAATTCCGCCCACGCGAATATCGTAGGCATGGGAAGTTTTTCTGCCGTATTCGTGTCCTGTTTCGAGGGCCGAAATCAGCCTTGGATTAGAAGTCGTGAAACTGTCCGTTAGGTTCAACTCAAAGAGAAACGCGGAGGAATCGTAGGCATCGAGAGCCTTTTGCCATTCCTCAAGTTCACTCCAGATCATCGCGAAAATTTCGCCGGTGTTCGCGCCCTTTTCGGCGTGAATGGTTACCGATACAACGGTATCGAACATCAGGCGTGTTCTGCGCTCAGGCTCTACTTTCGAGCATCCGCCAAGAAAAAGTAGAAACCCAGCAATCAATAAAAAACGAATTATTATTTTGAATATTCTCATTTGGTTCAATCATAACACCCCGTGGAAAAATATCAAGTCAAATCGATGCAAATGTCAGCTTTGCCCTTGACCGACGGATTGTTATAGGTTATTTTTGTATTTATGGAAAAAGAAAAACACGACATTCAGCGGGAAATCGAAAAACTTCGCGACGAGATTCGGCGTCATAACTATCTTTATTATGTAGAGGACTCCCCTGAGATTTCCGACCAGGAATACGACGCTCTTTTCGACAGACTTGTCGAGCTGGAAGAAGCCAATCCGGAGCTGATTACTCCCGATTCTCCCACTCAGAGAGTCGGCGCGGAACCGGCCTCTGAATTCCAATCTGTCGAACACGAAATTCCTATGCTAAGCCTTGGGAAAGTAACATCGGAAGAGGACTTCCGTGCTTTTCACAAGAGGGTTTGCGACGGTCTCGGAATCGACGGAGGCGCTGAAATCCGCTACTCCTGCGAACCGAAGCTCGACGGCCTCGCGATTAGCATCCGTTATGAAGACGGCGCTCTCGTCCTTGGAGCTACCCGCGGCGACGGCAAAACCGGCGAGGATGTAACACATAACATCAAGACAATCAAATCGATACCCCTGAAACTCCGAAAAAGTATTCCGGTTCTGGAAGCCCGAGGCGAGGTCGTTTTTCCGAAGGATAAATTCGCCGAGATGAACGAAAGGCGCGTGGAAAAGGGTGAAGACCCTTTCGCGAACCCCCGCAACGCCGCCGCCGGAAGCCTTCGTCAACTCGACTCAAAAATCACAGCCGAAAGGCCGCTGGAGGCTTACTTTTATGCTATTGGAGCGTTAGACACCGGAAATATCGAACCGCCTAAAAACCACGAAGAAGAGCTTGAATTATTGCGTTCAGCCGGTCTGCGCACTGTTCCCCATGCGGAAAGTATGAGCGGCCCCGGCGAAGTCGCGAATTACTTCGATAAAATCTCGGAAATTCGGGAGGAACTGGATTTCGAAATCGACGGCGTTGTCGTCAAAGTCGATGATAAGGGATATCAGGAGCGTCTCGGTGAAATTTCCCGTAGCCCTCGATGGGCGATAGCATGGAAATTTCCTGCTCAGGAAAAAGTTACGACCCTCGAAGATGTTATCTGGAACGTTGGAAGAACCGCCGCGGTTACGCCGGTTGCAGTTCTCGCCCCTGTAGAGATAGCAGGGGTTACAGTAAAACGCGCCAGTCTTCACAACGAGGACCAAATAGAAAAACTCGGCCTTAAAATCGGCGACAAGGTTCTCGTCCGCAGAGCTGGAGATGTTATACCCTACGTCGTCAGAGCGATGGAGGAACTTCGCACCGGGTCGGAAAAAGAGATAATGCCGCCGGAAAAATGCCCCGACTGCGAATCTAATCTTGTAAAAGAGCCGGGGGATGTTTACCGCAGATGCCCGAATATAAGCTGTCCGGCTGTGGTCGCGGAGTCGGTAAACCACTGGGCTTCCCGTGGCGCAATGGACATCGACGGTCTCGGTCCGAAACAGATTGCCCAACTGCTGAAAGAGGAGTTAATCGAAGACGTGGCAGGTCTTTACGCGCTTAAAAAAGATGATATCGAACAACTCGACCGTTTCGGAGAAAAGAGCGCGGAGAACCTTATAGAGGCCATTCGCGAGAGTAAAACCCGCCCCCTCGACAGGTTCATCAACGCTTTGGGGATACGCCATGTAGGCGAAACCGTCGCCGGCCAACTCGCAGAGGAGTTCCAGAGCCTCGAAGCCATAGCCGATGTCGGCATTGAAGACCTGACTCGAATCGATGGAATCGGCCAGGAAATAGCATCTGCAGTGGTTGATTTTTTCCGCAATGAGAGCAACCGCAAACTCATTGAACGTCTGCGCGATATGGGGGTCGAACCGCAAAAGCCGAAAACACCAAAGGGCACAGAGCTCGAGGGAATCACCTTCGTTATCACCGGCACCCTGACCCGCCCACGAGACGAAATTTCTAAACTTCTGGAATCCCACGGCGCGAAGGTTACCGGCTCCGTTTCCGGCTCTACGGATTACGTTATCCACGGCGAGTCCGCCGGAAGTAAACTGGACAAGGCGAAAGCTAAAAATATCGATTTGCTCGATGAAGACCAGCTTCGCGATTTCCTCGGCGAGAGGGGAATCGAATATTAAATATCAGGCCTTTTGGTTGCATAATGGAGTTTTATTATATATTATCATGATGGAAAACTCGAAGAAGGGACGATAATGAAGAATTTTGCAGTGATATTGGCCGGAGGAAAAGGGGAAAGGTTCTGGCCGGCGAGCAGATCTGACCGGCCGAAACAGCTTTTACGCCTGCTTTCGGACAAAACAATGCTGGAAGAAACAATATCGCGAGTGGACAGTCTCGTCGATGCGGATGATGTCCTAATAGTAACCAGCGACGATCTGCGCACCCTAATCGAAAAGGAAATTCCTCTGTTGAACGGGGAAAATTTTCTTATCGAGCCAGTGGGGCGAAACACAGCGCCGGCTATAGGTCTGGCGGCTGTCAACATCGTGGCAAAACATGGCGACGGCGTGATGATAGTCCTTTCCTCCGATCACAGAATACTTCCGGTGGATGCTTTCAGACAGGCAATCGAAGCCGCCTCTCATCTGGCCGCCGTCGAGGATAAACTTCTACTCATCGGAATCGAACCTTCACGCCCTGAAACTGGATATGGATATATCCAGCTTGGTCTGGAAACCGTCGAGGAAAACGGTTTCACAATCTACGATGTCGCAAGCTTCCGCGAAAAACCTGACCGGCTTTTGGCTCAGGAGTATTACCTTGACAGCAAACATCTATGGAATTCAGGCATATTTGTATGGAGGGCAAGTGTGATTTTGGACGAAATCAAACACAACCTTCCGGAACAATACGCCCTGTTGATGGAATACAAAGAGGCCATCGGCACCGACAAGGAGCGGGAGGTTCTCGATAGTGTTTTCGAGCAGATTTCGCCCATAAGCATCGATTATGGCGTTCTCGAACATTCCAAGTCAGTCGCGGTTCTTCGCGCCAAATTCACATGGGACGACGTCGGCAGTTTTTCCGCTCTGGAAAGGATAATGCGCAAGGATTTCGAGGGGAACGTCGTCGCCGGAGAAAATGTTGTGCTTCACGAGTCTTACGAAACAACGGTTATGAACGAAGGCCCCGGCCCGGTGGTAACTTTCGGCGTCAGCGACATCGCGATTATTCGCACCGAGGACGCCCTTCTGGTAATCCACAAAACACGAATACCCCAGATTCGCGAGTTGTTAGAAACTCTCAAAGAAATGCCGGATATGGAGGAATACCTGTGATACGTGTCGTAATAACAACTGCTGTCTGTCTTGCAATCCTAGGTGGTTGCACGTTTATGCCTATGGCCAAACCGGCCGCCGAACCCGGCACCACAGAAGAGTCTATTCTGCTTCCCGAAGCGGAACAAACTCCGCCTATGGTAGTCAGCGAAAAAAGCGACCCGCCGGAGGACATCGACTATCATAATTTCGACGAGGACTACACTCCCGACGTTACCTCGGCAGTTTCTGGACAACAGCGCGGGTTCCGTATTCAGGTTATCACTACCGAGGATTCGGAATTGGCTGGCGAGATAATCGAGAAAATAGAATCTACTCTGGAATACCCGGTTTATCGAATATACGAACCGCCCTATTACAAGGTCCGAGTAGGCAATTTCATCGATCGCGCCGACGCCGACGAAATGATGGGCGAACTTCGAAGAGCGGGCTACGAGACCTTCATCGTTCCGGATATCGTAAATCCAGACGACAACGACCGATGATGTATTTCAGAATCAACTCGAACCTGCCGGGCGACCCATGTTTGAACATCGCCTGCAAATTCCTTCGAAACGATGGAGTGATTTGTTACCCGACGGAAACTGTTTATGGTTTGGGCGCGAATATCTTTTCCGAAATAGGTTTCGACCGTATCGCGAAAGCCAAGGAACGCAAAGAGGGCGAGTCCTTTCTTATTCTTGTTTTGGAAAATTGGGTTTATGATAACATCGCCGAATCTGAACGGATTCGACCCCTGATGGAAAAATTCTGGCCGGGGAAACTTACTATAATCGGCACTCCGTCCGAAAATTCCGAAATTCCGAAACGCCTCCTTTCTCCAGATGGCGGGTTGGCAGTCCGAAGCGCGAGCACACCTTTTACCGTAAACCTAATCCAATCATGCGGCTTTCCGATATTATCCACCAGCGCAAACAAGCGGGGAGAAACACCGCCAAACAGAATCGATCCCAAAAGCGAATGGCTTCAAAAAAACTGCGACCTCCTTCTCGACGCCGGAAGGCTCGACGGCAAACCCTCGACTGTAGCCGATGTTAGACAGTTCCCCCAAAGAATTATAATACTGAGAGAAGGGATTCTGCCCATCGATGAGATTCATCGTGAATTCCCGCAAACGGAAATTCTAAGATAATGAAAATTCTATTCGTATGCACAGGAAACACATGCCGCTCGGCTATGGCGGAGGGTATCGCGAAAAAGACAGCCGAAAAAGAGGGTCTCGATTGGCAAATCTCTTCTGCAGGAACCCTCGGGATTTCCGGCGAGCCGGCTTCGATGAATGCTCGAATAGCCTGCGCCGAAATCGGAATCGACATCTCCCGCCACCTCAGCCGTGCCCTGACCGCCGATATGATACGAAAATCGGACATCGTTCTTGGCATGGAATATGCGCATCTAAACTATTGTAAAAGGCTCTGCAAAGACGCGGAAGACAAGATTTCCATCATTGGCGGCTTCGATTCCGTAAACCTCATCGAGGAAGTTGCAGACCCCATCGGAAGATACATTCAGTTTTTTCGCGATGTTCGAGACAAATTGAAGGATTACATTGAAAAGTTATTCGAAAATAACATTATCGGCGATTAAGACTGCGCTGTTTGTGGTTATCATAGCCGTTGCGGCCCTTTTCGCCAAGGTCGAAACTGACCCCGAAAAAGCGGAACTCGCCCTTCGTGCCCTCGATTCCGTCGAAATACCAACTCCTGTGAACACGGACGCTTTCCAGCCCGGTGAGTTTCTCAAGTTTTCCATCGACTACGGCTTCGTAAACGCCGGATGGGCGGAGATGGAGGTTTTGTCCATCGTCGAATACAAAGGACGGCTTGCTTACAACATCCAAACCAGAGCCGGCACGAACAAGACCTTCTCGGTAATTTTCCATGTCGAAGACAGAGTCGTATCCCTTCTCGATATGGAGGAATTCTATTCTCTTCGCCACGAGAAACACCTTCGCGAAGGCAATTACCGCGCCAACCGCTGGTTTACTTTCGACCAGGAGAAAAATCGGGCTATCTCAAAAGACTATAATATCGAAACTTACCCTAACGTCCTCGACGTCCTCAGCGCCTTTTATTTCGCCCGCACTCTCGAAATGGAACCCGGTGATACATTCCATCTACCGAACCACACCGACGGCAAAAACTATCCCCTGCGTGTCGCGGTTCACCGGCGCGAGGAGGTTACCGTGCCTGCGGGAACTTTTAACACAATTGTCGTAGAACCAATTCTCGAGGCTCCGGGAATCTTCGAGCATAAGGGCAACGTCTTCGTATGGCTCACCGACGACAAAATCAAGATGCCCGTGATGATGAAGACCAAAATCATCATTGGCTCCATCGACGCGACCCTTCTCGAATACCGCCTCGAATAAGCCGAGATCTTTGCCCCGGCACTCCTATCAACCGAATTTTTTGTTCCCCCAAAAAAGCTGTCATACCCCACCGTGAAGATAATGAATAACAGCGTCTTGACAACGGGCATGGAAGTAGTATCTTAGCAGTATGAAAGTTTTTGCGAAAATCCTTGCGGCAACAGCTCTAATCCTGGCCGGATGCGGCACCGGGCCGGAATATCCTTCCGACGCCCCGGAATGCACCCTCTATTGGATTTCCTACCAAAACGGCCCTCCGAACATCTGGATATTGGATTTCCCCGACGGAAAACCCCGCCAGTTCACTTTTTTCGATAACGGATGCGGCCGATGGGGTTTCGATATTTCGCCCTCTGGAGAATGCTACGTCAGCGCCCAAAACGCCAGCGATTGGAACATCTACAGAATAACAAGCCCCGGTGCTGTGCCTATTCTAATAACTTCTGAATCCCAATACGACGGCGAACACGCGATTTCGCCCGATGGCGGAACCATCTGTTTCGTGACCAAACGCTGGTATTTCGATATCTACGATAGGGAACTCGCGCTGATGGACCCTTATGGCGGCAACATCCACCGGCTAACCGTCTGGCGCGGCTCCGACGACTCCCCTGCGTGGTCTGTTGACGGCTCGAAAATCGCATATGTTCGAGAATTCGCTTACGGGCAATACGGTATTATGGTAATCGAACCGGAAAGCGGGGACAGCGCGGTTCGAATCACAGATCCAGAGTATTACGCTTACGACCCCATCTGGACCCCAAACGGGCAATCCCTCATCTGCGTGATGACTGTCAACGGCATTCGCGACATCTTCGAGGTGCCCATCGACGGCTCATCTCCGACAAATATCACCGGCACTGCATGGACGGACGAAGGCCCCGCCCTCTCCCCCGACGGCGGACGAATCGCCCACAGGGTTTATCGTTCCGGGCAGTGGGATATTGCGGTAACACGAATTGGCGATGGCGTAACACTGCTTATAACCGATGATTCTGCTGAGGATATGTCCCCGTGTTGGTCGCCCGATGGAAGCTGGCTTTTCTGGGTAAGTCGAACAAACGAAGGCAGAGACATCTTCTGTGCCCCTGCTGACGGAAGTTCCGGCCCATATCGAGTTACCGATTCGCCAAATGACGATATCAAAGTGATTTGCAGGTGATATAATGGAGTTATTCTCAGAAGAAAAACTCGTCAGGGAATTTCCTATGGCGGAAAAATTTCTCTATTTCGCGTCCGCAAGCACGGGAATCGTTCCCGAGGTAGCTCTAAACGCGCAGGAGAATTTTCTCAATCTCTACCGCGACAGCGAGCTTTTCCACGACCCGGAGACCTTTCGAATGATGGCGCGTTTGCGGGCGAATATCGAAAAATTAATCGGCGCGCAACCCGGCGAAATCGCCTTGATGACCAACACCAGCGATGGAATTAACTCTATCGCTTCCGCCATCGATTGGGCGGTGGGGGACGAGATTCTCATCGGCGACCGCGAATTTCCCGCAAACACTTATCCATGGCGGAATCAAAAACGCCGTGGTGTAGAAATAAAATGGCTTTCGATGCGGAATTTCCCCCTGACTCCTGAATTGATAGATCGATCCATCCGCCCGAAAACGCGGCTTCTGGCTATCAGCAGTGTGCAGTTTTCCGACGGCTATCGGGCGGACTTGAAATCCATCTACGAAATCTGCAAAAGGCGCGGCGTTCTGCTTTTTGTCGATGGTATTCAATCCGCTGGCGCCCTTAAAACTAACGTCGGCGAATGCTGTGATTTTTTCGTGGCAGGCGGGCAGAAACACCTACTATCGCCCTATGGAACCGGGTTTCTATACGTGTGCAAAGAAATTCTGCCCGCGCTCAAACCCGCTTTCGACGGCTGGCTCTCCCATTTTATAACTCCGGAGGATTTTCTCGACCTGCTCAAACACGGCCTTCCACCTGCTCCCGACTCCCGACTGTTCGAAATCGGAACCTTACCATATGGCCCTCTCTGGGGCATGGACGCTTCGATTTCTCTGCTTCTCGAAATAGGATCGGACAGAATTCATACTCATAACATCGGCCTTGCGGATTATTTCTGCGAATTGGCGAGCGAAGTTAGTGGTGTTACAATTCGAAGCGATCGTAATACTTCAGCGAAAAGCCATATCGTAACCATCGAAGTCGCCAATGCAAGAGCAGTAGGCGACCAGCTTAGGTCTCACAGAACGGTTGTTTCCGTTCGCGAAGGCGGGTTACGTTTCGCATTTCATGTGTATAACACAACTTCTCAAATCGAAAGATCTTTGAGTTTGCTGGAGCGTATTATTAAAGGAGAACTATCATGAAGTCAAGAGTGTTACTAATATTAATAATCGTAACATCCCTCTTTCTCGCTTGCGGCGGAGGAAAAAATGAGGCAGTTCCCGAGAGCGACAGGTGGACGATTTACGTTACGATTCAACCCCTCAAATCCCTTGCTGAGGCCATAGTTGGCGATAAGGCCGAGGTTCATACTCTTCTTCCCCCCGGCGCCGATCCCCACTCATATGAGCCCACGCCTGACGATGTTCGCAAACTTGCCAATTCAGCGCTTCTGTTTCAAATCGGGATTGGAATGGACGAATGGGCTTCGGCACCGGCTCTGGAGGCCGAGGAAGGTCCACGGATAGTGCCGGTTTCCATAGGGGTTCCGCTTCTGCCCGCCCTGCCGGACCGGCTCTGGAAAAAATTCCTCGAAGATGACAAGGTCGCAAAGCATGGAAATCCGCACATCTGGCTGGATCCGGCCATCGTTGAGGGACTTGTCGTCCCGCAGATGACAAAAGCAATTATCAGCGCAGACCCCAAAAACGAGCAGTTTTACCGGGCAAACTCATTTAAACTTCGTGATGATCTGAAAGAAATGTCCGAGGAAATACGCACCGAGGTTGCGCACCTGAACGGTTCCGCGGTGATTCTACATCATGGTGCTTTCGTATATTTTTGCAGGCAATACGGCTTTAAAGTAATCGATATAATTGAGCCGTTCCCCGGCCAGGAGCCTACGGTAAAAGATTTGACTGAGATTATCGAAAACGCCGCCGAAGAGAAGCCAGTCGCGATTCTATCGGAACCTCAAGTGTCCCCTAAGCCTGCAGAAGTTATAGCCGAAGAGCTTGGAATACCAATTGTTTCGGTCGATCCCCTTGGAAAATCTGATGAAACATATATGCAATTAATACGTCGAAATGTCAGCGCTATTGCGAGCATAAAAATTGAGTAATCCACCAATCATCGAAATTAAAGACCTAAACTATTCCCGCGAAGGCAGGAAGGTTCTGGTTACTATAAATATGGCCCTTCCACGGGAAACCATTTGCGGAATCATCGGTCCAAACGGGGCAGGTAAGACGACTCTTTTGGAGTTAATATTGGGTAGAATAAAAGCTGATTCAGGTCAAGTGTTGATTGATGGTAAGAGCCCCAAAAAAGCCTTGCAAAAAGGATTTCGCATAGGCTACTTGACTCAGAACAGAGATATCGAGAGGGAAATCCCGGTCTCTGTTTTCGAGACTGTTTTAATGGGCAGATATGGAGTTATCGGACTCTTCAAATCCCCCGGGAAAGAAGATTTAAGGATAGCCGAAGAGAGCCTCGCCGCTGTCAATCTTCTTGGTTTGCGCAACCGTCTTATTGGAAAACTTAGCGGCGGAGAACTTCAGAGAGTGCTTATCGCAAGGGCCTTAGCATACCAACCACAAATACTTATTCTTGATGAACCGGACGCCGGTCTCGATGTTGAAACATCCGACGCTTTTATGAAACTCCTCGCCGATATCCGCGATGAATATGGGATGACGATTATCCTCGTAAGCCACGATATCGGCGCAGTTACACGCCACGCGGACTGCATAGCTTGTTTGAACAGGGAGCTCCATTTCCACGGAAAACCGGCAAAGCTAAAACCGGAGTATCTTGTGCGAACCTTCGGCAAAGACATCGAATTTCTTGTCCACGAAATACCAAAAAGATGCTTGGAATGTCATCATGATTGATGTCCTTTCATACTCATTTTTTCAGAAGGCTCTTCTCGCAGGCGTCTTAACGGGGCTACTCTGCGGACTGATGTCTGTTTTCGTGGTTGCCAAACATATGGCTTTCATCGGGCAGGGAATAGCACACGCGGCTTTCGGAGGTATTGCGCTTGGTCTGCTTCTAAATATCGACCCAAACCTCCCTGCTGCATTGTTTGCTATCGCTATGGCTCTCGGCGTTTCTTACCTCTCGGGAAAAAATATAAAACGAAGGGATTTGACAATAGGCGTTCTGCTTGCTCTGAGTATGGCTTTGGGCGTTGTATTCCTTTCGTTTTCGTCGGGATATCAGGGCAGTGTGATGAGTTATCTTTTCGGTAACATCCTTGCGGTTAACCATTTAGATATTATTTGGTTAATTGTAATCATAATATTAACAATTACATTTCTCGTCGCTTTCTCAAAAGAACTTAAGTTCTTTGCTGTAAACGAACAAATAGCAGAAGTTTACGGCATTCCGAGTGCACTTATTCAAACTTTACTCCTCATAAGTATTTCCCTCGCTGTCATTTCCGCTTTACGAATTGTAGGAATTATACTGGTAACTTCTCTGTTTCTCGTGCCCGGGGCAGTTTCTCTTGCTTTTGCCAGGAGCTACAAGGCTCTTTTTGCCATTTCTGTGGTTGTATCGATTCTGTCGATATTAGTCGGGCTTTTCCTATCTTATTGGCTTAACATACCATCGGGAGCAACCATTGTGCTTGTTCTATCAACAATATTTATTGCAACACAAATAGTAGAAAAATCGAGATGACCGACTGTTTCGAAATAGCTGTAAAAGAACTTTATTCGTTAATCGACTACGAAAAACTAACGAATCCCGGTCCCTATGGCACCACCGAATCCCATCTGGAGCAGTTTCGCAAGGTGTTGGAGGACAGGGGGAATCCCCAGTTTAAGTATCCCGTCATTCACATCGCAGGATCGAAGGGTAAAGGCTCTACTGCGGCGGTATGCGAGAGCATTCTTCGAGCTTCCGGATATAAAACCGGGCTTTACACTTCTCCCCATCTCGTCGATATTCGCGAAAGGATAAAGATCGACGGCAAAGCTATATCCAAAGAGGTTTTTGCGAGCAAAATTCTTGAAATGACAGCTTATGCAAAACAAATCGGTTTACAAAAAGGGTATCGAACTGTTTTTGAGATTCTGACGGCCTCAGCATTTGAAATTTTCGCGGAGGCCGGAATTGAGGCCGCAGTTATCGAATGCGGGCTCGGCGGAAAGCTTGATGCAACCAATGTGTTACGCCCGGCGGTAACCGTAATAACAACCGTGGGTCTCGACCACACGGAAATTCTCGGTAAAACGATCGAAGAAATCGCCTTGGATAAAGCTGATATAATGCGCCCCGAAATTCCAGTCGTGCTCGGTGTTCAAAACGAAAAAGCCGCAAAAACCCTTAACGATTTCGCAGAAGCTCGCGGAGCAAAGCCTTTTGGACAAATAGGTAAGAATGCAATTGTAGAAAATATCAGATCAACTAAGGCGGGAGTAAAGTATAATCTTTGCTTTGGCGGGAAAAAATACTCCGACCTAAAAACTCCTCTCCTTGGGAGATTTCAGGCATATAACTCCGCCACGGCAGTTGTTACGATTTTAGCGTTTCGTAACACCGGCTTAAAGATAAGCGACAAAGCTATTCGGGAAGGATTGGCAAAAGTAAGCTGGCCGGGAAGGATGCAACTTTTTAAAACCTCGCCGGAAATCCTTGTCGATGGCGCTCACAGTCCGATGGCAGTGGAAGCTCTCCTCGACTCAGTTCGGGAGATATGGCCTAAAAGGCCTATTATTACAGTGTTTGGAGCGAATCGGGATAAGGATATTCAAGGCATGATCAATCCTCTCGCGGAGTTTTCTAAAGCTCTTGTTCTCACACGCTTCAATTGGCCGCGGGCGGCGGAGACGGTTGATATAGAAGGAATGTTGGATAATCCAAAAACCCCAATCGGACGAACAGAAACCCTTGCAGAAGCCCTCGAGTGGGCAAAAAAAGAGGCCGCCGGGGACGATTTGATTATCATCACCGGAAGCCTTTATCTTGTTGGGGAAGCCCTAAAGCTCCTCGGCTACAGCATCGAATGAAAACTATCCCTTAGCGCAGGCTTCGACAAAGGCATTAAAAATAGCCTTGCTGGCACTATCGTTAAGGGCTTCGGGGTGCCATTGAACAGAAAGAAGCCATCTCCGCGGGCTAATCTCTTCGACAGCTTCTATTATGCCGTCCTCCGCCCAGGCTGTAACTTTAAGGTTCTCGGCCAATCTGTCGATTGCCTGATGATGGCTCGAGTTCACTTCCAAATTGCCCTTGCCGACGATTTCCGCGAGAAGGGTTCCGCTCTCGATTTCTATCTCATGATATGTTCGGCGCTTCTCGGCTGTCCTGTGGCCGATTTCGATTGTCGGAATGCCGCATGCATCAAAATCTTGATAGAGGGTGCCGCCATATCGAATATTTAGAAGCTGATGCCCTCGGCAGATAGCCAGCACGGGGGATTTTGGGCGTATCATATCCCATCTGCGGAACAGCTCGAGTTCGAACTCATCCCTCCGCCTTCTGACAACACAATCCGCTTTGGGAATCGCTTCCTGGCCGAACAGGTCCGGTGTGAAATCGCTACCGCCGGAGAAAAAAATCCCATCGAGACGCCGAATGAGACTGTCCAAATAATGCCAGTGCTCTCGCTCGAAGTTGGGGATTATAATCGGTAAACCACCTGCATTGGCGACGGAGTCGGTGTATTCATTTTTGAGGTAGTCGAAGCTTCCGTCGGGAAAGACCGGCCGATTTTCGACCGAAGGGGTCCAACTCGCCGTAACCCCTATAATAGGAATGTTTTTCATATCAATACCAGGCTATTTGCCTGACCTGACCAATATCGCTCGTTAGGGTTCTACTGCTTGAGTCTTCAACTTTGAATTGCTCAATTGTATATGTGCCGCCGGATTCTTTGGCATAAATCAGCTCATCACTCGGGTTGACCGCGAGTGCAAAGACAACGCCGGCTTCCGAAGTAAGGTCTATGATAGTCTCCGGTGTCGATGGAGTTGTGGTCATTCGCATTATAATATCGCCAGTTGGGGTCGAATTCACGAAATAGATGTGGTTTGTCCCGAAATTGACATGCTTGAGGTTTGTCGCCTGATACAATCGACTGGGGAAACCCGTGCCTACTCGCCAGTAATACAATTGCTCGTTGGATATAACTGCAATTTCGGAACCCGTTAGCGACCAGTCGAAACAATCGACTTCGTTGTATAAGATTGGATGAGCGATGTCCTCGCGCTCCTCGAGATCCCAGATAAAAATTTTGGGATTCATCGAACCGGAACCGCTACGATAAGCCAAATATTGGCTGTCCGGTGAGAAGGCGAAGTCGCGGCCTCCTTGAGAAGTGCTTACGAGAATATCCTCGGAGTCATCAGCAAGGTTGAGAAGAACTATATCGCCGTCACGCCCAAAAGCGAGTGTATGGCCATTTGGCGAAAGTGCGGGGTATTTTTCGGGGCTCGAATCGAAGGTTATCTGAGTCTGAATTCCAAGCTCAGGATTGTATGTCCAGATATTGGCGTCGATATCGTTCAATATAAAAGAGCGTCCGGGAGTGAAAGACAGACTGTATGGTGCTCCGCCGGGCATAATTGTATATGTTCCGCTTTCGGTGCTGGCGAAATAAGACGCCTGGTCGGAGTATGATCCTACCGGTCGGGAACGAACAGCGAACCCATGTAGCGGCGGAAGAGTATCTATGGAGTATTCGGTCGTGTCCCAAGATAGTTTAGTTGTAAATGAGATAGAGTCTTTCAGCCATCGCCCTTCGTTATCCTGCACGGATATAGAGGCACGAACTAATGTGCGGAAATCGAAGGGAACCGGTGTTATATACCTCAAATCGACCGCTCCACAAGTGTTATTTATCGACGCGAACGTAACACTGTCGCCATCCACAAAGAAAAAGACGCTGTCGGGGTTAACTCCGACCGTGGTTTCGGCGGTATCGCATATTCTGACTAAAAGTGTAGCTCCGAGGGAAACTTCGACTGCGCCGTCCTCGGGTGTCCAATACTCAATTACCAGGCTGGTCGAGGATGTATCATTGTCTCCATCTCCGTTGGGCTCGGTGCCACCGTCGTCGCAGGAAACAAACCATGCGGATAATATCAATATCGCAAAGAACAGAGAGTAATATTGAGCCTTCATTTCATCTCCTAACTATCTATTTGACGAATAGAATCGTCATCGTATGTTTGCCGTTGAGGGTTTTGGCAAGATAAACACCCCCCGGCAAATCTGACTTCGGTTTCCAGAGGCAACCTTCAGCGATTGAGCTTTTCGAGCTTTGCCATACTTTTCTGCCAGATATATCGAATATTTCAACAATCTCATCCGCATGAATTCTGCATGAAGCATTGAAAGGATTAGGATATGCTTGAATCCCCATCATCGCGGGTTTCTCCGTTTCATCGATTCCCATATGCTGAATATGAACTTGCCAGCAAATCGAGTCCGAATTCGAGACTCCGATATCGACATTGTCGAAAAGACGCACACAAATAACAACATCTATGTCGTCATCGAGGGAACCTCCGAACGCTCCGCTCTGAAGGACTACCGTGTCTGCGCGCTGAGTTACGCCGCTACCCGGGGATTCCAGAAGTGCCATGGATAAATCGTATATATAATAATCCGCGTGGTCGTTGTCGCCGATTATTCCAGCTGGGGTATCCTGAGCGAGGACTTTAACATCGGTAGTGCCTAGCCTGAGAGTATCGAAATCACCCGGCCATTTATCGAGGAATAGTGGCGCTTCAATATCGACCGAGAATGAGAAACTCAGAGGGGTCTCGATGTTGTTTCCGAGGGAATCGAGAGCGGTAATCAGCATCACCGTAATGTCGTCCTCATGGCTCGCCGCAGAAGGGGGAGTGAATGTGAGGACTGTATCTTCGAAGGTCATATGGCCGGAAGTCCAATCATATACTGTCCCATCGTAGGAAAGCTCGATGGAGCTGTAATCGACTCCGTCGTCGTCCTTGATTTTGATGGTAACGTCCTGAATCGAGTTTGATGTTACATCCCCGTTCTTTGGCAACATTGTCGATGCATTTGGGCCGCCGCCGGCGTTCACGAAGAAATCCCACTCATACTCGAGCATGTTGGGGTCGCAGTAGTCCGGAGTATCCCCCGCGAAAATCTTTACTGTGTGAGTTCCAACTGTATCTGTGGGGGGTGGGAAATTAAGCCGCGCAGTGTAGCCGTCGAAAGTAATCTCAGGAGAACCGGCCGTGAAGGTATCGGTGTCGAACACGAAGCTAATCGTGGCCGCGCAGACGCCGCTAAGGGAATCTGTTAGGTTAATCGAAATATTGGCGGGTAGGGAATCGATTATCTGGCCGTCTCTGGGGCGTTCGTTGCTCGGGACGGGGGCGTCGAGGTCAGCGAAAAATGTCCAGCAGACCGGGTCGGGAAGAGCGTTTCCGAGGCTGTCCTCGATAGCCAGAAGGCATGCGCGAATACTGTCGCCGCTTGGGAAATCCCAGGGCGGGGTGAATCTTAATGTGTCTCCAACCATCGCCAGAGATGATGAAAAATAGTTCACCGTATCGGCAAGAATAGAGAAACTCGCAGTGTAGGGATCTATACCGTCATCGTCGGAAAGAAGCATTTTTACAGGATTTCTGCTACATGCCGTCATCGTGAGGGGCAGGGGTTCAAGAACCGTAACCTCCGGCCAGTCGGCCGCGGCCATCTGAGGAAGGATCATGCCGTAAATATCCGATGTTGCCCCACGGGTATCTTCCCAGGCAACGAGGATGTTTGAGCCGTTCGAAGCTACTTTGGGCTTCTGCTGGGAACCCGCGGAGTCGCAGACGGCGATTTCGGTTCCGATTAGAGTCCCAGTTCCAGAAATGCGCTGTCCATAAATGTCTGCGAAAATATCTCGAGTGTCCTGCCATACTACGAGGTATCCCACGCCGTCGAAAACAACAGCGGGGCGAGTTTGGTCACCTGTCTCATTGCATATAGGAAAAGCCGAACCGGACACCGCTCCGGCCGAACTCAGCAAAATTCCGAAAATATTCCTGCCTGTAGCACCACCGTCTCTGTCATAGGCTACAAGAAAGCCATCACCCTTTGATGCGATAGAGGGATTAGATTCACCATTGCCGGATGCGAGGAGATAGGGCATTCCGTCCAAAGCCCCAGCAGATGTAATCTTGACTGCATAGACACCCTTTCCGGAACTTGTGGAATCCTCAAAAACCACTACCCAGCCGCCGCCCAGAGGCGCTGACTGCGGTCCTTTTTGATTGCCGGTGGAGGCGGAAAGATCGACAGGAGTAGTTGCGGTTTCCGATTCATCGACAACACATGCACGGGCATTGCTTATGCCAGAAACTCTTTCTTCCCAAACAACAAGGGCATTTGAGCCATTTTTACGGATGTTAATGTTTTGAATCATACCGGAAGCCGTGGCTATATCGAAGGCAATAAAAGTAGGAGTTCCTGAAGTATCGATGGATTTGCCGTCTACTGCATAACCTGATGTTTGGTCCATCCACGCGCCGATGTAAACTTCGTCGATGAAACCGACTGCGGGGATTCTCTGGTATCCGGGTATGCTCTGAATTGGGACTTCAAAACCCGGTAGAGAACCGTCGCCGTTTATCGAACGTCCGAAAATATTCGGGTTTCCAGTTCCCGCGCGGGTATCTTCCCAGATTGCGAAGTATTTATTGCCGTCGGAGGCGACATCCGTGGAGACCTGGCCCCCAGCCGCGGTGCTAATAGCAACCTCTTGAGAGAACACGACCGAAAAAGCTATGAGAATAAACAATACCGAGTATTTCATGATCCTCCTTAATTAAACTATTTAGTATAGATAATAGGCCATAAAACGATTAAAATCAAGCAAGAAGTGGAATATCATTGAGCTTTAACTATCCGATGATTAGAACTTGCAATTTGCGAGAATAGTGCTATAATAGAAAGGATTGGAGCAATATGATAATTAAAGTGTTCAAAAATGAATTTATCTTTTTAGGTCTGCTGGTTATTCTGCTGGCGGGGACTGTTTTCGCCGCTGAGGACGAATTTTCCATTGACTCATATAGGCGATATATACCTATAGCGATTGGGATTATTGTCTATCTTATATCTCGCAAGAAGAAACAGAAGTTGGACACATCAGGCGAAGAGAAGCCTAAGATAAAACCAAAAACCTTTTCCACAAGTGTTCGCGACCCCATAGGTCATGATAATCAGGTTCAGCAAAGGCTGGAAAAACAATACGACCCTATTGAACCCAAATGATAAGATACATAACAATAATAGCAATTGGTATCGCAACGATGCTACTACTGTCCTGTGGGACGGAGCCGACAACAAATTCTCAAAGAGTTCAGTTGCAAGCAGTAGATAACCAGCCCTATGTTGAGATCGCCATGCCGGAAGAGCCCGAAGGGTCTTCCACGGAGTCAGTAACAAACGTTATTTCTCATGCCGGGCGGGTTTATAGCTACACAAAACGTATAACTTATGATAATGTAACGATTATCAGAGATATAACTGAGATTCAATACTATGGCTACTGGTGGCTGAACGGCAAAATCAGGTCATATAGGGAAACACGCACTTTTGAACCCTCGAATGAAAGCACAATAATAATTATTGACAGCTGTCAATATAACGCTTCGGGTTTTTTACGCAACTACCGCGCCTTCATCGACGGCCTTCTTTACTATTACGGCGAGGAATTCAACCCTGATACGATGGACTATTCCGGTCCTTCGTCGCCGAATTAGAAATCCTTCCTCTTTTTTCATTTCGCGTTTGACAAATCCGATTTTGGATGTAATTTATTCGATCGTTGAATCTATTTATTTGAGGAATAGATCGACGCTGTTTTTGGATGTTTTGAAAATGATTTCAGGAGAGGTGCCAGAGTGGTCGATCGGGGCGGTCTCGAAAACCGTTGTCCCTTCGGGGACCCAGGGTTCGAATCCCTGCCTCTCCGTTTTGATTTTTTATCCCTCATAACTTATTGCGCTTGACTTAGTTAGAAATGTAGCTATATTGCCTGTGTCAATATTGTGCCGTTGAAGCATAATCCTAAACGGAGTAAAAATCGAAAGAATAATCTCCGTGTGCTCAATACTATCCCTCATTCAATAGTATCTTGAATATCGAACTTCACGAACATTCGGGGAGCTTTCTTGATTGTGTCAGGCGGTGTAAAGATTCCAGTTTCAGACGTGTCTATCAGGACGCCACAGTCGATCGTGTCGATACTGATCATAACTATCGCGTAATATGCCCCGATGGCCGTTCAATCGGTCAGCGAATTCTTAAAATTCCATATTCCGTGCATCTGGGCCGAGTTCCATTTGCTCGGCAAATCTTGACCGATTCTCCACGATTCGGGAACTTCCGTATTTTAGATTAACTCGTAAGTAGACGTTGAATCGAAGTATCGTCGGAAGATCTCCAAATCTTGTAGTTCTGGCAATTAACTTCGCTTTGCTTTTTCGATGCTCCCGATTGCCTTTTCGAGTGATCTCAAGTGACGGAATATGTCTTTCCACGGGTCGCCGATGTCGTCGAGCCTGTCGAAGATGTTGGTCAGCTTGAATCTGCGCGGAGGAACATTTTCCAATTCATCCCAATGAATAGGAGCGGCCACCGGTGCGCCGGGTTTGGCTCGAAGGGCATATGGCGAAACCGATGTCGCGCCGTATGAGTTTCTGAGATAATCCAGGAAAACACGTCCTTTTCGCTTCTCCTTTAGGGTTTCCGTAGTCAGTCTTCCGCTTTCGTGTTTTGCAAGAAGCTTCGCTGTTCGTTTGGCATATTCTCTAACCTCTTCGAAAGTGTGCTCACGCTTGATGGGGGCTACTACGTGGTATCCCTTTGAACCAGAAGTCATAATGAAAGGCTTAAGCCCGGACTCTTCCAAGATTTCGCGAATCCTTTTCGCCGCGAATATTACTGGCGAGATATCTTCTACGCCTTCTGGAGGATCGAGATCGAATATAAGCTTGTCCGGATAGTTGATTCTGTCGTGTCGGCTGAGCCAGATATGCGGGGTGATGCACGCCTGATTCGCAATATAGACCAGTGTCGCAGAGTTGTTGCAAACCACATAGGTCACTTCTCCCCCTTCTTTTTCGGCTGTAGTTCGGTCGATCCATTCGGGGAAATAGTCCGGGATGTTTTTGTGATAGAAATCGTTGCCGTCGATTCCGTCGGGGAAGCGGTGCATGGTAACCGGGCGGTCTTTCATGTGCGGGATCATGAATTCAGCGATGCGCTTATAATATTCAATGATATCCCCTTTGGTCAGGCCAGCATCTGGGAAGAAGATTTTGTCGAGATGGCTGGCCTCGACATTGTATTTCCCGAAGCGGTATTTCTTTTTCATAATATTAGTCCTACTCCTCGCCTTCCTGCTTTGAGATTTCCTCGATTGATCGTCCTGTGAGGACGGAATCCGGTTCGGTGGATATTGGATTTCGTCGGGCGTCGGCTTCCTCGTCGTCAATCTTTTTGAACAGCCATCTCTCTTTTTTTCCGGAAACGGTTCGAATGAGGACATAGCCGCCCTGCAATTTTTTGCCTTCCAACCAGACTTCGATTTTGCCGTCATCGTATGATTCGGCAATGGTCTTGCCGTCGGCGTCTTTATCCTCGCGGATGTTTCGATACGTCCCGGCGTCCCACACCATCACCGTGCCGCCGCCGTATTCCTTCTCGGGAATTAGCCCCTCGAAATCGGCGTATTCGATCGGGTGGTCTTCAGTGGGCATGGCCAGACGTTTCACCGAAGGATCTGTCGATGGTCCTTTCGGAATCGCCCAGGATTTGAGGGCGCCGTCCATTTCGATTCGGAAATCGTAATGTAGATTACTTGCGTCGTGTTTCTGAATTACAAAAATCTTTTCGCCATCTTTTTTGCTATTCGCCCTAAATGGTTCGGTTGTTTTATTGAAATTTCTTTTTTGGTGATATTCTTTAAGTATTTCTTTTTTCATTTTATCAACTCCTTTTCGCTATTATACTGATAATCAACAACTTATTCAAGTATTATTCTTGACATTTTCATTTTTATGCCTATAATATTACTAACATGGGCGATTCGCAAAATGTTTCGTCACGATAATTGTTAACTTACGGAAAGGACTCAGAAAATGAGCAAGAAAGACGCGTATCGCGAAAAGAGAGAAGCCGAACTCAAGGAGATTCAGGCCAGGATAGATCTGTTGAAAGCCAAAGCGGAGTCTTCCAAGGCGAACGCCAAGGTCAGTTATCACGGCCAGATCGAAAAGCTTCAGGCAAAGCGGGACAAAGCCGCTGAGAAACTCGAAGAGATCAAAAATGTCGGTGAGGATACCTGGGAAGAAATCAAGGGTATTATTGATGACACATTCACCGAGATGAAGGACATCCTCTCCGAAAGCGTTAAAAGCCCAGTCTAAGTGATTGGGCTTGATTTGTTTACCATAGTGATGTGTCAGGTGCCAAAGCCAGTCCGCTAAACTCGTGTATCCCGTGGAATGTCCAGTGCACCCGCACGTTCAGGCTGTCATAAGTGGCAGTCTGCTGGCCGTCGGCAAGCGTAAACCCGGCGAGAAGGGCGAGGGCAAGTAAACAGATAGCTTTCGTTTTCATTATTCTCCTCCTCATTCTAAGACAATCAGCTTCTTTGAAAATCGCATATCCCCGCTTCTGACCGTTACCAGATACAGCCCAGGCGAATAATCCGACAGGTCGAAGCTGTAATCTGTTTTGGAGGATACAACTTTCTTTCCGGCAACGCGTTGCCCGAGGACATTGTAAATGCTAATATCTCCATAAGAAGGGCTGTTAAGTCGAACATTGCACATTCTATGCGCTGGGTTCGGCGACAGGAACATCCCATCCCAGGTATCTCTCGGTTGCGGATTCTCGCTTATCGCCTGTCTGGTTGAATCATAAGCTGTGAATTCGAGGATTAAAAAACTTGTGGCCTGGGTAATCGCTAAATATTTCCCAAACACTTCCATTTCCCATGGTTGTCCCGTGATATAGCCTACCAGCGAATCATTTCCCGGAAAACCGGAGATGTCGTAGATATACATTCCGGCGTAAAGATAACCGTCCTGATAGGCCATGCAACGCTTCTCATACTCGGTTAGGTAGTCACCGACGCGAGCCGTCAATATAGGCGCGGAGGGATCGGATATGTTGAAAATATCGACCAAATGCCCTAAATCGTAGTTTATGTAATTTGCACCGACAATTAGCAAAGTGTCATCGACTATCAATGAAGGAGTATAGCAATTTCTATGAGATGGATCCCAGGTGTAGTTTTCGTATTCATAAGCTGTATCTAATACTGGGTTAGAGTAATCGCTGATATCAAATACAGTAATGTAAGTTGTTGGGGAGTAGGGCGGTTCAGTCGCCGTCAAATCCCTGCATCTGATTCCTAAAAGAGTATTGCCCATGATTACATAGTCACTTGATAGAGTAAAACCGTAGGGATCGACTTCAGTAGAGAAAGTGTCTATATTTGATGGATCCGATAGATTAACGAATGTTAATAATCTCGGAGAATTATTGTCAAGACATACGAGTAGAGAGTCTTCTAAAAACCAAGCACTTGAGAGGAATAATGAAGAGGATGTATAATTGGCTATAATTTCTGGAGGATCGATATTGATATTTATGGAACGAATAGTTGAATAATAACCTGACATTATTATCAAGATTGTATCTTGGACGATTCCAAGAACACTTCCCAGAGTGCTGTCCATCTCATAGAGGTTGGTGTCTATAGCGTCTGGGTTCGAAGCGTCAATCTCAATAAGCGTATTGGTGCCGGGGTAGCATGTCCAAAGTGATGTATCTGGTGCCAAAGCCAGTCCGCCGAATTCTCGTATCCCGTGGAAAGTCCAATGCACCCGCACGTTAAGGCTGTCGTAAGTGGCAGTCTGCTGGCCGTCGGCAAGCGTAAACCCCGCGAGAAGGGCGAGGGCGATTAAACAGATAGCTTTCGTTTTCATTATTTTCCTCCTCATTCTAAGACAATCATCTTTTTAGAAATTCTCAGTTCCCCGCTTCTGACCGTTACGAGATACAATCCAGGCGAATAATCCGACAGGTCGAAGCTGTAATCTGTTTTGGAGGATACAACTTTCTTTCCGGCAACGCGTTGCCCGAGGACATTGTAAATGCTAATATCTCCATAAGAAGGGCTGTTAAGTCGAACATTGCACATTCTATGCGCTGGGTTCGGCGACAGGAACATCCCATCCCAGGTATCTCTCGGTTGCGGATTCTCGCTTATCGCCTGCCTGGTCGAGTCGTATTCTGTAAATTCGAGGATTAAAAAGCTTGTGGCCTGGATAATCGCTAAATATTTCCCGAATACTTCTATTTCCCAAGGCTGTCCCGTGATATAGCCTACCAGCGAATCATTTCCCGGAAAACCGGAAATGTCGTAGATATACATCCCGGCATAAAGGTAGCCGTCCTGATAGGCCATGCAACGCTTCTCATACTCGGCTAGGTAGTCGCCGACGCGAGCCGTCAATATAGGCGCGGAGGGATCGGATATGTTGAAAATATCGACCAAATGCCCTACATCGTAGTCTATGTAATTCGCACCGACAATTAGCAAAGTGTCATCGACTATCAATGAAGGAGTATAGCAATTTCTATGAGATGGATCCCAGGCGTAGTTCCAGTATTCATAAACTGTATCTAATACTGGGTTAGAGTAATCGCTGATATCAAATACCGTAATGTAAGTTTTTGGGGAGTAGGGCGGTTCAGTCCCGGTTAAATCCCGGCATGTAATGCCTAACAAGGTATTACCTACAATCACGAAATCTTTTGGTAAGGTGTATCCATAGGGATCTATTTCAGTCGCGAATATGTCTATATTCGACGGGTCAGACAGGTTGAAAAACGATAACAACCTCGGTGAGTTGTTGTCTATTGAGATGAGGAGTGAATCCTTACAAAACCACCTATCTGTAAAGCGGGCTACTGAGGATGTATAGCTATCGATTATTTCTGGTGGATCAGAGTGAATGTTTATTGTTCGGATTGTCGAAACAGATGAAACAACGATTAAAACTGTATCTTGCTCTATTCCAAGGACTATGCCCAGAGTGCTATCCATCTCATAGAAGTTTGTATCTATGGCTTCCGGGTTTGAGGCGTCTATTTCGATTAATGTCGTAGTCGATGGATAGCACGTCCACAAAGTAGTGTCCGGTGCTAGCGCCAAACCCCTGAACTCTCCATCTCCGTGGAAAGTCCAGTGCACGCGCACGTTAAGGCTGTCGTAAGTGGCAGTCTGCTGGCCGTCGGCAAGCGTAAACCCGGCGAGAAGCGCGAGGGTGATTAAACAGATAGCTTTCGTTTTCATTTCAGTTCCTTTCGTCTGAGCTATTCATGAAAGAACTTCGCTCAAGCCATATTCACTTATTTATAACTTAACAATTCTACGTCTTTACGCAATTAAAAAAAGGGACGACAATGAAATCGTCCCTTCCATCCTGTCGCAGGTTGACGCAACACCTATTTCTTCTGCTGTTTCCCCCAGCTGTCCCGAAGAGAGACGGTGCGGTTAAAAACAAGTTTCTCCGACGTCGAATTCGGGTCGGTGCAGAAATACCCTTTGCGCATGAACTGATATTTGAACCCCGGCTTCGTTTCCGCCAATGATGGCTCAACGAGGCAATTCTCCAGCACTTCCAGAGAACTCCCATCAATATTGTCCTTCCAGTTGCCTCCTTCTGGGACGTCGGCCGGATCATCGACTGCGAAAAGGTGGTCGTAAAGCCGAACCTCCGCCGGAACCGCATGTTCCGCGCTCACGAAATGCAGTGTTCCCTTTACCCTTCGCCCGTCAGGAGTGCCTCCGCCGAGGGATTCGGGGTCATAAGTGCATCGAAGTTCAATGATTTCTCCCGAATCATCCTTGACGACATCCGTGCATGTGATATAATATGCATGCTTCAGCCGAACCTCATTCCCCGGAAAAAGCCTAAAATATTTTTTAGGCGGATTCTCCATAAAATCGTCCCGCTCGATATATATCTCCCGCGAGAAGGGAATCTTACGCGCCCCGGCGTTCTCGTCCTCGGGATTATTCTCGGCGTCGAACCACTCGACCTCCCCTTTGGGATAATTCTCGATTATAATTTTAAGCGGATCCATAACCGCCATCACCCGATTCGCACGCAAATTCAAATCGTCCCGAATATAATGCTCCAGCAGAGCGATATCGACAAGGCTGTCAGCCTTCGAAACTCCGATATGCAGGCAGAAATTCCATATCGCCTCCGGGGTATAACCCCGCCTGCGAAGACCCGACAGAGTAGGCATCCGCGGGTCGTCCCAGCCGGAAACGAACCCCTCACGAACAAGCTCCAGAAGTTTGCGCTTGCTCAAAATCGTCCTGCTCAGGTTCAGCGGCGCGAACTCGATTTGCCGCGGACGGTAAACATCCAACTGCTCGAGGAACCAGTCGTAGAGCGGTCTGTGGTCCTCGAACTCCAGCGTGCACAGCGAATGCGTAATTCGCTCGATGGAATCCTCCAGCCCGTGCGCCCAATCGTAGCTGGGGTAGATACACCACTTGTCCCCCGTCCGATGATGGGACGCGTGCAGTATCCGGTAAATCACCGGGTCACGCATGTTCATATTCGGCGATGCCATATTAATTTTCGCGCGAAGGGTGCGGGCGCCGTCCGGGAATTCCCCATCCCTCATGCGGCGGAACAAATCGAGATTCTCCTCGACGCTCCGGTCGCGATACGGGCTATTCTTCCCCGGCTCGGTGAGAGTGCCGCGATATTCGCGCATCTGGTCGGCGTCGAGGTCGCAAACGAAAGCTTTGCCGTCCATCACATGCTTTTCAGCAAGCTCGAACATCCGGTCGAAATAATCACTGGCGAAGAAGAGACGGTCTTCCCAATCCGCGCCCAGCCATCGAACATCCGCCTTGATTGAATCGACAAACTCCTGCTCCTCTTTGGCAGGGTTCGTGTCGTCGAAACGGAGGTTGAACTTGCCGTCATACTCGACGGAAATCCCGTAGTTGAGGCATATCGACTTGGCGTGGCCGATATGAAGATACCCGTTTGGCTCCGGCGGGAACCGCGTATGCACCCGCCCGCCATGTTTGCCGGACTCGTTGTCCTCCTCGATTATCTTGCGGATAAAATCCAGGTTCTCGGGCTTACGGCCGATAACCCCGGTTATTTCTGGCAGATTGTCTTCGAACTTGCTCATCACATCATCCTTTGGTTCGTTCACATTTTCCCCTTTCGGGGGACGAAACATAAGATATGACATTTCCCCGCGAAAATCAACCAATATGAATTCCTCTCTATCGTTCAGCCCCTCCCCGTGTCATTCCCGACCGCCTATTGTCATTCCCGATTCAATCGGGAATCCACCGTAGGGGTCAACCGCGTTGACCCGTTTTCGAGACGGAAAAAAAGGGCGTATGGCCGTGGTCTTCCCTTCGGTCACAATACGCCCCTACGAAATTGCCCATTGCCCATTGCCGACGTTTTCAACCAACGGTGAAAGGCTCCGATCCCTGCCCCCCCCCCGGTGGCTGATTAGGGCGATAGCCGAGTCGAAGAGCCCGGTGGCTGAGTAGGGCGATAGCCGAGTCGAATAGCCCGCTGGCTGAGTAGGGCGATAGCCGTATCGAATAGCCCGCTGGCAGAGTAGGGGCGATAGCCCGTATCGAAGCCACCACTACGCGCAAACGGCGTTTCGATACGCCGCGATGCCTGAGCCACCCCGATCGCTGAGACTGTCGATCCGCACTCTGACTAGATAGACGCCGAACTGAACGATGAGTCGAATGATCGCAAAATTCTTTTATTCCCGGAACATTATCCTTAAATGACAGCCTCCACTAACACAGAAGTAGTTTGTCAATTCCCGCCATTCCCCAAGGGGCCAAGTATAATCATCTCTATATTCGCAATTGGAAACATGGCTACAAGCATCTGTGCCATTTATAACAAAAGTCATATTTGGATCAAGAGGATCTATAACCATTGGAATGTTAAACCCGCTAAACGCCTCGTGTCTGCCACCACCTTCATAAGCTACAGATGTCCTACTGAACTCAAAACTTGTAACTTCGAGTGTAACAAAGTCAACTATCACAGTTAATTCCAAGTCTATGTAACCTTCTTCCAAGTCTATTCTACAATTGCTGTAAAATGTATTGCCGGAAAAACTTCCTGTTGCGGGATAATCAATATGGTTGCCAAAGACCCTCCAATCATCACCTGTCCAATCATCCTCTTCTATATATGTGAAATCGCAGGCGAACCATGCATTTCCACGCGTATACTCTCGGATAGTGAATCCCAAGCCGTTACTTTCGGCACCGTCAACCACGACCTTCACACTTACATAGTCGTCATTCGAGAAGCCGGCGGGGACCGCGACCTTTATCTCGGTATCCGACCATTCATTTATCGGTGCCGCGACATCGTTAAACCGAACTTCATCCTCTGTATCTCCAAAGCCCGTTCCGGTGATTGTTACAATCATACCCTCCATGCCGCTTGTAGGATCGATGGATATGATGTTGTGCAGTATGCCACCGATAGTAAAATTCACGCCGTTGGTTTCCATGCCCTCAACCACGACCTTCACAATCACAACGCCTGCCGTCAATCCGGTGGGAACCGCGACCCTAATCAGGGTATCAGTCCACACAGATATATCCGTAGCTATGACATAGTCAAACCGGACTTCACCCTCTGTATCCCCAAAGCCGATTCCCCTGATTGTAATAATAGAATCTTCCATCCCGCTTGTCGGTTCGATAGAGGTTATTCGAAATGGTTCCCAGAGCGTCATGCTGTCGGGGCCGCTGTAAAGAAGGGCTACCCAGTGACCGCCGTAAGTAGTGTCGTAGT